>Ga0214477_100600_pt1 | contig 24233 bp, 19 predicted proteins | sample M1_20Mar14CPVII9_FD_165058 | JGI IMG/M metagenome (GOLD analysis project Ga0214477, IMG submission 165058) | Marine eukaryotic communities from Monterey Bay, California, United States - M1_20Mar14CPVII9sort6BwellC16 | ecosystem: Environmental > Aquatic > Marine > Unclassified | place: USA...
AAACAGCAACAACAACAAAAGTAGACACCAGTCTTGTTCAATTTAGACACCGCATTAAAAAGTTAATTATTACATAGTTGATTATGTCATATCAAGGTTGTTTTAGACAGAAGATAAGAAAGCATAACATAAGAATACCTATCAATCACATTCTGTACTTGTGTGTTATCCAGCTAAGGTAATATACTATGTAAGGTCCTCGCCATAGAACGAGGTGGATGTATCAATTTCCCTTACAAAGAAATTCTAGAAACTTTTAGAAGTTCCATCGCAAATAACTCAAAAACTATTAGGTATGAATGGGTGGGAGGACAGGTAAAGCACGGGAGGAGCAAAGGAAGAGAAATAAATATAAGAAGGAAGCCGCCATAATGTCAGCAAGCGTATTATCAATGGATTCACCAGCTTTCCGTCCCCGTGCCCCGGGCGGCGGCGGTGGTACACCGTCAACTACCTCAACATATGCAAGTCCACACGCTAATCGCAATCGATCAGGCTCAAATGGTTCTGGTGCTGGATCGAATGGTGAGGGATATAGCAATGCTGTTAAGAGCTATTCATTCGAGACTCCTGATGGGTGCGTTTTTGTTTATATTGTGTGTGTTTTGTGTATTGCAGTAAAGTTTGTGCACATCTTGTGTTTTTTTTTATATGAACAACCTTGGTCATATTAATGCTGAGGTTTATATCACTTTGTACCATGTTATATATCCTATGCCTCCTATTTTAATCTAACCACCTTTGTATCAATATCTCTTCTTCCCAAATACCCCGCAAACTATGCGCATATTAATTTAACTCCAAAATTTCACATAAATAACTTCCCACACACACATCAAATTATTAACAGTGAAAAACTAGAAATCCGCAACGTATGGGAAGAGAATGTCGAGGAGGAAATGGCAATGATTCGTGAATTAATTGAAACACACCCCTACGTAGCAATGGATACTGAGTTCCCCGGTGTCGTAGCCCGTCCAGTGTCCGAGACATACTCACCCGACTTTCATTACAAATCATTAAAGTGTAATGTCGACCTACTCAAAATTATTCAATTAGGATTAACATTTGCTGATGAGAATGGTAATTATGCCAAGGGTTGTCCATGTTGGCAATTTAATTTTAAGTTCAATTTGAATGATGATATGTTTGCTCAAGATTCCATTGATTTGTTGGTGACTAGTGGTATATCATTCGAAGATCATGCCACACGTGGTATTGACCCACTGCACTTTGGTGAATTACTAATGGTTAGTGGATTAGTATTGGATGATCGTGTTAAATGGGTATCATTCCATTCGGGGTATGATTATGCCTACCTGATGAATGTATTAACTACACAAGACTTGCCCAAGGATGAAAAATCATTCTTTGAGTTATTAAAATTGTACTTCCCTACCATATATGATATCAAGTATATGACGAGCTTGTGCGATGGGCACTTTGGTGGATTACAGCGATTGGCGGATGATTTGAAATGTCCTCGTATTGGTCCGGAACATCAGGCTGGGAGTGATTCGTTATTGACCATGTCAACATACTTTGGTTTGGCAGAGGAACAGTTTACCAAGAATGGCAAGATTGATGATACGAAGTATATTAATGAATTGTACGGGTATGGATCGAATCATACGGTAAGGAAGGGACCTGTCTCATCGAATCATAATCATTCGAATAGTGCCTTGTCGGGTTTGGCGAATGGAGGGTCAGCGGAGGCTGCAAGTCATTAAGTTTAGGGTTGGTGCTTATTATTTAATTAAAAAGTTGTTGTATTATTAAGTAGTCATGTGGCATTCCTCTTTATTCTGCGAAAGGCTGTGTCAAAGTCAGTCCCCATCACGCATAAGTTATCAAGTTGTGTTCCTCTCTCAGAGCAACGCCTCATTGCAATTAAACAAGCATCACGACATATCCCCTCTATATCAGCACAACTAGCTTGGGATTTCTCAAGTCTATCACTCAACTCTATGAGATTGACCGATTCATTATCTATCGGCATGTTAATAGTTTGGAGCTTTAATATCTCGTGGATAGATGATGAGTCTGGGTATGATAATAGTATATGCTCCTCTAACCTCCCAGGACGGAGGAGTGCGGCATCGATGGAGTCAAGTCTATTCGTAGCAGCAACTACCAAAACACCCTGTTTACCGCCAGCGTTGGTTATACCGTCCATCTCATTTAATAGGGTGGTTAAAATCCTTGATTGTACGCCGGACGTGACATCTGAATCACCTCCTTCTCGATTTGTCGCTAGAGCATCAAGCTCATCAAAGAAGAGGATACAGGGAGATGCGGCACGTGCCCGAGCAAATATTGAACGGAGTGTAGCCTCTGATCCACCCAACCATTGATTGAATACTTCTGATGCTCGCACTTTAACACAATGTAGTCCCATTGATGATGCTAGGCACATTGCTGCCATTGTCTTGCCAACTCCCGGCGGACCGTGTAACAGAACACCCGAGGGCTTTGACATGCCGAGTGCTGCTTCTATTGACGACGAGGTGGATTGTTTTGCATCAGTTGTAGCCTCTGTAATGTGGTACTTCCATGGCCTAACAACCGTTCGGTAGAGTTGTTTCTTCTCGGCAGTATATCCGCCAAAGTCCTTCCATGCCAATTCAAATTCTTGCTTCGTATCCATTGGTTGATCGTTGTTAATGCCTAAATAATCAGCCGATGATGCGGGTATTACGTCCATAGATGCTAGCTGGGACGGAACACATGTTCTAGCTGCATCTTTTACATCTTCCCACTTTACATCCGTGTCTTCTATTCGAGGTGCACGAGCAGCAGCGGAGGCCAAGGCATCTGCACATATCCTACGAATATCAGCAGCAACACATCCGGCAGTTCTTGGAGCTAATAAATTCGCCCACTGAGAAATAGTTGATTCCTTGTTCTCTGTGTCGAGTAAAGGAAGAGTGGATAACCAATAGTTGAATATGTCTCTTCTCTGACCGAGTGTTGGTGATGACATGGTTACTACCTTCTCAAACCTACCAACTCTAGCCAGTTGCAATGGTAATTGAGCCCATGATGCACGTGATATGCCCAATACGAAGCATCTGCCATTAACAGTATCATTGACTGCGGCATCTACAAGTTTGACAACTGCATTAAGTGCCCGAAGTTGTTCTGATTCCATGTTGGAACTGATGGTTGCTGATGTATTATCAGTTTCGTCCGAGTTGCCAATTATTGCATCTAAATCATCAATTGTTAGTAGTCTATCCAGACATGTACCATTATTGTCACTGCCACATTGATACTGTAAATTTATTTGATCTAATACTCTACTTTGATCAAAGGAAGATGATACCTCATCAAGTAAGATGTCCTTGGCTGATACAGAAGAGACATTTATGGGAGATAACTTCTGTTCAAGCCATGATGCCTTGAGGGAAAAGTAAAGAGTTAGAATTGCAACAACCAATTGACATATGTCATAAGAGAAAGCAACGAAAAAGTAATATAACATACCATTCTTGTCTTTCCAACTCCTGCACATCCAGACAAGATAACAGCTGACGGCACTCCATTGGGATTGTCCGTCTTTGCAAGAGTTATCAGCTCGTCTAAAACAGAGTAATATCCTGGACAGTATACATCTTCATGAATCTTTGTTTGTTGTATAGGCCTAGTTGTTGTTTTATCAGGCATATCATCCACTATAATGTTGAAGTTTACATCATGCCTGAGGTATAGAAACCTAACATTTGATCCATCCTTCATAACAATTTTGTTCACCATGAAAAACACAACCTCTTCTTCTTCTTGGGTATTTGATATGTCCATTCCTAGTATACCACCTTCTACAATAGCACCCCCGTATAGAAAATCCATTAGTGTATCTATACATCCCTCCTTCCCCAATAACTCGTTATCTTTATCAGAGAAGAATTCTCTACCTCTTGAACAGTTGCTGCATATGTATGAAATGTGAATTGTTGCTGAATCTTCTTTGTGCATAGACCCCGACTCTGTGCCATTATTATTCAATTTCTCTATTTCATCGTCACTGATGATATTTATATGCTCCAACCAACCAACAACACTACCATTAATATTACTGGTCGATAATAATCCATCACTATCCCAACTTGATAACAAAACTGTATGCTTATCCTCTATCACATCATATGTATTGTCGTATTGATACCTATGTGGTGCTAATCTACTAAGTACTCTTAGCATCAATGGATGCAAATATACAACTTCTTCTATATCACTATCGATATTATCTCTTGAGATTAGTCTAAGCGGAGTACCAATCGTCAATGCATCATCGTTTGATGGTGGATGTAAATGAAGGAAGAAATTTGCTACTTGCAATGAAGACCCATCGTCAACAATGCCTTCTTTATCATCATCATCATGTTGACACATCTGACGGAAGAGATTGCTTGATACATAGGCCGTGTTCATCTTCCCTTTGTATGTTGAATGACCTCGACATACAAAGACATTTACCAAATAATCAGCGGAATTGGCGATATAACGTAATCAATTCCCACCATGAGAGTTGAGGAGTATAGTGTTTATCTCTACATATTTGTTCAGAACAGTACAATATACTTCGTGGAGGTCGTTATAGGTATTATTAGTTGTGGCGTTACTCTATTTCATAGTATCTCTGTATATGTGAACAAAGAGATAAAAAATATACATTGCATTTGAAGTTAAATATAGGTACGCATTTCTCATCACAGATCATCATGTCAAGTCCTTGGATGACGGTATCTAAGAGAGGAGGATATAAATGGAAGAGAAAAAGATATCCAGGCAAAAAGGAAGTACTTTTCAGTATCGATACTTTATCGAAGATTATATCATATCTTCCTTCTATTGATGTATTAAACTTGGCATTGACATGTAAAAAGTTTGGGATATCTAACAATGACAACCCATCAATAATTGAGGAAAGTACATGTATTATACAAGAAATAGCATCAGAGGAGCAATTGGCAGCATTACCACATTATGATGGAGAGAGTAAACTGGCAGATTATCATTATCTTCAATTGATGAGGCAACCCTCTAACTTTTGATCAGCTGGTCGGTGCTGAGTATGTATATGAATATATATTATATAGACACGAACACGGGCGAAGACGACAAATCATGTGTTATGAAAAGTCGTAAAAGTGATGGATTCTTTAACAATTATAACAATGGGCTCAGTGCCGTTGCTTTTAGCAACAATATACTGAGGGCTGGCAAACATTATGCATCTTTTGTTTATGATAGAGGACACGGCGTGAATGTAGGGGTGATGAGGCCGGGACAGGCTAATAAATATGCAGTTGGAGTCCCCCTTTACAACGGCTTCTACTTCAACTTCTCTCAAAGATTGAGTAAAATACAACGACAACAACAATAACAGGATTCAGTGTTGCCTCTATAGTGTGTATGAAGGAATGTGTTGTGTTAGTAGTTGGGACGGTTCTAATAAAAGAGAATCATGGAAGGGAATGGAAGGTGCGTCTCCTGATGAAATTGGGATGTTACTTGACTTGGACGAGGGTACATTATCTGTGTACAAGAATGAAGAAAAGCTTGGTGTAATGAAGACGGGATTAGCGGGCCCATATTGTTGGGTTGCTTCGATGTTGAAAGGGGAGCAAGTAACAATTGAACGAGGAGTGGTTCCCCCATGAATTTGAAATACATACAAGTCTGAGCATAGATATCGACAAACTGATAAAGATCTAGAGTTACTCATCTCCCTTAATCCACTTTATTTCACATACCAAGTCAGCTCCCCTTTACAAAAAACAAACCACCCTTACAAAGTTGTTGTATCATCAAACAACTGCAAAGTAACACTAGCCATAAACCCCGGCCAACTACCATGATCCTTAACATACACACCGCTACTACCCTTCATTAACAAATGTGCCATATCAGTACTTAACATATCCAACTTATCCTTCTTCTTCTTCGGGTTCCACTTGAACATTATTGAATCATCCTCTCGTTCAAAGTAGACTGATTTGACAGTAAAGATTTGTGTTTCATTATCTTTGGACATCATGTCAATTTTATATCCGGTGATTAGATATACACCCTGACGGAAGAGGGCAATTTGATTACGAAATTGTTCCTTGAGACGTGAGTGGAGCTTTTGCACATCTACGGCAGACGACGAGTCGTTACTCTTGGCTGAACCAAATGATCCACGATCATTCTTGGTAGCGTTTGGGGTAGACGCTGCCGTACCTCCGCCACTTGATTCAACCTCCTCCAAACGTTGTTTCAATATATCAATCTCTCCCTGATACTTACTCCTAACCGCATCCAATAATGGATTATCCTTCAAATGCAATACACGTGTAGTTTCATTATTATAACTCCCTTTCCCTGCCAATGTCTCGGCCTGGACAGCTCGTACCTCGGCCTTCTCAGCCTTGGATCGTTCATCCATTAATGCATTACGTAACTTACCAAACTTTTCAAGTACACGTTCATGTTCTACCTTGGCATTTTGTTGTTCAGATTGGAGTACTTCAATAGTTGTTTCTAACTTTGTATTGGTACTTGATAACAATTGAATTTCATCTCGTGCTGATTTGAGACTTAGTTCCAATCCCTCTGTATTAGTACCACTACTGCCACCCTTGACTTTTAACTTGGGTGACATATTCTTACTCGACATAACACTCTCCTGCTGTTCATACGTATCAAGTAATGATCTCAATCCATCAGCCTCCCTCTTCCATATATTTTGTTGTGCTATAATTTTACGATTTTCTAATTCCAATGTATTCATTGCTACTTCTTGATCATTAATTGTTTTTTCTAATGTTGATATATTTTGTGATTTGGATTGTAATTGTGTTTCGAGGAGTTGGATACGACGTGTATGGGATGATGATGTGTTTGTTAACTTTGTAATTTCGGTTGATTGATTTGATATTGTGCGCTTGAGTTGTTGGAACTTTCGTACTACGGTGGATATTTCGGGTGGTACTGCTGTTCCACCAACCTCCATATCCACATCATCCTTCATATCACCATCTATCAAATTGAAATCTTCCAAAACAATATCATTCCTAAACCCCATCCACTGTCTATTCACTTCTTTAGCTTCCTCAACTAAATGTATTAAACTTTGTACTTCCTTTTCCAACTGTGTTATCTTACGTTGAGAACTTGACACACGTTCCTTATACTGTACCATATCTGCACATCGATTCTTCAATATATTATTCTCGCGTGTTAGAGTGCGATTGGTACGTTCCACTTCTGCTATTTTGATACGTAAATCTCTTGGTATAATCTCGGGTTTATTTTCATCTACTGGCGGCTGTTCTTTGATGGCAGCACAACGTAATTCAGTAGCACGTTCTTCAGCAGCAACCTGTGTATCTCTTGCATCCTTTAATGCTATTTCTAATTCGGTAACTTGATTTGTGGTGGCTTGTAACTTTTGTTGTAGTAGTTTGATTTTATGTTTTGATGCACTGTCATCTTCTGTGCTGCTATCTTCATCACTATCATAGGAGCAGCCGTCACTATCATACGATCCCTTCCTTTTACTATTATTATTATTGGCATTATCCTCATACCATTGTATACGATGTAGCCACTCCTTCCGACTTTCTTCCATAATTTTCGAATGATTATCAACCTCATCTCGTAAACTATCAACTAATTCCTTATTTTGGGATATTTCTTCATAGGCATCGGCTAATTGACGTTTATATCGTTTTTCAGATTGAAGGGCATTCTTGCGTTCGATTGATCGTATTGATTGTGAGTGTGTTAGTTCGGATTGTAGTTGAGAGATTTGTGATTGTAACAGGGAGATGGTTGGGTTTGATGTTGTATCGTTGATATCGATTCGGGGACGTTTACGTTGATCCGCCATGATGTATAGATATTAATGGTGATATTACAGAGTATTTACTGTCTTTGCGGGGGTATGGTCGGCGTCTTGGGGTAAATATCGAGCGCAGCAATTGGATGTTATATTTGACACAATTAACACTGTTAAAAACAGAGGCCTATAGTAAGATACCACATTTTTGCTATTAAAACTATATGCCTCACTATCTAAATTCAGCTCTGGCTATGGCAAATAAAGGAAAAGCCGCGAGGTGATATACAATTTGGGTTATATGATATATACATATATATACGGGCGAATATACTTGTTGGTCGTTGATGATACTTGTAGGTTGATGAACAGGTTGAGTAAGACGTGAGCAGACTAAAAACATTTTTACTCTTATCTTTAGTAGGTAAGTACACATGATGTGCACCATTCTCGTATTTTATATTATGTACCGCTCAGTCTCGTATTGTATTCTTCGTTATCTATTCAATACCCTTATCATTATGGTAAGATATTTAGTTGATAGGTGTATTTTAAGATAAGGTAACAGCCACTTAGGGGTCAAGTTCAGGTAAGTTTGTGGTGTTTTGCAAAACGTATATGTATAATGGCATACCCTATATTGTATCTCTTTGATGATATCATCTGATAGTACTGGTATTTATCTATGCATATATTATCAACATATTGGCTATATATACACAGACGAGTAGTAGAGAGATCATAACATGCCGCCATCATCGAGGAAAAGAAGCAAAGGGAAGGATAGAAAAGCCAAAAAGTTAGAGAAGGATGAGATTGAGAGAGTAAAGGCTAATGGATTTTGGCAAGGATGGAAGAACATGGAAGACGTAGGATGCATGCATGGGAATGATACGACAATAGCAGACAATCATCCTGTTTCTAAGTTCTTAGATGAATTCTTTCTACATAAACATTGGGACGATAGGAGATTCAAAGGGATTGATATGATTTTGAATGACATGCTAAAAACACATCGTCAAGTATGGACCGATGACGATCACAGGGCATTAGCAACACAAACTTTTATATCGATTGGGACAAATATGCTTCTGTTGGACGATCATGTCAACAAGGGGGCATTAGATATGGCAAAAACAATCACGATATTGGAACATTATAATAGTAGTGAAGGCCCTGGTCTGTCCTCGTCCTTGTACAACCGTTCTGCGGCATCAAAGATGAGAGATATAGAACTAGTCACCATTAGCACTAATCGTGATCTTCTAAAGTTTTACCGCAAAAGAATATCGTGTAAATGCTTGAAGAGACTTCATTTAGAAGCAAGGAAAGTAGCGCCAAAGATGGGTAAATGCTACAAGTGCGGGGTGGAGAAGGAGCGTAAATCTTTATCTGTTTGTAGTAAATGTATGGTTAATCAGTATTGTTCGAGGGAGTGCTCAATTTCAGCCTGGCCTTCCCATAAATTGGATTGTGATGCATATTTCAAGACTCATAAGTATGAACAGATTCTCGACATGGAAAAGGCAACAAGAACTAGTGACTGATAAGTTCATAAGTCGATACCTCTGTATATCGTCTTCTTTAAATTAAACACTAAGTCCCCACTCTCTCCCTATCCCCTACATATACGTCAACTCATACTCTCTTGCTCTCACCAAGCCAAACCAGCTCCACCACCACCGGCAGCCTCTGTTTCCATATATCCATCATTCTCTTCTTCATATTCAATTTCAATACGTGGTCCTCGCTTGGGTGGTTGTTTCTTGGGTTTCTTCTTCTTCTTCTTGACCTTCTTATCGTCACAAGCAGGTTTCTTCTTCTTCTTACCGTCATCGTCACTCTCTTCCTCACTGCTGCTGCTGCTGCTGCTGCTGCTATCATCTTCGGAACCGCTACTACTATCTTCTTCTGACGAATCATCGTCGTCACTATCACTCTCCTCACTACCACTACTACTCTCATCCCAAGCATTCATTTGCATATCCTCCAAATCATCCTCCTCTTCTTCATCTAAATCCTCTACATATTCAACTCCATCTTCTTCCATCTCCTCCTCATCACTAGCCTCATCTTCTGTTTCCAATTCCTCCTCACTCTCTTCTTCCTCTTCCTCCTTCTCTTTTAAACTTTCCAATGCCTTCTGATACGGCACCTCTGGAAAGTTATATATATCACCATATGTCCCCTTGGCCAATCGTTCCACTAACTCTTTTTCAATTGTACTTTCAATCTTCGCGGCAACCAATGCCTTCTTCTCACGACGTTCCTCACGTTGTTCAACTTTACGATGTACCCTTGATACCTTTGCCTTCGTACCGTTAATTTCACGTAATTTTAATTTACGCATACGTAATAAATATTGATGTATCTTCGTTAAACGTTGTTTATTACGATGTATCTGTGCTTTTGGGAAGTATGCTAAATGTTCATCTAATTGTTGTATTGCCTTGGCATAATTACGACTTAGATATATCTTTTCCCATAAATTCTTGGGGGAGTGGGCACGTTCCACTGTTTTAATGTAGAGATGGATACGTCCTCCTTCTTCACGTATTGTGGCATATTTGGAGTTGGCTAGTGGACATGAAGAGCGGTTGCATACGCCTGTGGTGGAGTAGGGATGTTTACAGAATTGACGTTTATCTTTATTGGAACCTTTAGATTTTGTTAATGTTGATTTGTAGGAACAGAATTGATGATTGATAACTTGCCATATCATTTCATCGTGTTGCATGATGGAAATAAATTTATATGTGTATGTTTTGTGTTTGTGTAGGTTTGCCGTATATGGCTGCTTGAGTGTTGTATTTTAAGTAGCTTGCGTCTAAGGTATGTTACTGACAGTCGTCTAATACGATGATAATAAGGCGGAAGAGGCCCGGCTTTTGATAGAAGTATTGCAATAGCGGCCCAGATAAGTAAATGCTAGTATCGATTGGATGGAGGGAGCTGGATACCGTTTAGTCGCTAAAAAATATATTTTATTCCTCTTTTGTGGGCTTTTGTCTTTACCACCGCGGCTCTATAGCATGCCTCTATCGACCTCATACTGCTCTATTACCTAATACTTGTTCATAGAGACGTAGGTGCTTGACGTTGGCAGTGAATTAGTTCAAAGGATATATATCAACAATCTTTTAGGGTATCCTCCCCTTTATGCTCCTCTCCCCTTTGCGTGAAAACATACCCAACAATACAATAGTTAGATAGATTGGGGGCGTACTTATATTAGATATATAGAAATAATGTCAGACTTACTATCAGTTCCTGAAGATCTAACCCTATCCTTCAGTGGCAAAAAGAAGCGCTCAGTATCACCAAACATACAAAATGGTCAAAAGAATAATGAAATAGACGATCTAATACAAGCAGACCATCAAGAAGAGATTCGACTAGAAATAGAATCTCTATTAAGAATAGTACTACCAGAGGAAGTTACCAATATTAATGAAATGTTATATGAATTTCAAGGTAGAGAAGATCAATTATTAGATAGTTTACGCAAGATGAAGGATAGACAAACTGAGAGTAGTGAAAAGATAGAAGAGTTGGATATCACACAGCAGCAGCAGTCATTTAGTAGGAGTAACCCACAGGCTGGTATATCCCCTGCTGGTATCTATTCTAACAATGAGAATGGAGATGGTCAGTTAAAATCACCACCGGAACTTTTACTCAATAACAACAGTGTAGAAGAAGAAGATGGAAAGTTACCAGCAGTCACTGAAAATCATATGAAATCATACTCCTCACTACAAATAGACGAAGATGAGCATGATATACAATCACCCATTGAGGATGATATATCATTAAATGATATAGTTGATGAGGAAATACCAAACTCTATTCAAACTTCCAATGATTCAACCAATTTCAATGATGGGATGAGTAAGTTAAAGTTATCAAATTTAACTACACAGTCAGATGAGACGAATGACTCGCCTAGATCTGAAAGCTCTACAAATAACGATTCGGATTTGGTAACTCGATCGTTATCCGAAGAGGAGACTATAACAACAGTAACAAGTAAGAAGACAACCGCCATAGTCAAGCTTAGAATATGGGATCCTGCCAAGCCACACCAGAGAATAAAGTGTGTAACTGCCACGCATATACTATTGCCATATGATACTAACTCATCAAAAACTACCAATAACAACGGTGAGGTAGGTAAAGGGGAAGCCAAAAAACAGATTAAAGAATCAAGAAAGGCAGCATTAATACGAGACCAACGAGAAGAGTCACGGAATCAAATGAAACGACTTAGTATAGTAAAGGAAGAACCTGATAAACCAATAGAACGAGGTGATTCATACTTTGAATCGAGTGATGGTGAAGGAGAATTGGGCAAGTTGTGTGCTGCTGTTGCAAAAGAAGAAGAAGAAGAAGATAATGAGGGAAATGATGAGGAGGAAGAGGATAGTATAGATAGAAGGATAAATGGAGCCAAGGAAGATGTTTCACCTGTGCTAGAAGAAGACGGAGACGTTACTAATTCCAAACAAAAGTTACAAGTCGGGACATTAGTCGGTATACAATTAAAAACATCATCATCTACATCATTACCCTCCCGACCAACAACAACAGTGAATATAAGCAGTAGCGGTGCCTCGGCAACATCAACATTCTCTTATTCAGGGAAACAACAATTAGAATGGAAGGTTGGTACATCCATTAATCTACACAATGTGAACTTCCTACCAATATCAAATATACCTGAATTACATTATCAAATTACAAATAACTACACATGTTTGAAAGAATTAGTATTAGATGGATTACCCTACAATTCATTACAAATAGAAGAAGCTGAATTACTTTTCGATGCAATAGGGAACAATACATCCATCAAACGATTATCAATGAGATATTCATTTGTTAATGATGACTATGCTACCTTATTTGCATTATCATTAGTAACAAATCAATCATTAATACAATTAGTATTAGAGGGGAATGAAATGACTACAACATCGGCTAAAAACTTTTATTCAGTATTGAAGAAGAATAATGATACCCTACGGTTATTAGATATAAGTTGTAATCCAATAGATGAGGATGTATTAGATGCGTTAGATCAGTTTATGGAACAACGTGCGTTGAAACGTACGTTGACTAATAAGGCTGAGAAGGCACGACGAGCGGCACGGGGATTGCCACCGGATAATAGCTTAGATGATGAAGATGATGAGACGGATGGTCAAGTTACGGTAGTCTGTACTCAGTCAATGATTGACAATGTCATCCTGGAAGGAGGAGATAAAGATGATGAATACCTTAATGAGCTACACGAATTAGAGAATGATAACAAACCATATCTCGGTGAAGACTTTAGAGACTACATGCAACGTATGGATGATATACAACGATCCAAAGATGAATCAGCATCCTACCATAAGGTATTGATGGATAATTCTGATCGAGATTTAGATGCATTTCAAAACTTTCGTGCCAAAGCGCTTGCAGACTCGCCTGAGCAGCAGAATGGTGGTAGATTGTCTCCTGGAAATTCCATGGGTAGTTCCATTACAAGTCGTTCAACTCATAAACATCGGGATGGTACTGATCAAGATAATGGAGATGTAGTCACCACGAATGATGACGAAGAAGAAGGAGGAAGACGGACTCAACTTACATCAAATAGAAGCAACAGGAATGTCAACTCAAGTAATAGAAATCTAAAGCAATCTCTTGGCAGTGAGGAATTCGCTAGAGGACCACCGGCACTACGAATGTCGGGTATGGAGGAACCGTCAGGACAAGTCGGCAGTGGATCGCCACATCCATACCACACTTTGGAAAGTGGTGGGTCAGGATCACGATCTGGTAGTCTAGACCTTTCTCAGCAGGACTACATGGATCCAAAAGCACGTGAACGTGAGATACGAGATAGACTAGCCCGATCGGGAGGTGCAATTGGAGCATATCATATGGATGAGGTGGCACCTCAACGACAAAATCGATCGGGTGGAGCACGACGGGGTAGAATGGGTCGAAGTGCAAGTCAAAGAGCAGCTCGTTTGGCAGAAATCGAGGGAAGTGGTGGTGGTGGAGGGGGTGCTCCAACTCGTGCTTCCTCTAGAAATCTAATCAATGGAGGTATGGGTGATGAAGAAGTGTTGAATGCTGATATTGAACGAGCAGATGATTACTCTGCAATGGAAATGACTCAGATGACATTTACCAACAAAATCTTTAGTAAACACTTTGCTTCGTTTGGTTTGAATGATCGAGATGCTGGCTTTGATCGAAAGATTTGTATCTTTCTTGCTGTTTTGGCTTTGTCTCTGCTGATTATGGTCATCGTTCTTGCTACGAGATAGATATACTTTGGATAGATACACATAACTTAACCATGATGTATATATTACATACGATCAGTACTGTTACTTTAATATTATATACATCTATATACATAGTTTGTACACGAGGAGCTATTATCCGACAGGCTTAGCTCATCTCAGTCATATGTTCGCTGAAATCAAGTAATGAATTCTTTGCCTTGAAACTACTACTTCCTCGTCTTTCTTCCTCCGTCGTCAATGGAGGAGTAGGCCGGCTAACATTACTCCAAGCTAACCAAGTCAAGGGTACCAAGAAGCTTGAAACTAAAACATCAACTGTGTAATGCATGCGTGATATAACAACATAGATACTAACGACCAATACAGTACTCCATAAAGTAAAGATTGCCAATAACTGAAGATAATCACTTCCCTTTGTCTTCTTCTTCTTCTTTCCATTAATCATATAAGTCTGTATTGCAATACCCAAACTTAGCATATTACTAACATGTCCTGAATATAAATTATCACCACATCGTGCAAATGTAAAGTTGGTAAAGATATTATCAATATCGTGTGCTTCAATATTCATACAGTGTAATCCATGAGGATCTGCCTGACTTGTTACCCAAACTGAACATGCTCTCATTACTTCTAATAAGCAACGTGTTTCAAAATATCGTGTACTTGCTTCATATCTTCTATAGTTTGTTTTGTTATATCCGATAATGTCATAGGGTAATACAAATCCCAAGACTAAGATAGCACCAAAGAGAAATAAGGGTAGTTCTCTCAATAGCTCATGTATTATATGATCGGCATCTATTGGTAAGGTATAATTATCGTGCAATATGTCTGGTAATGGCAATGACTTTTGTTCATGTGATAATTGTGTATTCCATCGATTTGTGGCCTGTGAAGAAGATGATGAGAGTGTGATAAGATCGACCTTATGAGCATATCATATCAACAAATGAAAAATTGTGCACATCTTGTGAACAAATGACTTGCAAAGAAATAAATAGTAAGACTTACATAATTCGATGCAACTACATCAATATAAATACAAAGTATATATAATAATGCAGTATATATTGTACGTTTTAATGAACAATATGCCTTGTTAGTGATTGAGGCATCATTCATTAGTAGTTGTTGTGCTGCGATGTTATGACGATACATATTTCTTATGATGTGGGTAGAGGAGAGTTATTGCAATAGACTTTTAGTTCTGATAGACTCAATCGATGACACCACCTTGACTTCTTAAGCTGTAAAGATAACTGGATATCGCTCCTCTCCTCTGATTTTTATGCAACTATTGGCTATGGGAGGTGATGTCCTCGGCCGGAAGAGGAGATGTGATTCTTCTGCAAAAAAAATAAAAAATTACACTGTGACACCCTAAAAATCACGTGAAAGTCACGATGATGTCATTTGAATAGATTCCTCTCCCCCCTGCCTACTCTCCTCGCGTAGTGGCTATCTCCTCACGACAATGGTTTCTATATCATCACTAATCATATTCCTACCTTTGGTATCGGGATTTCAACTGCCTTCATCGGTGTTGATATCGAGATCTTACAATGTTGACACAAAACTTTATGAAACACCAGATCAAGATATCAATGATGACATGTCAATGTCAAGACGAGCTGCAATTGCAACAACAATATCAACATTAACAATCGGTAGCACAATACAACAAGCAGTATATGCAGCAGATCCATACGATGCAGCATCATTAGGTGAAAAACAAATGCTACAAACATATGAAGATTTTACCCCCACAAAAGAAGGATGGTCCTATAAGGAAGTGAAAATTGGTAAAGATATAGGAGGCGGGGAAATTAAAGATGGTGATAGAGTTGTATTTGATTGGAGTGGATATACTATTGGATACTTTGGTAGACCTTTTGAGGCTAAAGGGTGAGTTATGCTTTGTTTGAGGTGAATGTGCATGTGATATGTATGTATGACTAATGCTATTCTGTATTTGATGTGTATAAAGAGGACCACAAGGAGGAGCATTTGATAAAGATTTAAACTACTTCCGTACAATACTTGGATCTAAGTCATTAATACCAGGATTAGAATGTGCTTTACGAACAATGAAGCCAGGAAGTATTCGTCAAGTTATCATTCCCTACGGTGCATTATCTTACCCACCAGAAGATAAAGAACATGATTTAGTCGGGCCAAAGCCTACTACGTTTAGTGGCATGAGGGCGTTAAACTTTGTCCTTGATAATCCACGGGTAGACAGGACATTGCTCTTTAATGTAAAGTTGATTCGAGTTGATCGGGGAGATGGAAAGGGTGGGTTTATCCGTGGTTAATTATAAACGGGTTAAGATTTACACTGATTTGGGGAAAGGGGGAATACAGAGTCTCTTCTAATGGCAAATAGACGTCGTACAACTATAAAAGAGCTTTCTGCACTACTTAATTCTACGTACCAAAATGATCACTGACTACCACATAAAATATTGATATTCTTCTCAACAAAGAGTTGACAATGGACAGTATCGACCTTGATTGAAATGAACATTAGCCCAAATAAACATCAAGAGGGTCCATACTACCACTATGAAACTGGTTTGCAAACATGAATGATTATAGTGGTGCCGAATGGTGAATTTCATATCAACTACATCTTGTGCACTTTCCTGTAAGGATCGTGTCCAATATCCGTCAAGACAAACTTTCAATGCAATGTTATCAATCTCCTGTAGAAACATCAACGCCGCGAAGTTTAAGAACAACCCTAATACATCATTTTGTTGCAGAAGCATAACTGCAATGTTGATGAAAAGAAACATTAGACCATCAAATAACCGAGCTGTATGGGCAACTATATACTTCCACTTTCTTGCTCCGGGGTGACGCTTTTTAATCTCCGGGCTATACTTCAATTTAGAAAAGATGAAGAAGGATGTTATCAACTCTTCTTGTGTCACAATTGCCACAGGTATTAGAAAGACCTGTGCAATAATAACAAGATTCGATACCTCCAGTGCTTTATCAAATGGAAACTCTTTGTTATATCCCAAATCAAACATTATCAGAATGTATAATGACATCTTAACGAACAAAGTGGCAAATGAGTAGATGAATGCCTGAGAACATATATCCGATAGGAAGAACATATTGTAAACGTCGAGAGTCAAATCATATAATTCCTCCTCCGGAGTGTCTTGCAAACATTCTTTGACTGACGGTCGAGATGCTCTGATAGCAGAGTGTGATCTTCGTATTTCTACATTACTACTACCATCCTGCGGTCTATTCTTTTTGAAGAAGTTACTTCCAAAATATGGCTTTTTGTGTTGTGATAATGTTTCATTCTGAATTTCATCTGTTGACGAAGATATCCTCGGCACGGCGACGCCCTCTTCAACTACATGATGTACCTGATCAGCACTATCAGTTGCTAAAACTTCATAATCTTCAGTACTACTTTCATATGTATTATCTTGTTGTATATCGTTAGTTGATCCCATACTCTATTATCTCTCCTATCCCAAGCTGTTGTCGTCTATTACAATTAAATAACTACTCAGAAAACTGTATTATCCACGGCGGCGGCCTGTATATCCCCCCCCAACTGCTGTTGTTAATGAGGTCTATTCATCAGCTAGATAGATGCTGAAATGATATTGATTGAACGACAAATCTAAAAATTCTTCACTGGCTTTTAGCGACGAAACGACCGACTCATTGGCTACGTCTCATGCAAATTGCTCTCATTGTAGATTGCTCTGTCATCTTTGGATTGGGTAGTAGAAGCCGAATGAGGAACCTTATACTACTAACTTAATGACGATGTTACTTTGTAGTTACATAGAATAGTACAAAGGCTAATTTACTTCTCGGTATCCTATCAATACATACTCTAGTTCTTCGGGTAAACACTTTTATTCCACTGCATCCACAACACCCTGTCTCAATATAATCAGTTTCCTACCTAGTGAGGGTGCCATTAGTGGATTGGCCGGTACCTAAACATACCAAACATAAGACAAAAGCATATATGTTTGAGAAGAGGACAATCTCTCAAACATATCCTCTCTTATTAAAGGTACAATTCAGGATGGATCTTTGACGCCAATGCATGGGTCGAGGTTTGAGTAAAGTCATGAGGTTACGCACCTTTTCTTTTGGAAGACCAAATGACTTGATCGTCTTCTTCTTGCCAGATGCCGACATGGGATAGTTACTCTTGTTGTTGTTATCAAAGTTGTATTCTGAATGACCTAGAATTGGCTGTGTACGATGGACAAGTTTGATATCACCTTCAGGACACATGTGAAGTCCCAAGGCATATTTTCATTGTTAGATGTATCACCACATAGCTCATGGTCTATCATATAAAGGGATTTGATGATCAGAACAGCAAAGATACCATAGCCATAGTGATATGAGAAGATGTATTACTCACCTTTCTGCATCTCCATGTCACGAGTTAACGATGCCCAAGTCATAAAGTTTGTTAACATCTTCCGTTGTTCCCCATCTTTCAATGTATCAAACATATCATGGCTATTGTCTAGGATCTGTGATTCGCTACTACATGTCGATAACTCCGATGCGATATCCTTACATATGCACATCAAATGAAGCAGAGAGATATTGGTGACAACTGATCAAAAGTGTATGTACATGCAAAACTACAATATGCTACTCACTGTGCAGAGATATGGACTAATCCACAAGGCACCACGACCATTGCATTGAGCATTCGCTAAGCATCGAATCCGTATCTGAACTATCATCTAATGCCAAATGTTCAAACATTTCATAGGGTATGACCTGCGACCCACTACATTGCTCTGTCATTCCTGATGATGTAGACTAAGTGTGTATAGTGTGTTGCAGATATATAAGTTTGCAATAGATTAGTAAGTGTTGCAAAGAGAAGTGCATATATATGCAGAAATGCACATCATGTGTTCTTAAAGGATATATTGACACCTTGACATCAGATGTGCAAAATTGCATTGGGTATCTTTTTCGCCTTCAAACTCCATGAACATATAACTCACCAGCCATCACAGACGATATTACCATCGACAACGCTGCTACTAAATATCGAATTGCATTCATCATATTTTGTTTGCTTCTGTATATCTCCTACCTACTCGCAACACATTATCGTTCTTTTCTTTAAGGTAGTTCCTTTGTAGCCTCAAGTAGCAATGACATGGCCTATTGGTTCTTGGAAAAAAATCTCGAAGATGACCTCGAATCTTCTTGACCATCAATCACTACGAGACACATCACGGCCACGCAACGGATAGATAGGTTGGCCATGGTATAGGATAGTATAGTGAGGAGTATTTACTATTTGAACTGGGGCGATAAACATAGTTACTATTGAGAGTACAATATATTTGCATTTTTGTTGAGTCCAGTTCCGAACACAAGTTTACTTGAGAACATCATAAGCATATAAGCACAATCAATTGGCTTATATACTTGATATATCAATATAATATAGCAATGAGTGATACACTAGACCCAATTGACGCCTCCGGCATCGACAACATGAAAGATACCGAAGATAATATCCTACCATTCACTGAGGATAATGAACCTCTTCCCAATAAACAAGATCAACTTATTAATACTGATGAGACATTTGATTATTATGATAATGATATTCCAGATAGTAACAAACAAACGATTGGTATGACAATACTCTTCCTTGTATTGATGATATTATATATAGGATTTTGTGTCTATTATCGTAAGGTAATAAAAACTAGACAAGCAGTGGATGATGTGGAGACTAGTGAACGAAGACAGAGACAACATAGGGAGAATCAGGTATGTTATACATATGTGTATTTGTGTAGATTCCGGTATGTTGTGGTTAAAGATATCATATGCTCATATTTTGCATACCATTACCATTTGATAAAGGATGTACTAGAGGAAAGTATGAGTGCCACCACAAGAGCTCGGAATAATACTCTAGAGCAGGCGAAATTGGAAGAGCGTAAGAATAACATTAAGAAAGTACTAAAATTCCAATTGATTGTAGATGATGACGATGATGTTCAGTCTAAAGAAGAGGGGGGAGAGAATGAAGGAGATGATGATAATACGAATAAAGTTGTCCCTCCGGAGGAAGCGAATGTGGTTTGTACTAGTGATTCCAATTGCAAGTGTGAACTGTGTCAGTATTGGCAGTGGGAAAGCCCAAATGCTGCTAAGACTACGGAATCAGAGAAGAGGGTTGGCGGAGGGGGGGAAGAGGAGATTTCATCTGATGTGCAGGGTGATGCTGCTACTTCTAATGTTGCAATTAGTAGGAGGATCATTACCATTCAAGAAGAAGACAGCGACGAAGAAGACGACGAAGAAGAAGTCGACAAAGAAACAAGGGAGAAAGATGTTGATGTAGAGGCCCAGGAACAGGAGGCTGTCGATGAATCTTCTCTGACAACACCGGCTGCTCCCCCCTCGTCATCTCAACCATCACCTAATTCGTCACCACAAGGATCTCCAAGAACAAGTCAACCCTCCCCTGCCTCATCTCCATCACGTCTGTCACTCCCTTCTACTCCCAAGAAGATTTCTGATGCTCTGAGTTGTGGCAGCAGTCGTTCTGGACGCTCTCATAGTGATGCACTGAGCTGCGGAGGCAGTAGTTCAAAACTCAACTGCAGTCATAATCATAGCAGCAGAAAGTCAGAAAACAAATGTAAAGAGAATGATGATACTCCCGCCGTTCCTTTTTCTGATATTGCATCATTATATGGGGAAGAATGCAATGTATGCCTGGCTCACTTCCAAGTCGGTGACAGAGTTGCAACTAGTAAAGACTCGGCACAATGCTCACACATTTTCCACGAGGAGTGCATCTCACGTTGGCTTCTAGTACGTGACGGCTGCCCCATCTGCAGAAGATCGTACTTTCCAGATGCTGTATCTGAATCAGCTAATGCTGCAGATATTGAAAGTGGAATGGAAGAAGAAGGTGACATGAGGTCGAGCCCCTCCTTCGTGGCAGTTAACATGGCCACAGAAGATTAAAAAGGTAGCTGTGTTTCAAGAACACAGCTGGTTCTTGGATAGCTATATGTAAACGTAGATGAACAATAAAGTAAGGGTAACTAAGTAATCTTGAAAAGATAATGCATATCTTGTGCACTTTCTTTATCTTCATTTCGGCCCCACATAATAGAATTTGATGCAGCCATTTTCATAGTACAACCTATACATTACCTGCCAGATACCATACTAATCCCTCTTTTTATCACTTGAATTCTTCGGTTTAGAATTGTTTGCCTCACTGCTAATGGTGCTAATCGCTTCTAAATCTTCTCGCAACTTTATGATAACTTCTTTCATCTTGTATAATCTATAAACTAACAACCATAATACTAATGTAAATAGGCTTAGCCACCAATTCCTTTCTGCTCTGTATCTTGATGCTTTTCGATACCACATTGTCTCTCCCGAATGAAATGGACATGAGTTGCCACTGCAAGGTACATGCGCACTACCAAATCCCATTTGTATACTTCTACACGCTATAGAAAATATCAATAGACTTGCAATTATGAATACATGTACTAATCTAATGTACACAGGGCCAATCGATACTTTTGTAAAGAAGATTCTGTCTACTAACTTTGTACCAAACTTTTCACCTCGATATGTTGGCATTGATAGTAATAAGAGACAGAATAAAGGGAGAGGAAAGAATATCCATATCATATGTCCCCATGTCATCATACTGCCTGCCATTTTTGATAGTTGTTCAATGATCATTAACGAACGTGTTTTACTGTGGTATTCTTTGGCGTATACATATGGATTTACAACACTCAATGGTAAGCAGGGCACGTCTCGCGGCAACTGTACGGCATAGTTGGAAGATGTTTGATATCTTTGCAGCGGGAGCTGAAGTCATTTTTTGGCGCTTCAACGTACTTCTCTTTACCAACTTGTGTAAGATAAGTTGATAAGATAAGGTGAGAGTGAGCCGTGTATTTGGAGGATTATAAATTGATGCTAGTCAGTAGTTTGGCGGTGCGGAATTATGCAGAGCCCATTTGCAAATCTCTTTAGTCTCTAGAGTACCTACTTCCACAACTTCTTATTGCATTGGTTTCCATATTCAAAGATCCAGTGTTCTTTTGTCATGTTGAAATCATGCGGTGATAATGAATCAATGCCTAACAAGCGGCAGAAAAGTAGTACACATATTATGGATAAACAAACACAATCATTAATCGGTCTACCACATGAACAACTTGTTATGATCGCAGACTACCTTCCCAAAACCTCTCGTGCATTACTTGCCGTGGCATTAACTGCTCCTTCTAAATCATTTCGGGCGGCTTGGAAGGGTGAACTTAGTGATCCAGCTAAAGTTGTCATGTCATCACTGAAACCGTCATATAAGTATTCTAGTAGACCTCGTTATGCAAATTCTAATCAATTTCGTCATGAAACACAATCTGAAAAGAAGGAACGGGAAAGGTTAAAAGAGTATTACGAATTGGCATCTTGGGAGATACTTGATACTAGAGATATTAAGGATCTGGCAAAGAAGCTAACCGACGACGATATTGGTGCTATACTTGTCTGCATTGATGCAAAGAACAAATTGCAAAAATTAAAACTATTCAATTGTCAGAAGATTAGTGGTGTTGGATTGGAATCCTTACACAAATCGATGATGTTAGAGGAGATTGCTGCTCCTAATCCTGGTAAATCCATGTCGAAGGAGCTCTTATCTTCCATGATTAACAGTATACTCGATATGGATGGGCATTCTTTACGTAAGTTACAGCTTCCTATAAGGTGGAGACGAGGGAAAGCTCGGAATGAGTCACCAGTCAAAGAAGTACTAACGAGGTTTAATGAGATGCTTGTCAATAACAGGGATGTTAAATGTGTACAATGCAATAATGAACCATGGCTTTATTGGGATGAGGATTATGAAGATGACGACCCATTTTTCCACTTGACTTGTTTTACTTGTTTCAAAAGTATTTGCAATAAATGCATTGAGGGTAGTGAGGCTAGTGGTTGGGATGACGTTGATGCTCCTAAGATCAAAAACTGCAATCGTTGTAATTTGTTGCTTTGCAATGACTGTGGAAACCATTCTGAATGTCAAAGTTGTAAATCTTGTTTTTGTTCATTGTGTGCTAAAGAGGAAGGCGTGGATGCTGCATTTTCTTGTCACGACTTTGAGTGCTACCCAACTTGTATGGGCTGTAGCTCCACTAATGATAGTTGCAAAGAGTGCCACGAGATGTTTGTCTCACGCCTTACTAAGGATCATAAAAGGCAAGCAAAGGAGATCAAACGCTTGAATGAGGAAGTTGCCAGTTTACGTGAAGAAGTATCGGATTTACGGGCAAGCAAGGATGATCTAGGAGTGTTGGCCGCATAACAAGATGTCTCATGAGTGTTATGACTACTAATGGCTAAGGTGAACAGCGTAGGTTGAAGATGAGTGCAGGTTAAATGATAACCTAACTATTAGCCAACAATCTATCTCTAGTCTCGACTAGCAACCTTTCATTGCTTTGCTGCTCATTTGCTATTATCCTTATACCCCTCTCCACCCTCAGCCTTTACACCTAAACAATCAACATCCTCGGCAATCATTTCACCTTGTGGCAAAACTTCAATGAGATATCCATCGGGGTCTTTAATGAAAGCAAGCCCTTTCATCCCCCCACTATTAGGACTCTTTTGAAACTCAACGCCTAGCTTATGAAATCGTTCACATGCAGTGTATACATTTGGTACTGTAATTCCAATATGTCCAAAGCCACCACGAACTTTACTACCATCAGCAACTCCCGTAGTGTCCGCATTACCTGTATTGTATACCAATCCATCTTCACTTTCACTACCAAAATTATATGTTAATTCTATACATCCCGGTGTTCTCATACATTGATCCCATCCTCCCTCACTACTCTTTGCTATTTGAGATGGTGGTGCCACAAAGTAGACATTGAATTTCCATTGAGGAAGCTGAACACAAAGATATCATATGTAATGAAATGTTGATTTGAGTAAACGAGCATCAAAGTTGCAAAAGATTCTCAAAGTTGACATTGCAATTGTATGTCCTGAAAGTTCTG
>Ga0214477_100601_pt1 | contig 24175 bp, 17 predicted proteins | sample M1_20Mar14CPVII9_FD_165058 | JGI IMG/M metagenome (GOLD analysis project Ga0214477, IMG submission 165058) | Marine eukaryotic communities from Monterey Bay, California, United States - M1_20Mar14CPVII9sort6BwellC16 | ecosystem: Environmental > Aquatic > Marine > Unclassified | place: USA...
TGGGTTATCAGCTTAGGTACAAACGGTTTTATTATTCCCATAAAGAGGTTACTTAGGGGGTATCCACTTGAGTTCCCCGAACTTGTCCCCGAACCCCCAAGGTGAGTTCCCCAATGCCTAACCACTACAGCCATTAAAAATTGCTGTCTGTGAGTTGATGAAGAACCATGGTACTATTTGCCCCCTTACGCCGCCGATCGCGGCCTGGATATCATGTTAGATGTGGTTTATTATGCCCTTGATTGATATGATGACGCCAGGATTTTATTTGGCCGTCGGAGCAGGCTACACTATCGAGTTTGCAATTTGCAATAATTGTTATTGTCGTGTCAACTAACCTTATACCTTCCTCTTCTTATATAGGCTCCCTTTATACAGGTTTGAGCAACCAATTTATCAAAACTTAAAAAAAAACTAATAAACATGCAAATCATTGTAACCGCACCTACTGGCTCCTCAACCGCCTACGCCGTTGATGGTAGTACCACTGTAGCTGAACTCAAGGCTCAAATTGAGAATCAGGAATTTATTCCAGGTGATCTTATCCGTCTTGTTAATGGCACCACCGAACTTACCGATGGTACCCTTGCAGGAAATGATATCGCTGATGACGAGGAAATTGCCCTCATGCTTGATGTCCCAGGAGGTATGAGGAAGAAGTGGAAGAAGAAGCGTATGCGTCGTCTACGTCGTAAGCGTCGTAAGATGCGTCAACGTGCCCGTTAAATATTGGAGTATGTTTGATTGGATATACGTGGATTTTAACTGAATCGGTATGGGATTAATCTACTGAAGTAATGCATGTTGGGTTTATAATTCCACTGACTTTGAGTTGGGCTGGTGGGTTTTGAATGCTAAATATTTATTATTGTACTTTTATTGCTAGAGAGTAAAGCAACAAGTTGGCTTTGGATTGTAGTATTAGGAGTAATTTAATAAATGGCATTCTTAATTTATATGATGAGTGTTATGTATTTATTCATTGCTTAGTGTTGTTGTGGTTTTAGATTTGTTTAAGGGGTTTTAGATTAATATTTATCATACCATATATCCAATATGACAATGAATTAAATATTTCTAATATTAATATTGTGCCTTTATGATATATGATGGTGGTGGATGGTTTGAAAAGAGGGTATGGATCAGGTTAATGTAAAAGACTCATTGCTACTCAAACACCAGTGAGGATACTCAAAACGGCAAACCCCTTGATGCCTGGCACCTCATTAATATGTTTCTAACAGTATTGTTTATATAATATTTATTCCCTCTCTCTCAAGGATTGGCTTTGCCTCTTCTAGAAATGATTTAGGCATGGCCTTTAGCATCTTGACAAGGTCTGGAGCTAAGGGACAGGTTACATCTATATAATCAGTGTGCTGAGTGGCAGGGATTTGTAGGCGGACCAGGTGCAGACAAACTCGTTCTTTCATTAAATGCCTCTTCTTCTTCCAAATGCGATTCGTACGCGACCGGCCATGTGAGCTGTCACCCAGAATAGAATTCCCGATAGTACCAGACGATAAATGTTGCCGAATCTGGTGCCACCGTCCCGATTTCGGTCGAGCCAAGACTATGCTTATCTTTCGTCCTTCATTTTCCCTATCAGGGTTTGTATCATTCGAAGTGTTCTTAATTGGCGGTAGCGTTGTAGAGGCAACAAAGCAAAGATCTGTCACAGAATCTTCAATGAGGTTCCCATTCTCATCTTTCACAGGATTGTCAAACATGAACCAACCCTTATCGAGGTAGTTGATGCCATTCCATGAGCCATCACCATCACATAAAGCAACATAAGTTTTAGTTGACTCTTCACTTTGCATTGATTCAATCAAAGCTTTCGTGATACTGCATGGTTTGCTGACGTCGGCATTCTCAGTTTTTACACATAAAAGACAACCAGAGGCTCCTCTGTCAAGACGATGAACTAAATTGACTTTACTTCCCACTTTGTCTCTAACCCGCTGTAACATGGGCATCTTTTCTCTAAGATTGCCTCGAGTCCAAGATGATTGATGACAAGCAACTACGGGAGGCTTGCTAGCTACAACATAGGTCGATCTCTCCTCTAGTATAGTCACATCATTGTCTTCATGATGAGCTTTTGATTGTAACAAGACTTCTGGAACTGTCCACTTTCCAATCTCGTATTCATCTTTAAGCGTATTGTCGACAAGTATACCCTCCTCTTTCAAGACTGGTAAAGCTTGTTCTAGCACATCTGGTGCATATACTCGAAGCATATCCAGCATATCATCTAACAAAGGAGCCGATACATCAATGCCGTTCGGTATGTTCTCTGTAGGTATCAACTGCAATCTCCCTAGATGCAAGCAAATCCTTTCTCCTGGTAAATTCCTCTTCTCCTTCCATTCTTTATTTGTCTTTGAATGCCCATGTGTGCTATCTCCAAGTATAGGGTGAGACAAACCATTCAGATGTCGCCTTATTTGGTGCCACCGACCGTTCGTTGGTCTGCATAGAACTAAACTCATTCGTGGTCTATCTAATCCATTCTCAGGTTGCCCAGCAACAAAATTGAATAGTGTAGTCGCATCTTTTAAATCGCCATCTTCATCCTTAATTGGTCTATCTACTTCAAACCAACCCTTTTCCTTCATATCATCGCCTTTAAGGATGCCTTCTCCTCGAACTAATGCAACATACGTTTTGATTGAATCGTCCGATTGTAAGCTATCTATTAGTTGAGCTGTATCTCCCTTTGAACGAACAATACTATCATTATCACTCAATTTATCATCATCATCATTATCATCTGCATATGTAAAAAGTAAGCAACCAGAGGCACCTCGATCTAATCTATGGATTAAATTTACCTTTCTCATTGGTGCATTCTCATTATCTCGAGTATCAATATCATGTAGACCATCTCTTACTCTTTGCAGCATTGGTATCTCGGGTTCTTCTCCTCGTTTGCTCTTTGATCTAGACCCTGTCCATCCACTATTATAATTGGCGTTAGTAATGTTTGACGGTATGTAGGTAATGTCTTATTATGTTATACTTTCAAACAATACACCCTGAAACATAAAACTTACCTATGATGGCATACTACCGATGGCGGTTTCAATGCTACAATATGATTTTTAGATCGTTGTAATATTGTCACTGTTTTATCATTTGTAGTTGTAGACGTCGTAGTTGTATCTGATAAAGATGACATATTTTGATGTGTAGAACGTTGTAATATTGTCACTGTTTTATCGTTTGTAGATATAGTTGTATCTGACGATGAAGAAGATGACATGATATTTTGATGTGTGGTTGTGAACTTTTGTCTTTTGTGTATAACTCTTGTGGGTGATGATGGCATACGAAATGAGCGGACTATGTACAGCATTGATATGTTGCACATGCAATGAAGGAACAGTATTAATCTCATCCCTTAATAACTACTATACCATACCTAGAGATGGTAAATCAGTGATACGAGTTACGCGAGGAGATTTTTTGTGATTTGCCGTGTTGGACTGAAAATGGGTATCCCGCTATAATGTTTAGTTAGGACATGTTTTCAGGAATGTGAAGTCGAGTCGAAGGCTAAGTGGCAATCTTTCTTGGTTGTTGCCCTAATGAACATCGATTATTCGTTTACCATTGTAAAACGAGAGAAGATTTTCTACTTCTTAAGATTGAGGTTAATACTTTTATATCTTTATACCTCCATTTGCAATGATTAGCTAGCAAAGATCACATTCACTTAATGATTAAGTGTTTTCCTTCCCAATTTATTTGCCAATACTCATACAGTATTCTCTACTTTATCAGAACTGAACAAAACACCCCCCTTTGTCATTTTACTTTAACCTAAGCTTACTCTGCCTTGTCAACACTAACAATTAATGGCCCAACATTGTCGCCAGTTTCCTTTATGATAGAAACGATATCCGAAAAAGAGATCATATCCAGACGATACAAATGAATGATTAGTTTGTAAGTAAATGTTATGATATTTAAAGTATCATATATAAATATCAATATATTTCATCATCGTGTATAATAATACTAGACAATCAAAACATACCTTATTGTGAGCCATATGAGAACCGTCACATAGGGGGAAGGTGCCGGACTGCCAACAACGACAATAAACCTTCTTACCACCAGGCTCAATTTTGTCCATAGTTGCAACCTTGGGACTGTCTAAATCAATTTGATTATTAATCTTCCCATCAAATAGACGGGCTGTAGATATTATTTTGGTAAAAGAGATAGATATATTAATATATTGAGATAATGTGAATACGATATGTTCATTCTCCTATGCATTGCATAAACGTATTATATTGCAAAGAATTGTAAGAACATATACCGACCGATTGCCTTCGATAGATAAATATGATGTACCATATCGATAATTATCTCAGCCATCAACTCAACATCATGAGTATGAAAGAACAATATATGGAACATAATAATATACTCACTCTCAACAGAAGAACTAGCTTGAGGAACAACAAAGGCAGAGGCCGATGCAATTATGGCAAGGAAGGTAATAGTAGTCTTCATTGTTGTATTAGGCTGATATGTGAGGCGTGCTGATGTGTGCTATTGCGATAAAATCAATGATAATGATTCAGTGTATCAACTCTCATGGTAAGACTCCGTCAAGGCGATTGAACGGCTAACCACAAATATTTTGCTTCATTTCACCAGCCACAAAAAACCACAACACGCACGCGTCAAGAGTTAGGGGTTGGCATGGCAACAAACATTACCTACAATAGGAAACAATAAAAAGCGGCCGACGAGTCCAATTGCACAGTAAGCAACCATGGTATTTCTAGAACCACCCAAAACTATCTTAAAGCTCCTTCGTGATGCTTTACCAACAAATGGAGCTTCAGCTACAAATGGCAATGTTACAGACTTTGGTGATTCAACAGATGAAATCATAGCATACATTGCAACCCTTGCCTCTTCATTAGCAACATCCCAAACATGGGATTCGAATGTATGGGTTGAAGAATTGACGCCCTATCTCATTACATTACCATCTGTTAATGATGAGAATGTAGAAGATATTATTGCAAACTTTTGCAGTGCAGCCAACACGGCAATGAACTCGGAAGAAGATTCATCTGATGAAGAAGATGAATTTGGTGGTGAGGAAATAACAAACATACGATTTTCATTGGCATATGGTGGTAAGATATTGTTACATCAAACGAAATTACGATTGAGACGTGGTCACCGATATGCACTAGTTGGTCAGAATGGTGTCGGTAAGACTACATTAATGAATGCTGTTAATAATGGCAAGTTAGAAGGTTGGCCTACTGAACTTAAAACTGAATATGTTGATAGTGGTAGTAATGTTGATCCCGTCCATGAGGCGAAGATTGTATTTGGTGAGTTACAAAGCGCAACAGGTAAATCAAGTGAGGAATGTAAGGGTATGCTTGAACAGCTTAAATTTACAGAAACTATGATGCAGGGTACGATTGGCGAATTGTCAGGTGGATGGCAAATGAAGTTACGATTAGCACAGGCGGTATTAATTGATGCTGATATTCTATTAATGGACGAGCCAACAAACCATTTAGATAGTAAGACTGTAAAGTGGTTAGAGGACTACTTGACTGGTTTGAAGGAGACGACTGTGTTGATTGTTAGTCATGACACTGTCTTCTTGGAGAATGTCTGTAGTGATGGTAAGTATATTATGTTTGTGTGTTATATCATGTGCATTTACCTCTTGCAATATCTTATAATTGATATCTCTCTTCATCTCCCATTTGAACAGTCATTCACTACGAACAACGCCCACAATGGGGGCCGCATCGTAAACTAGTTCACTACGCAGGAAAGATGAGTGCCTTCGTTAAGAAACAACCCCAAGCTAAGCATTACTTTGAATTGGCAACTACTGATTTGAAGTTCATCTTCCCAAATCCTGGACGTCTCGAGGGAATTCGTACATCAACACAACGGTTTCTTGAAATGGAAGGTGTGAACTACAGATATCCAGGCAATGATGTTGATACATTGACAGATATTAATCTGAAGATGACCTTGAGTTCTCGTGTTTGTTTAATTGGAGCCAATGGTGCTGGTAAGTAGTGTGTACTCCATATCCTAGGCTACTCTTATGTATTATGCATGTGCTCACATCTTATGTCACTACTGTATCTTATCTATCTCCAAAGGTAAAACTACATTGGTCAAGATGATTGTGGGTGATACTACTCCATCCAACCCTACCGACTGTCGATTCTTCATTCATCACAACTTGCGTATTGCATATGTTAGTCAACATGCCTTTTATCATGTTGAGCAACATATCGAAGATTCACCTGTTGCCTATATCCAATGGCGTTTCAAGGATGGCTTTGATAAGGAAAAGATTGAGTCAGAAGCATACCGTATTCCTCCTGAAGAACAAAAGGCTATTGATGACTACAATCTTGAAGGTATCTGGAGTCGTCGCTTACGCGCGGGTGTGTTGGAATATGAAATCAAGAAGAAGCATGTCCGTGAAAAGGATAACATTTACGTCAGTAAGGATGAACTGCTAAGTATGGGTTTCAAGCACTTGTTGCGTCAGACGGATGAGAAGATTGCAAGTAAGGAGGCCGGTTTGGATCTACGACCTGTGACTACTTCTGAGATTCAATCTCATTTAGATGACTTCGGATTAGCTCAAGAGTTTGGTACATATGGAAAGATTCGCGGATTGAGTGGTGGTCAGAAGGTCAAGCTAGTGCTAGCTGCGGCTATGTGGAATTGCCCACATCTTTTGGTTCTCGATGAACCTACCAACTACCTGGACCGTGAAGCTTTGGGCGCACTCTCCGCAGCACTTAACAGTTGGGGCGGCGCCGTTCTTATGATCTCACATAATAAAGAGTTCTACTCGTCAGTCTGCTCAGAAGAATGGATATGTGCTGACGGTAAGGTATCTGTCAAGGGTGGTTCCGACGAGCGTGAAATGAAGGCCGTTGCTAGGAAGAAGAAAGCTTTTAAGGAGGAGACTGGTGATGCCGTATTAGAAAAGGCAGGTGGGAATACCAACGCAGATGGAGATAAGTATAAGGATGCGACTACTAATTTCTGGGGTCAGACTGTGAGTAAGAAGGAGGCTCGTCAGTATGATAAGGCTAAGAAGAAGGGAGATGTTCCGCTAATGAGGAAGATATTACAGATTCCTAATGGTAAAGTCATGCCAGGACAAGAGGAACTTGGAGATGGCAAGTCGAAATAAGAAAGACTGTTTTTCGTGGAATAAGAGAACCTTTAGAGTAGTAATCTTCTGATTCCTTTAAATGTTGTACAACCAGATCAAGCCTCCTGTCAGTCCCAGTAGCAGAATAATAAGTTAGAGAAACATTACAAGACTATCAAACAGCTTATTTTGTATGACTAACCGCATGCAATAATAGAAAGAGAGCTCTCGCAACATGCAAAGAGGAGAAGAGAAGCACTCTTCGGTATCCTTTTTGGTATCCTGACTGATGATGAACTGATGTATTGATCCATGTGATCTGTCAGAAGACGATTGGTACCTAGTATTGTGCTGCGCTGTTGTTACTTTGCACAGGGAACATATTAATTATAAAGAGGTCATATCATAAAATTAACCTACCATTACAATGGGTTATGGAACGGCTAACTTTGTGTCCACACTGCCTCCCTCTTGCATCTGTTCAATATGTCATGATGTATTAAAAGATGCAAAATCATTGAATTGTGGCCATACCTTCTGTTCTGGATGTATACAATCATGCCTTTCGAATAATCATCGTAAATGCCCTAATTGTCGAACTGTAGTAACGGGATATACACACAATTATGCATTGAGGGATATTATCAATGCATTGCAAATTCGTTGTTCTCGATGTAGCTGGACAGGTCGAGTAGACAATCTCGTTGAACACGGGAAAACATGTCCTTTCAAATCAATTACATGCAAACACTGTAAACAGTTATACTTGAGAAAAGATATGGATGATCATTTGTTAGAACATATCAAACATCTTCAAATTAAGCTTGATTTGACCAAGTTAGACCTTGACTCCACAAAACAAGAGTTATCCAAGTGTCAGAATGATACACAATCAGCCAAAGAGGAGAATTCAAAGATACAGAAGATGTACTTTAATAGTACTAAACGTGTTGTGAAATTGGCAGCTGATGTAAAAGATTTGACAAACAGATTAAATGATAGTATGAAAAGCTCCAATACTATTACAACATTGTCACGCGATAATCAATATTATATATGTGATCGGCCAGGAAAACAATTAACCATTAATGAAGAGACTGTTATAGTGAGAGAGGGAGATGTTATTGAACAAATCTGCAACAAAATTAAGGTATTATCAATGATTTTTGATTGTAGTAAAGAATCAAAACTCACAGTTATTGACATATATAATGAAAAGATAGACGACAGAAATACCAATACTCTTCAGAGAGTCCGTGATGCCAGACATTTACCAAGTTATGATATTCCTTTATCACAAGTCAAATGATTATCATCTGATGTACCAGGTAAAGATCAAATCTGCCATGTATGTGGAAATGATGATGATAGTAGTAATCAGATTCTCTGTTCAAGTTGTAGTAGTGCATTCCATCAAAATTGTCTACCTGCATGCGCCAAAAGAAATGTCAATAGTGATGTTGGAAATGCCCGTTTTGTGATTGCACAATACCATGCTCAAAGGACTTCCTAGAAGGCAAAAATCACAATGATTAATATGTTTGATATGGTTCAGAAGAAATTAGTTGGTAACAATACAGAGAAGCCCGAACATCACTGGCAGCTGTGTGATTTGGGAATGTTGAAGTTTTTCCCACCAGCACTTCTTAGGGCAAGGTTTGCAGTTTTAGAACACCTCGAAGGAAACGCTGGTGTCGTTACTATGGCTTCATCATTCAACGATAATAGGAGCGATAGAGACAAGAAGAAGAGTAACAAGAAGAAACCAGTGGCCAAGGCCGGTAACAAGGATGGTAAGGCAAGTACAGATAAGAAGCGGAAGATTGATGGGGAATGAAGCACCACAAGAAAAGCAAGTCCAAATAGATAGAGACTGTTGCTAGTGGAATAAAAGAGCTTTCAACCTAGTGGTATCAGCGTAGAATAATAAGGTAGAAGAACGCGCGCAGCTTGTATTACTAATACCAGCTTCTTCTGATGTCTATTGTTCCAAGCTAATATCAACATTCCTACATATGGTATGGTATCCTTTTTGAGGTATCCAAATTATGAGACTGTAAAACTGGAAGTGGAAGTATGGAGATAGACTTGTGTTTGAATTACCTATTGAGATGATATACCGCGCATATCACAGTGGATTACGCTGATACTGATACTAATATAATATACGTTATGGAAAGTAAGCGTAGGCAGAAGGAGGATCTTGATGATATCCTTGATGCCGCACTAGATGAGTTGGACAGTGATGATTTAAGTATACATTCAGCTCAACAATCCAACAACAATGATGTAGGTGATGGTAGTACCAATGTTACTGCAGTAGCTAAAGGTATAATACAGGATGATTCTTCTTCTAATAATACAAATCCGATAGGTGCACCATATTCATTGGAATATCTAGCGAACAAGAACCGACAAACTGAACATGGTGATGGTGCACCAACATCATCTACCAAAAAGGATAACACTAACACGAAACCACAATTTGGGCCAGAACCACCGCCTCCAAACTCATTTGGACTACCTCCTGATCCAACAATACCGCCATTTGATTTAAGTTCAATAATGGGCGGAGACGAGTCTGATTTGGCTTCATCATTAGAGGGTATGATGAACCAATTTAATAAAGAGTTTGGAGCTAGTATGAATGGAGATAGCAATAATGATAATACAGAGAAGGCATTGGATGATATGTTTCAAAAAATGATGATGGGGGCAATGCCAAATTCTAATAGTAGTGGTAATGGTATACCATCGAATAGTAATCAATCACAACATACACAAAACCACACTCCTAAAGCAAAATCTTCTGAAACTCCTAGAAAGGTCAATAGAAACAACAATAATGGTACTGCTAAAAAGGAAGATGAACCAAATGTTGACGAATCAATCAATCGACTACTTGATGGGATCAATCAGGCCGCTTCGCCTAGCAATAATCCTATGCAAATGCCAGATAATATTGACCCATCTCAGTTTGAAAAACTATCAGAAGAAATGATGTCAAATATGATGAATGAATTTGAAAAGATGGGGAATAAGAATGATTCAAATGATGTAGTTGATGGAGTTATGAAACAATTACTAGCTAAAGATCTCATGTATGAGCCAATGAAGGAAGTGTGCACACGATTTCCAAAGTATTTAGCAGAGAATAAAGCTACGTTATCAAATGAGGAATATAATAAGTATGGTAAGCAATATCAATACTTTCAAAGAATAGTAAAGGTATATGAAACTGAGCCAACGAATTTTGATAGATTAATGGAGTTGATGCAAGAGATACAAGAGTATGGCCAACCACCTGTGGAAATTATCAAGGACTTAGCACCTGAGTTGGAATTTGATGATGAAGGGATGCCAATTATGGATCCAATGAGCGGAGGAGGAGGAGGACTACCTCCAATGATGATGCCAGGAATGATGAGCGGTGCTGGTAACGAGCAGTGCTGTATATCATAGACATCCTATTTATTTGCCAATTTAGTATTTCTATCTCTATTTCGACGATGCTTCAACTAATCGTTCCTGTACCTTATCCCAATTAATAATATCCCAAATGGCGTTAACATAATTTGGTCGAACGTTACGATAATCAACATAGTAAGCGTGTTCCCACACGTCAATACCCAAGAGTGGAACCAGACCTGTTGTTGGCTGAAGAGGATCTTGATTAGCACATGTTGCGGCCTCGACACGTCCAGTCTTGGTATTATATCCCAACCATCCCCATCCACTACCCTGAACACCAACACTCATGGCAGTAATTTCCTTCTTCATTTCATCAACACTACCAAATCGAGCATCAATTGCATCCTTTAATACACCACTTGATGGAAAGTTAGATGAACTCTTGGGACATAGATTTTCCCAGAATAAAGTATGATTCAAATGTCCACCTCCGTTAAACTTCATTGCACCCTGTAAGCTAATCATGGAAGATACATCTCCTGCCGACACGGCACTATCTAGTTTCTCAAGTGTTGCGTTTAAGTTTGTAACATATGTATTGTGATGCTTAGAGTGATGGATCTCCATAGTCTCGGCTGAGATGTTTGGTTCAAGTGCTCCATAATCATACGGCAAATCGGGTAAAGTATGTACACCACCACTTGGTGCCGAAGAAAGATAGGCAGTGGCTGATTTTAATATTGTTGGTGATACTTTTGAGGAGTTGATATTTACCGCAGCTCGAAGAGCTGGTGTGATAAGTTGTTTGGCTGGTGACATTCTTTTAATGTTGTATATGTGATATACTGAGTATGTGTATAATAGATCAGTAGATGAGAATGTCGTTATGAGTATAAATAGTAAACATTTATTGCAAACCATCACATCACACACCCATAAAATCTTAACTCTAAGATATATTGATATCCAAATGCCCTAGCTCAAAAGCTAGCATTAAATGAGATATGTTATAGATAACAGTCAATATAATATCTTAATACCGTCGATCCAACAATAATATATATCTACTTACGATCCTTGACCTTATTATATGCAGCTAATATAAGATTTTGTATCTTTTGATTGTAGTTTTGTACCAGGATACCGATATTGCCATCAAGGGGAAGATACCATACCAAAATTGCCGAGGGTTTTTTTTGCGATTATTCACCAACTCTTGAAGAATAGGGCCGATTGTTATGATATTGTGTATTTGATTTGTTCATTGATAATATATAAAAGGAATCAGCACTGTTGCTGCCGATAATTCTGATTCGGAGTTCAAAAAGTGGATTTGCAATAGAAATTAGAGCACAAAGACAAAGATGGCTGATCATCAGAACGGTTCAAGTGATAATGATAACAAAAAGGAGACTATTATATCATCGATATCGCCTGAGAACACTAGTAATATACCTCCGAAGCCGCCGATGCATTCTAGCTCTTCGCCTTCACCTCATCCGCCAACTATTATTAAGCCACCTATGCACTCATCTGGAAATTCAATAATATTTCCAACAGATTCTACTACCAATAAGAAGTCTAATAATACATCTACAACAAGTCATAATCGTAATGTAACGCCTCATACTGAGAGTTTGATGACATTGTTTGCTAAACCGGTTCAAGCAACTCCTCAAACACCCACACTAGATGTGATCAATAGCTTTAGTGGCAGCTTGGGTGATTATGATGATGACAACGAACAGCCAATAAGAAGTAATCTACCACCAGCACTACCTGATTATTTCACGAGAACAAAGGTACAAGAGAATGAAATAGAAACACCTATACAGAATAATAATTCAATTCAAAATGTTAGACAAATAAAGATGGATGATAAAGATATACCATTTATACCTCAAACAACAACAGAAGAACAAAAGTTTGAAAGATTTCACAGTGAATGTACACAAGTTACACATAATCAAGTGTCACCTAATCTTAGAAGGAAGAATAGACCATATGAAGAGGGTAGTAGTCTTTATTCAAATGAAAGGACTAGTTTGATAGATAGACGAGATGACAAGAGGAACAACAAATTTCAACGACTACTTCAATCTGCACAATGTGATACGGAGCAAATCAAACCAACATTCATAGGGGCATTCCTATTTTCTCTTTATCAATTAGTATTCTGCTTTGCACTGGCATCTGCCATCACACGGCCATCACACTCGTCATCGGAGTATTCATCTGAGTTACTTGCACCAATGGTATTGATGGCATGTTTGGGTAGTTTAATAAGTGGACCCTTGTTGATTACAGTTCTTGGTGGTGACTATCCATCTCTTTATCCTTGTTTGGATATGTTCCTTGCTCCATTTTATGCTCAAATGGCTGTCGATATTGATTCTGTATTAGCTGAGATAAATGGTGATGATGATATAAGTGTATTTTTGGCAACATTTGTATCATTGAACGCTTTCGGTATGTTATTATCGGGACTGTTATGTATCTTGGCAGGAAAAGTCAAGCTTGCAAACCTCGCTGGCTATCTTCCGTATCCTGTACTATGCGGTTTCTTCTCGAGTGTTGGTATATCTATATGGATGTCGGCATTCAAGGTTGATACTGGCGTGACGATACAAAAGGCTATTATGGCAAGAAATGGAATAGAGACCTTTGCTAGACATGTACCGAGTATACTTGGAGGAACTGCTTTGTGGTTGCTTGGCCCGCGAGGGGCTCATTATTTGGTAGGTATCATTGCATCAACAGTCTGCTTAACCTACTTGATGATGCTTGTAACAGGAACGAGTCTTGATATGGCACAAGATATGTCATATTTCTGGAAGCGTGAAGAGGTGATAATGTCTAAAGATGATTTAGAATACAACTACGGGCCACCCTCTCCATTTGGATTGATGAATCGGTCTGTGTTCGAATTGATATGTTGGCCAGCCTTCAAGAATGGTATTCCGGGGGTAATCGCAATGAGTGTTATCTATCTTTTAAGATGCAGTATACACGCCGGTGCCTTGACCAAATGCTCAAACAAGCTGAAAACAAACAATTTAGCTGATACACATCCTCTGTCTTCGTTGAACAGAGACAAAACACGACAAAATGGTGACATGGAGCACGGAAACGCAAGCAAGAAACAAACAAAGCCAAAAGATTTGCTGTTGTGGTACGCCAATGGATTGTTTGCGATTGCTTTCTCAGGAGGTTTTGCTGTACTACCAGCTATTGCTCTTGGTGGAATTTTCGCCAAAATGTCAGCACAATCACGAAGTCCACAGTATGGCGCAATGTTCATCTTGCTCGTTTGTTACCTGTCGGACTTTACAATCGCATCGTATGTGCCAAAGTGTACTTTCTCGTCTTTGTTAGTGTTCGCGGCACTTGACCTTCTAAACACCTGGTTCATCAAGAGCTATCAAAAGTCTGCGACTGAATGGCTTGCTGTCCCTTTCATTGTCGTCATCTCTTTGACATTTGGTATGCTTCAGAGTGTAGCCCTTGGACTTGTATGTTCAACATTAATCTTTGTTGGGAGCTTTCAACGAGCTGGAGTTGTCAAGTTTATTGCCAATGGATTAACCATTCGATCGACTATAGAGAGGAGCTATGATGATAACGACTGGCTGGATCAGAATGCCGACCAAATTCAGGTAATTGTCTTACAGAATTACTTATTCTTTGGGAATGCTAATTCGTGCATGCGATATATTGAATCAATGTTTGATCCATGCGATGGCGAAGTTGACTTGCCTCCGATACCAAAATACATCATCCTTGACTTGAGCATCATGACTGGTATAGATACCTCAGCCGTAGATGTACTTGGAGACATCTCAGCTCTATGTAAAGAACACAAGTGCAGCCTAATATTTGCTGGAATAATTAGGTCTGACATCAAAAGAAGTCTAATAACTGGAGGAGTGAAACCTTCCAGAACAAACAAACACCTCAACTTCTCTTCCGACCTAGATAGCGCTCTCGGAAAGGCAGAAGATGAGCTACTCAAATATGTTGGACACAATGAGGAAAAGGTAAGCATTCATTCTGCTTTTTCTGTTTTACTATTTCATCATCTCGCGCTCTAACATCGAACAAACCATATCAATGTTCATACTTCAGATTACCAAGCTTGGAAACGAGCTTAAACACGAAAGAACAGTTAGTATGATTGATCACGGATTACGGCATGCTCTACATGATATAGACTTGCAGCACAACTTGTCGTTGTCACAACACTTGATCGCACTTGAGAAATATACAACCCCAATCGAGCTAAATGCAGGGCACAAATTGAATGATGCAGGCAGCGAGGATCAGATGGGTGGCTTATACTTTGTTGAATCAGGTCTTCTCAAATGTGATTACGACTCGTCGGCGTCACTTACTAGAGGTACTAGAGGCAGTAGATCCCTTTTTGTGTCACCCCGCCTCAGTAGCAGTACGGACTCAATAGGACAACTTCGAGCTCGTTCAGCTACTATCGGCAGAGCTGCTAATGCGCTCAAGAAGGCTCCTATAGCAAATATGAACTTGTCTCAGACATTTAGACTTGCACGGGTTGGCCCTGGGGTAAGTTTTTGTCTTTCATGATGATTATATTTCTATTTAGCTCACGCAGCTCTATCTACTCTCCCCCCCAAGTGGGTGATTGGGTCAATCAGCGAGTTTGTTGGGCAGGACATTCAGGGTACTTATACTGCTCTGACTCCTTGCAGAGTACACCACTTGACATTTGAAGTTATTTCGGAGCTGGAAATAGAGCAGCCAGTCTTAATTCTTCACTTATACAAACTACTGTCTCACTTATCAGCAAGACGCCAAGAGATGACTATAGGCCAACTCGCTATCCTTCGATCTATAATGTCGGCCACCTCTCCCACCAAACCAATCTCGAGGAGCAGATTGCGAACAATCAATCAGAGTTTTTAAAATGAAGTGAGATGATAACTTGTTCATGTATTAGATTGTACGTAGATGTAAATTATGTCTCAAAGTTGTCAACTTATTTAGATCTACCAATCTCCAGTGACTGTAAACATACACCCACCATCATCCATCCACCAGACACATACATAAACTACTAATAACCTCTCTTTCCCCAATATTTTCCCTCCATCATAAACTGTTTCTATTGATACTGCTTCCACATGCTAATATGTATTTGTTTGTTTTGCTCATCCAAAAGGCTCGCACTCTGTAGTGAGCACAACACCTTGATTTCTGACACTAACCTCTGTCCTCAAAATGGAACCAACTCTTTTAGCCTTGTGTTGGTAAACTAAATCGTCCACCTCGCCTCTTACTCATAACGTAATAATAGAAAAAGTCCACATACAATGCAGTTTGCAACACTCCACAAAAGTATACAACATAATGATGACGATATCCTGGTTCATAATATGCCCTGTATATCCAATTGACAATATACAACGCACGATAGGCACCCATGAAGAAGATATAATTACCAGTCAAATTCTCCACTTCCCTAAATCGTTGTAGTACAATTAATTGTGGTAAAATTGCCACACTTTCCAGATAAATACTAAACATCCATAATAATTCTTGTACATTACGGAATAAATCTAATCCAGAACCTTCGCCTGTAATTAAATGTGTCATTAATGCCAATACACCACAGGGTAATATAGCAAATTCCAAATGACGGAAAGTGTCCTGAGTTTTATCATAACTTGAACAGATTGGTTCCTGGGCACGGATGGCATATACGATACTAGCTGTACTGGCGATGTATAATACTTTCATAACTGAATTATATAAACTGTAATATGTCGTGAATAAGTCAGTGTATCGGGTTAGGAAGACTAATAAAAATAATTCATGTGTACGTAATGAAATACCCGAGGCATTTTTGGCAACTCGTAAACGTAGGAGTAGTACGATGATTGAGAATACGTGGGACATATCCCCACATAATCGAAAGATATTCATTGACATATTGTTTTATTGTTTATATGTATTTGTATTGCAATGTGGAGTTGACAGTTGTACCGCAATATTGTTATTTTTTTTCTCTCTTTGTTGAAAATTGAAATTATACTATATATTTTTTTTTGCACAGACTGTCACTAGCAATATATTGTATGTACCTCTTTTCTGTATATTTAGGCGTATCGAGAGCTAGCGGTGGAGTAGTAATGTTGAAGAGTTTTATTGAGAAATTTAGTGGGGTAAAGGGCAATTTTGCCCTTGCATGCCCTTCAAAAGGATACCATAATTGAGCCGTACTCGTAAGCGTGCCGTACGTCTCGGCTCTAGGTATCCAGTACTTCTGGAAGTCAAATTAACCTTCTTCACTTTTTTCCAGCAAATTGCGCATTGCCAATCGTCGTCATGAAGATATGGAACGGAGGCTCGGAGGCTATTAACACATCATCAAGCATTCCTACTTGTATTAGTCTCATAATACTCAGTTCTGATCAATATACTACATTTTAAACAAATATCTCTTTGCAATCGATATATCTGCATACAATCTCTATCATAGAACACACACATCATTGCAACTTACAAACAACATACAATACAAACATGGTTCTCGTACGCACAAATGGAGTAGCATCTGAATCATCAGTCGATCTAACAACACTAATCAAACCATCTGTATCAATAACCGATTTACAGTCACAAGCTCAGCCAGTGAAAGATGATGAATCATGTGCTGAACTATACGGTCCATACCCCTCCTCAATTCCAGTACCCATGACACATAAAGATGGTCGTACTCCCTCACCATACATTATTGCCAAGGCTGAAACAATGTGGGATTTAAGTTCCTATCCCGATCATCGTGATGTCGGTACGCCTGATGAGTGGATACCACGTGATGGAAAGTTAGTTCGATTAACGGGACGTCATCCATTCAATGTCGAACCACCGCTTAGTGTTCATCAAAAGTTTAAGTTCATCACACCTACATGTTTACATTACGTTCGTAATCACGGTGCTTGTCCTAATTTAAAGTGGGATGAACATCGTGTACGTGTGGGAGGCGATCTCACGCCTAACAAGTTGGATTTGAGTATGGATGACTTGGTAGCCATGCCCGCTCGTGAATTGCCTGTCACATTAGTCTGTGCAGGTAATCGTCGTAAGGAACAGAATATGATACGTCAGACTATTGGGTTCAACTGGGGTGCCGGTGGTGTGAGTACGAATGTATGGAAGGGTGTCCTTCTTCGTGATTTGCTCTTGGCTGCTGGTATTACCGAGAAGAACATGGCCAATAAGCATGTTGAGTTCATTGGTCATGAAGATTTACCAAACAAGGTTGGTCCAGGACCGTTCAAGGATGAACCATGGGGTAAACTTGTTAAGTATGGTACATCTGTACCATTATCTCGTGCCATGAACCCTGCTTATGACATCCTCATTGCCTACGAGGCCAATGGGGAGAAGCTCCAACCTGATCACGGCTTCCCCGTTCGTCTTATCATTCCAGGATATATCGGTGGACGCATGATCAAGTGGTTGACTGATATCAACGTCCTTGAGCATGAAACTAAGAATCATTATCACTACCATGATAATCGTATCCTTCCTCCACACATCACTGCCGAGGAGAGTTTAACTGGTGGTTGGTGGTACAAGCCTGAGTACATCTTCAATGAACTCAATATCAACTCGGCCATGACAGCTCCTGATCATGATGAAACGATTGATTTAGCATCCAAGATTGGTGATACTTATGAGGTTGGTGGATATTCCTACACTGGTGGTGGACGTCGTATCACACGTGTTGAGATTACGACTGATGGTGGTAAGCATTGGCAGGTATGTAAGATCAATCAGATTGAAAAGCCTACCGATCATGGTATGTACTGGTGTTGGATATGGTGGACGTATGACTTGCCCGTTGCCGACTTGGTAGGGTGTAAGGAAATCTGGTGTCGTGCATGGGATGAATCGAATAATTGTCAACCCAACAGCCCAACTTGGAATTTAATGGGTATGGGTAATAACCAAGTCTTCCGTATCAAGGTCCATCTTGATCAGATTGGGAACAAACACGTCTTCCGATTCGAGCATCCCACAAGACCTGGACAGCAGAGTGGTGGGTGGATGACCAAGTTGGCCGAGAAGCCTGACAGTGCTGGCTTTGGTAGATTGTTAGATCAAGGTCAAGATGCGCCCGAGGAGGTCAAGACTGCACCTGCCGCTGCCAAGTCAAGTGGATCCAAGCTTATTAGCATGGCTGAGGTTAACAAGCATAACAAGGAAGAGGATGTATGGATAGTTGTGAATAACAAGGTATATGATTGTACTGAGTACCTTGATCTACATCCAGGTGGTGCAGATTCTATCCTGATCAATGCAGGTGAAGATTCCACTGAAGATTTTGTTGCCATCCATTCTACCAAGGCTACCAAGATGCTTGACAAGTTCTACATAGGTGATTTGGACCCTGATAGTGTTGGCAAGACGGATACAGTCGAGGAACGCATCTGCCCCAAGACAGGACGACCCGTGGCATTAGACCCCAAGCACAAGCAGGCCTTTAAATTACAGAAGAAGACTGTGCTGTCGCGTGATTCCTTCGAGCTCGACTTTGCGTTGCAAAGTCCTGAACATGTCTTGGGCTTACCTACTGGTAAGCACATCTTCCTCTCTGCTGAGATTAATGGAGAGATGGTAATGAGAAGATACACACCGATCACATCTGATCATGATGTTGGCTGTGTCAAGTTTGTCATCAAGGCATATCCTCCCTGCGAACGATTCCCCCTCGGAGGTAAGATGTCTCAATATGTTGAGAAGCTAGAGATAGGTGACACCATTGACATGCGTGGTCCAGTTGGTGAATTCGACTATCATGGTAATGGTAAATTCCTCAAGGAGCACGAGGAGTGCTATGCCACACACTTCAATATGATTGCCGGAGGTACAGGTATCACACCAGTGATGCAAATTGCGGCTGAGATTTTGCGACATGATGATGATGCCACCAAGATTTCTCTTATATTTGGTGCTCGTATTGAGGGTGATTTGCTTTGTCGTTCTACATTAGATGAGTGGGCTGAGAAGTATCCCGATCGATTCAAGGCACATTATATCCTATCAGATGGAGCACCTGAGGGATGGGAGGCATCTGGACATTCCACTGGATTCGTTGGTAAGGACTTATTCGAGGAGGTTCTTTATCCCGCTGGAGATAATTGTTACAACTTAATGTGTGGTCCTCCCATCATGCTTGAGCGTGGCTGTACTCCCAACTTGAAGGCCTTGAGTCATAAAGAGGAGAACATCTTCTCTTTCTAAAGTTGGATCTGAGCATTGTCCCTCCGAGGCTTTACATGACAATTTTGTTCTGTATACTGTTGTGGTAAGCCTCGTATGTACATAACTTCTGTAGGAAGTGAATAAGATGTAAAAAGAAAACAATAAGATAAATAGATATCAATCTAATTACAGTCAACAATTAAGTATTGTAAGTCTTCTAGTTCTCTTTGTTAAACTTAGTAAATACACATTCACGGACTAATAGCTTGAGTATCTTTAGACCCAGCGAAACAAAATAGCGAATGCATATTGATAAGCTTGATGTATCACCTAGTAATACAATATCGCGCCACTGAACTTTGAAACACCAACCTCTTGCTGGAACTCTTTCTTCAAAGATGTACCTTCTTGAATAGCCACTACACCATCGGATGCAAATGTATTACCCTGATTCTTGCCCTCTTCATACAAAATACCCTTCTTTGCGTATATGTAAAACGACTGTTGTTGACCTGCAGTAATCAAGATATCACGATTAAGCTGCCCAATGTTGGCCAGTTCTTCCTTCATGGCTTGAACAGAATCATCAAATATTAACTCCCAACCTTCATTACTATACTCGGAGCCTGTGTAGTCTCCACTTCGTGTGTATACCATGACTTGTGCATTACTATCTTTCTTCACTCTGATATCAAACGATGTTATATGCACATCTTGTTGTAGTGCCATTAGAGTAAACATTACTCCCTTTGAATTGGCATCTGTAATTACATTTGTTATAAAATGTAACAGTCCAAGAGGTGGTTGAGCGGGCGACTTGGAAGGGCTGATCGTGATTGGCGAAGGTGCTGAAGGTGACTCGTTGCCACCGCCAGTATCACCAGGAGCAGGTGATGTACTGCTAGAAGAGAAATACTTTACTTCACCGTTATAATATGAGTCCGCAGTGACTTGATCAAATTCCTTCTTGGTTGCAATCCCTTCTAAGATCATGAGCTTATTATCAGTATCATAAGGCACTTGTTTATTGTTTCCATTTCCTTTTGGAAAAAGAAGTCCTTTCTTGCTATAAATGTAGAAAGAGTGATCGTCTCCAGGCATGATGCATACCGGCTGATCAAATTCTAGCTGAGTTGCAATGCCCTTCTCGGTTGTAATCTGTCGGTTGTACACAATCAACCAATCAGAGTCGTCTTCTTCAAAGCCAATATAACTTCCGACTCTTGTATATACTCGGACTTGTACACCATCTGCATCTTTCTTTCCAATAGCGACCAAGCTGGTAACACATATTGGTTCTCTACTAGTTCTAGCAGTTGCTGAAGTTGAGTCTCCGGCCGTCGCTTTAAGAGTCAACATGATACCCCCAGCGTTATTGCTATTGTTGTTTGTCTTTGTCTTGAAAGTAAATTGCTGACAATCTAGGCTGCAAGTATCTGGATCTTCACCTAGGTCTGGTTCACACAAGTTATTGCCACATGGGTCAATGTTCGGTGATTCAGATGGAGATCGGCTAGGGGGTATTGGGGCTTAGGATTAGTTGGACTAGATGAAGGAAGCTTGCTTGGAGACGACGACGGCCTATGAGAAGGCGATTGGCTTGGAGATGATGATGGTTTAGGATTTGTTGGGCTCAATGTTGGCTGAGGTGTCACATAGATACGTCAGTTGTATGATAATAGCAAGTACATTATACACAATACGTGCAAATCAACTTACATTTCGTGTTGGAGCGCTCGTCAACATCTTTGTAGGGCTGGGTGTGTCTTGCGGGCCAAAGGTCACTTCGATATCAGCATAACCCGGGATGACATCCGTCCTGATATCAAGAACTGTGATTAGTAAGTCCATTCCTGTTCGGCGCCAGTTGGTGATACGAGTTACATCACCCTTCCTCATTGTAGCCTTAAGGTAAGAGTGTGAGTATCTTAGACCTTCCCCGTCCTGGACAGTGTAGCAAAGGTCTTTATATATTTAGTATCATACCAACTTTATATGTGTCAAATTGATTGAGATTAAGAATGAAAGAATGGAATAAGATATGAACATATAAAGGGATGACAATACTATGTGAAACTTCATACTAGTTTGACTTACCTGCCACCACCTCTGGCAATCTGAAAGATCTTGACGGGGTTGTAGCACATTTTTTCCACGTTATCTTGCCAAAGAGGATTTCCCATGAGACACGTGTGATCTTTAAGATGTTGAGAGGAATAATAGAAGGATAGATTAGACATTTTCAAACACATCTTATGCACAATTTAATATGATGAACTTACCTGTATAAGTTATCCCATTCAACCCTCCACTATGTGCCAAGTTCAGATTATGACCAATCTCACTGGATATTACAAGTAAAAAACGGAAGAATGAACATTAAATGTGTATATAATGACACACTTATAACCCGTCACACAACACAAAACAAGCATTGTACTTACTGCATTTGAACAGCTGGATATACCCAGTTGCTCTGTATGAATAGTGATAGCCAATGATTGATATATGCATATGCAGCAAACCCACAAGTATCACCGCCAACTTCATAACAATCTTCTACCAATAATACTACATGATCAAACTGCTGCGATAGATTGTTCACACCCAATACAGACTGTATCTGACTTATGCACGCACTTCTGACTTGTGCTTGGGTACTATCCTCAAGTTTGATATTGATATTGATTTCCAATACACCATCTGCGGCCATTAAAGATCTATCAATATCACTTCCATAGTTTGTAGTCACTCTAAATTTGTCAAAGGAGCAAGCTTTGAACTGGCTTTTCATCGTCATTTGATCCCCAAAAGTTCCGAAGAACTTGTTGGATGTATAGGCTGCATCACCAGGAGGAGCTTTGCCAACTTTATCAATGACACGAACAACAAGTACCTTCTTATCGCCTTCATACATGTTTAAACGACGGTGATTGTTGTGCTCTAACCTTCTGCTGCCAGAGTCGTTAATTATACGAATCGATCCTGAAGGCAAAACAACCTTCTTATCAAAGCTGGTATGTTCTTCCTCTTCTTCATTCTGGAGTATAGCAATCATATCAGAATCAACCACTTTTCCACCTGCAATAGACTCAACTTCTACACTGCTCACTGCACTGACTAATTTCCCGTCGTTTAAGAATGAACGCAGCTCACTGATTTGTTTAGAGGTGGCATCAAGTGGAATAGTATTTCCATTATACAGTTCACATACAAACTCCTCCTCACTACTTAGTTGTTGGTTCATAGATTCTTCATCAAACGAAAAAGTTTGAACTGCAGTAGGTTGAAAGTCATAGGCACGGCGGTGAATTGGTAATTCACTCTTCTTGTACCTACCTACTGCAATGATACTCTTGCACAGACGACTTGGACTATCATTAATAGTAGTTGTAGTAGATGCAACACGTCGATGCTTGTTTAGTTTATGTGCACGTAAATTGGGGAGAACACCTTCATCTTGTTGATAAGTAAACACATCTTGTGCACTTATTGAGATGATATTGGCTGTAGTACATAATAGGAGGAGAGCCATTGATTGGCAGTATTGACGATGTTTCATGATTAGTTGTATAGGTAGTTGGCAGCGTGTTGGTTGTTTTATGACTGCAATTGCAAAGAGCAATAATATTATGAGCACTACACAACATTGCTCGGTTTTCAACTGATTCCACACCCATTTTTTCTCAACTGATTGCAATTAAACTCTTCTACTTGATATTTCAGGTGTGTCGATCTTCATTGAATTGTTTTATGGCAATCATGTGTAGGAATAGCCATGTTTCCCCAATCAAACATATCAATGTCAAATTTGCAAGTGGTTGGTAGCAAGTCTGAATATTTGAACTGTGACATTTCGCACGTGACACTTGAAAAATTAATGAGAGTTGCTGTTGCTAGAGTTAGCATGGAGGGTTGCTCGTCGATGGCCTCTCCTACTATGAGTAGTTCACAATAAAATTTGACGATACATATCAATAGAATATAAAAAATTGATATACGTTTTTGTTCATCTCATCCGTCAACAGCATAGGTATACAGCTAACGATCAGAAGATATAAGTTAAAGATCAGGATCGCAGAGTAAATTGCAGTATTGAAGAGGATCGGGTTTATATATTCGGCTCATTCAAACAATTACTTATTACAAATAATAATAATTTCAGTCAATATCAAATAATACAAAGATGTTCTTCGGCAAGGTATTAATAAGTCTGATCGTTACCTTCACATCGATATCTATCCAAAGCGATGGCTCATTGCCAACTACATCATTAACACCTACAACATTCAGAGCATTGGCGGCAGATGTTACAATGATGTTCTTCTATAACAT
>Ga0214477_100602_pt1 | contig 24160 bp, 10 predicted proteins | sample M1_20Mar14CPVII9_FD_165058 | JGI IMG/M metagenome (GOLD analysis project Ga0214477, IMG submission 165058) | Marine eukaryotic communities from Monterey Bay, California, United States - M1_20Mar14CPVII9sort6BwellC16 | ecosystem: Environmental > Aquatic > Marine > Unclassified | place: USA...
GCTGCTGATATTCTACCACTCTCATGAGATGTAATCGATGCCGTCACTTTCTTCATATTATCATGAGCCATGAGAGCTTGGAAGTCCTCATCCCCAAATGTAAAGGCATCGTCGTCGAACATATCATTTTCATCGTCGCCATCTTCGATAGAACTATCATCGTCTAAACATACTTTGAGTGGCTCATAGGTTGTCATAATTTGTTGCACATCAAGCGAGTCATCATTTGTCGACGATGGTGGCTTTGCGGCGCTAACACGAGATGATGCCGCTATTTGCAAACTGCTATTGCTGCAACATATATTTATTCGAGTATCATCCACGGCTAAAGGCTCCATAGCCTTCATCACTATAGCCATAGTACACACCACAACCAAAGATATTATGATGTTGCTGTGTTGGTGTGTTGTCAATAAAAAAATGGTCGTCGAAGAAGCTTCTAGGGAAATTCACATAAGAGGTTGAAGGGTTGAAGCCAGATTTCTGTGGCGGCTGAAGTGGTGTCAAGCAATGAGGAAGAGGAAGAGGAAGAAGAGCAAGCAAACAGTAACTACCTAATGATCCATATCAACCTATGATCATGGGATGGAGAGGCTCTCTTATCTATAGGTAGAGAGCCGCAGGCCAGCTAGCCATGGGGGTTATATGCTCACGACTTGAACTTGTAGATAATTGTGAAGATAGAGCGGTAAAGATAGTTGCCAAAACAATTGTTATAATATCAATCAAAGTATTGCATTAGAGCTGCATGTATCGCATAAGATTGCATAAGGCAGAGCTTATACTGTTTGCAAACATAACATCTTTCAAAATGACTATCAAGCAAAGCAAACTATTCCCTCGAATATTGCCACAGTCCTAACATAACATAATTATCATACCCCTACTAGGCAACTTCTACACCAAACTGACCCTCTTGAAAGAAGTTCTCGACAGTAACTTTAGCAGTAGCAGATGCCGCAGCTGAATCAACTTCACTCAACTCAACACGTTTATAAACCTTATAATACATCACATGCCCGAATTTCCCTTCTCGAATCACCTTCTTTCCCTCTTCAGTCTCACTCTTCATTAATGCTACACATGGATCTTCCTCCATTTCTTCATTACTTAACTCCTGTAACATTGGATGCATACTACATTTATCAACATGCCAATCATGCAAATCTTTCACATCAGTAATACAATACAACCGTCCAACACTCGGTTTCAACAGGTATACATATTCACTTAATAATCGTTCTGATATTATACGTCTTGGCCAATTCTTTCTCTTAAAGTGTGGATCGGGAAAACAGAAGAATATCTTTTCTAATGATCCCTTACTAAAAAAGTTTGGTAGGTATTTCATTGCATTGGTTCGCATCACAGAGCAATTGTGATATTGCCCTGGATGTTCCTTCCGTTGTGCAACGATACGTAATCGTACATACTCGGTAACCTTGGCACGTATTTCTAAACCTAATATTGTATTATTTGGTAATGCTGTTGATAATGCCATTGTTAATCCACCAAATCCGCATCCGACGTCAAGAACGTCTGGGTGTACATTCATTGCATTTGATAATTGCGAAAATGATATAGTACCACCTGTATCTTTACTGTCTCCTTCTTTCTTATTAAGAGATGGATGATTGGGATAATACTCCTCAGTCCAATCCATAAAGTCGGGACGTGTTGGGTAGTTGAAAGTTTCATTAAATGATAATGGATTGCAATGTGCACGTGATCTATAGAATTTCTTCTTTGGCATGTCACCATCGGCTGTTATTGGTTCATTGGTACCCACTTGTACTCCTGAAGATGATTGTTGTTGTGAAGAGGAGGCGGCTAAGGCACGTTTCTTCTTATTCTTTTCATTGTATGTTAGAGTCATGATGTGAGATAATGTGATGATGTTGATAATATAAAGCAAGGCTTTTGATATGAGGCGTGATAGATTATACTACTTTACCGATATCCAAAGGTATGCTCCGGCAGTGAATCAAATGATATAGAGATCGGTGAAGAGTACCTAGCTTATTCTATTGATTAACAATGAGGTCGTTTGGTGTTAAACTAAAATTGTGGCTAGAGATATACGGTCGAAAAATAAGGCATTTCTGTGCTTCTTTGTACGGGAAACCGACCGTATACTCATAACCTCTAATAAACTTTTGCCGCGCCGCGCTTTGCATCACCTATTACAAAACAAAACTGCGCATAGTAGCGGCTATCCTCTTTAATATACAACAAATAGAACAAATAGTAGCATAAACGAGGAAGGTATGTATTATGTATATTTACACTGTTGCAATAATCTTTGTGCACATCTTATGACTTATGTCTCACCTTTTTAATACTCCAAATTACATGCACATCAGAAGAAACATGGCAGACGGAGACGACGGGCTAAATGCCTACCTCGCGATACAGGGAGAGTTGGCACAATGGGGTGAATCATCAACAACCGCCGCGCAAACACCGCGAAGACATTCACCACAGCGATATTATGATACAACACCAAATACAAATCAAACCAATAAAACACCTGCATCATCTTCTAGTAGACGCAGCGCTAATAATAGTATTATGGATGATGATATGTATTCACCAAATTTATCTGCAGGTAGGGGTACGGTCGGTGTTCAAACACCAGTCGGTGTACAAACTCCACATACCACAACAAATCATATCAATACACCCACAACACATGAACAACAAATTGTTGAAATTGATAATGAAGAGGATATAACCGAAACTACAGAACAATTAATAGGCGATGGTACTGATACCTACAGTCCATATCATGATGCATTATATACGTATTTACAAAGTCGTGATCGATTATCAAAAGTTATTGATAATAATAATATTGGTAATCAGGGAGGAGGAGATAATGATGTGTCAATGATGCAAATTGATGGTGAAGAAGAAGATAACAACAATGAAAGTCAAGTAGCCATGGATAGTATTGAAATTAAATTCTTGGAATCATTAGCATCGGTATGCTTATCACGTGGGAACAGCAGTAACACTAAAAATAATGGCGAAGAAGATAATGTTTGGAATGAGGCATCAAAGAATGAAGGTAATTTTTGGGATTTATTATCAGCATTACGTACAAGTGGATTATCATCATTATTTTATTGTGTTAATGGAGAGGAGACACCTGATTTGATATTGTCGAATGATCCAGCTAGTTTGATTGAATGTGCGCCCGCTGATGTTTTAGATGCATGTCTAGCTTCTAATGATGACGACAGTACATCATCATTACCACTACAACGATTGGTCTCTGCATTGCGATGGATTGAGGCATGTCATGGACGTAAGTTTGAAGAGGCACTAACAAAAGAATACGAGGGTAATAATGATCCAATCTTGCCACCTCCACGACGTCGAACAATGTGGCCAAGCTTGTTATCATCATTAAAACAGAATCAAAATTCACCATCGTCTGTGGATGCATTTCATCCTGATGCACCCAACTTGATGCCGGAAGATGAAGTTGATGATGCTCGATTACTTCGAGCATGCTTCATGTTATTCCAAGCTGGACGACATGAGGAGGCGATGAAATTAGTTAACGATTGTGGTCAACCGTGGAGAGCAGCATCATGGACGGGAGAAATGCCATTAACATCTGACGGTGACGGCAATCCAACACGCGCACTTTGGAAGAATCAGTGCCGTAAAATTGCCAAGCAAATGTCACAAATGGCCAATACAGAAACTTCGTCCATGACGGATGTTACAGATTCACGTGAACTTTATCCCTCGTTGGCATATGAGGCTGCCATCATGTCGTTATTGTCTGATAATGTTGATACCGCACTCAATAACCCCGTATTCCAAACATGGGAAGATGGTGTACATGCCATTATCCGTTCCGAGATGGGTGTTATTGAAGATGAGGTACTAAAATCACATAACAGTGCGAGGGTAGCTGCAGCCGAGAAGAGTGGAGGTCACTTTCCATTCCGTGGAACTGAATTTGATACACTAGACACCGGCGACTCTCCCCAAGGCAATGATGGTGATCTCGGTGCTGCCTTGACAAAACTCGAAACATCGGGTGTTGAGCGTATTCGTGAAGAGGGCGGCGATCCCTTTCGTAATGGCATGACCTCTTTCCTTGTTGGACATAACTCAATGAAAGAATACATTGAGGAATGTGCGGTTCTGTCGCTTGAGTCAGACACCGATCAAGATGAGGCATGCTTCCTGCGGTTCATTACACACCTTGTCCTTTATGTGGATAGTGTTCTGCCCGACTTTTGCTCGCAATTGAGTCTTCCATCAGGGCTTGGTGCAGATGGCAGTGTCTTTTCTCTTCGCGAGCTGTTGATACTCAAGTATGTGGCATACCTATCATCTCGGAGACATTTATGGTCACATGTTGCTCTCTACTCGTCTCTTCTGTCAAATGAAAACATACTTGATACCTTCTCAAGCTTCCTTATTCATGTTCACAGTAATGGAGAACGTCAAATGACACTCAAACAAGCTCGAGAGTTGTTTCCAAAAGGCTTGGATTGTTACATTCTTCGAAATGTTGTCAGAGGTGTGATTATGAGTGAGGATAGTGATGATTGGACTCGTGAACCTGGAGAAGAAATTGCGCTAGCTGGTATTTCTCCATCTGATGCTCGGATGATGAGATCTATCCAATGGCTCTGCTATTATCCAGAACACATGCCTGATGCCCTTGTCGCAGCTAACATGCTTCTTCGTAAGTTTCTACTTGCAGACTGCAACTCAAGTGAAGCTTCATCATCACCAACCCGTGGTCTTTATGCTCCGAAAGTGTTCATTGACAAGATTCTACCAAAAGATCTTATTGATGTAGCCGTTGAACAATGTCAGAAGGAAGAAGACGAGGAGTTGGCTGGATCAATCTCATTACCACTTGTACAAAATCTCGAGGCTGAGTACCTCTCGATTGAGAACTTCCTTAAAGCCCACACTGCTTATTGTCAGTTCTTGGATGCTATAAGTAAAACATCTCCTTGTCACAAGTCAAACAAGCTAGTCGAGGCAAACCAATCACAGCATGAAAGTGAAATTGCGGATAAAATGGAGAGGAACGCGTTCAGACAAAAGAAGATGGGTCTTTGCAAACTAATGATTGAGTCCGCAAGCAGAGCAGCAGATGCATTGACGGAAGTACTCACTTTTGGTGGAGGATGGCTTGTTGATGGTAACCAGGATTTAAACAGTGGGGACATGGAAACGGAAGAAGCCAAGGCAAGGGCTGATGAGATGGAATCAATCCGGTCTTCAGTTCTACCCATTGCCGTGTTCATGTTACACGAAGTATCAAATAAGATGGCCATGTGGCTTGAGCAGGTTGTGTATGATACTCTATCTCAATTTGGAAGTAGTAGTGCAAGTAAGGATATGCTCCTTACATTATTTGGTAGCTTTGATGATTCATACCGGGCAAATGATGATGATGAGTTGTCAATGGATTCATTAACAACGTCCCAAGCTGCACCTGGGTACTGGTACAAGAAGGCTCTTTCACTTTCGAGTGTTGTTGCCAACGATGGCAATGGGTTACACGAGACATTTGATAATGCCGAGATGGAGAGCTTCTTAAGTTTGATGGCCGACTCTCACGTCAGCCTCTCAAGATCGATCTCTCTATCCAATGAGTTTGAATAAGTATGTAGATGTAGTTGCTTTCCCTAATCTAAGACAAATAACAATCTCAACAACACTGTCATCATAGCTATATAAGGACTCTTAGGAAGCAATAGTCAAAGACAATATTATATTACAATACGCATATCTTTACATTCACATATCTTTACATCATAAGTAAGTTCGTGAGTTCTGCATCTGACTAGCTCTGCTGAAATACTCGGACTGATCTGATTCATGAAACTGGTCGCCATCGTTTCTCGATCCATAACTGCCCTCATAGATCTCATCCTCATCCTCATCACTACTCTCCTCTTCACCACTTGAATTACTGCTGTCATCACTGTCTACAGCACTTGGTGCGTTTGTGTCTTCATCGTTCAGATTTCCATAGCCACTTTGAACATCATCATATTCATCATCATCTTCGTCATCTTCCATATTGGCGGCGTTGTTCTCTGCAGCACTACCACCAACACTTCTGGTCTTACCCCAACTAAAGTCGTCCATATTCCAGAAGGAATAGGTTGGCAGGATGAGATAAAAGACGGGTAGACCAACCACAAAATAGATCAAGAACCACCATAAATACTCCCATCTTGATCTTAAGATGAACACAACGATTTGGACGCCCATGATAATCCCATACAATATGAGCAGAATAGTTGATACTGGAAGGTCTTCAAAGAACACCAGGAAGAGAAGATACATTGCATAAATGTACGATGCTGGCAGAATCATCGTTGCAAGTAAATCAATGAATACAACGACTTTCATCGACACACAGCAAACACCACACATGGTATTGACTTTAAGAAGCTCAAACATATTGTGGACTGTGGAGTTAATCCAACGACGACGTTGCGATAATAGGATACGGAAGGTATGAGGTACTATTGTCCAACAAGTTGCCTCGGGGATGAACGTGAGACTCCTGTCGGGATAATACTTCAACAACAGTGTTGTAAGCATCCTATCCTCACCCAAATGGTATAGATTCTTCTCGTGTAGCGTCTCGATGTCATTACGAGAGTATTCATATAGAACGCCATCGCCGGGAAGCAACGGAGTGCCGTCATCGGCAATGATACGGTACATAGTGAAACATCCAGGTAGACATGTTACACAGCCAAAGGCTGCCTCGAAGGCCTTTTTCAGGTGATGCGAGTTATAGTACTCAAAGACTTGAATCATTGTGACCCAGCTCGATGCTTTATTGTCAACCTTGGTCTCACCACAGAGTGCCAGTACCTTCTCCTTCTTATCCATACCGTACACCATGTGTGTGATACTCATGGTATCAACACGGGTATCAGCATCAATCGCCATTAGGAAACGGACCATGTCTGCTTGAAGATTCAAGTCCACCATGGCACGCTGAATAGCAGAGTCAAGCTCAGTCAACTCACGGCCATAGTGGATACGGTTATAATAGCCCATGATGATAAGCTGAGAATCACGTTTACCACGGTTGCCGGGCTTGGCACTTGTAGCAGCTTCTTCGGGTAGCCCACATTTGACAACGGCGATATACTTGAGGAACTTATGACCTTTTTGCAAGATGCCATGATATACTCGTGCTCTATTTTTGGTATGAATGACTCCGATACAATCATACTCGAATGTATCATCTTCAAACTCATCAATATCAAAGCCTAGGATATTGGCAAGATGTTCAGGTGTGCTCATATCCTCGCCGTTGCCGGTAACGAGACCATCAGCAACCATGAGCAAGACTTTATTCTCATCCGGGTATAGGGTATTGAGCACGGACTTGATTGTCTTGCGTAATTCATTATCACCCTCATTATAGCAGGGTACCATAATCATCACTGGACTCATAACATCCTCTTCCGAGTAGGTACGATGTCTCGGACAGATGTAGACCATAGATGCAATAAATTGTATGACCATCAATGAGGCCACAAATATAAGCATGACATACATCATAATATTGAGTGTGTAACAGAACGTGTCAAACTCGTCATCAAGTAGACCGGTATAGAACATTTCTTCAAGACAAGCGATATACTCCGAACTACCAAACAAGGCCTCATACAAATCAGTAGCGTCGCCACCTAACGAGTTCATAATAACTTTGTTGAGCGTAGATGTCAAGTAGGCTGCAGGATTGTTATCCAGAGTCTCATCTTCTTCATCTACCACTGGTTCACGATTCTCATTAATTGCTTTTACATAGTTGGTCACATCATATACACGATCATATAGTGAAAACCATGAAATGCCTTCCGCGTTCAAACCAACCGTCGTATGGGATAAGATGCCTCGTTCATAATCACCCAGGAACTTAGCAGTTCCATTTGAACCAGCCGCAAATGTATGACATGTCATTCCCAACAAGATATCTAATTCACTAAAACTCTGACATGCTGGATTTGTAAAGTTATTCTCTGGTGTGTATACATCCAAATTGAAACCTCGTACTTTCTCCATGTCTAAACACTTTTGTGGTAATGTCACTGGTGGTGCTCGGGGAAAGACTTTCGAACCATCCTTACCCAAAAAGTCAACTATACCTTTAACACCGCCTGGATGACGATTAATCAATGTCTTGACATCATATATCGTACCATGCACGACCACCCACTCTTCACCAGTCTGCGTCCAAATATCTGCCATACTAAATACCGAATCTTCCTTACACAACAGCAATGGGACAAATCCAAATACGCCCACAAAGAATACAGAACATGATACCATAATAACGAATAATGCAACCTTTTCTCTCCATGCTTGCTTGGCATCTTTCGTTGGTCTCATAATACATTTATTTGGTACGGGAAAGGTTATAATCCATGCAAAACTAGCCCATAATCTTCCAGCTACTACCTTGTTACCCTCCTTTTCATGTTGGGGTTCTGGTACACTTGCGGTATTGAAAGACCGGCGAGTTAATACAGTTGATTGTGTACCGACACTTTCCGATGCCCAACTAAACTTTGCCTGTGGTATTATTGCAGCAGAGTTTGCCAAGGAACGTGATCCCTTACTTCCACCAAACGATGATGCTCCCGAAGAACTATATCCTTCCTGTTGTATCATTTGACCTTGTATACCATATCCACCACCATATTGATTCATATTATTATTTGGATCGATATATCCACCCTGTTGACTACCATACATTAACATGTTTGGATCTTGTTGGTATTGACTTCCTCCTCCCATTGGCATACTACTGCCACTGTTTGCTCCCGATATATAAGAGTCACCCATGTTACTAGCACCCATTAACATTCCCTGCTGTTGTTGAAGTGGTGACATGAAACCAACTCCGCCATTATTAGGCGGTTGACTCATATAACTTCGACTAACTTGACTGGGATCATCGGTATTTAAAAAGTTATTACTGTGAGCTGCCAATAGAGCACCACTGTTCATACTACCACCGGGAGCACTCCTTGCATCCAATTGTAACTGTTGTTGATTCGAAAAACTATCAACACTGTATTGATTGTTACTTCCACCGGCAGCACTACCTTCGTTGGCAGGTGCATTCATCAAAGCGGGAGGTGCCATTTCCATACTATATGTCATTCCCATCCCTCCCATTCCGATATTGTTGTTGTTGTTGTTATTATTCCATGAACCTTGATACTCAGTTGGCATAGTCGATTGTCCAGCACTAGTGGAACTCATCATACTACCACCGCCGGTTTGATTTGAGTACATGCTTTGAACAGATAGTGGTGCCTGTTGTTGTTGCTGCGAGCCACCATTGTTAGTATAACTCCCTGTTGATTCACCGCCGTTAACACTCCCGGGAGGCATTATAAATCCTGTAGGTTCCAATGATTCATTATGTCCACCTCCTCTATTAGAGTTACTACCCCTGGTATTCCCCCCCCTACTATTTGATACACTATCCCCACGACGAGAAGATCCTTGAGATCTATGACTAGCTACACTAAAGTTATCACCACCCCGGGAGGGTGCACCTCTTTCTCCCCCATTATTATTGTTGTACTGATTTGGTAAATAGCCACTAGAGTTACTGGCGACTGACGGATCATTCCCTCTTCTTGGATCTTCTTGTCTTCTTCCTCCTGGACTTGGCTCTTGTCTTCCCCTTGGACTATTATTATTGGGCGTGTGGGGAGAAGTAGGGGCAATTGGCTTGGGTGTTGATAATTCATTAACTAATGTCATTAACCGTTCAGTGGCACTTGCCCCACCACTACTGCCTCCACTTCTCCGTGAATTGTTTGACATTCGACTACCATTTCCACTGTTATTAAAACTATTAGCACTATTGTTAAAACTTCCATTACCGCCAATCATACGAGATGATGATGATCTATGACTGGCACGACTGTTAATTGACATCATACTGTCATCTTTATTAGAACTCCGTATACTGTTGTTATTGGTATTTGCATATGGATTGGGATTACGAGGTGGTGTTTTTGTACGTGGTGATGATGCCGCTGGTGGAGGTGGGGGATTGCTTCTTAACGATGCAGCAGCCCCACTACGTGATGTGTTGCTACTTCGTACACTGTTAGCTGTATACAATATACAACATAGGAAATTAGGTAGAGATTATTTGCTACCCAGACAATGTTTACACTTCGATGTCTTCATACGCCATAGGACCGAGCCTTACAGCGTTGCAGTCGGAACCGCCAAGAGTGGGCTCTTCTTCCAGGGATTAAACCCTAGGTAAAAGTATGTCTAATGACATGCTTAAAATTCACTGGAGTTGTGAATTCAATGTATATGCCCGTCCCTCACTGACTCCGCTTGCTGCCGCGCAGCGGCCTCACTGGCTAGAAAACTTGCTCTCCGTGCTGCCTGAATGGCTAGCAACCAATACTCCTGCCTCTCTCCATTCGATGACTCCAAATCACCGAGATTGATTTCCAATAGAAACTGATCCTCCTTGAGCAGTCCATCTACTCCTAACTCGAGCTGTCGGTCTATCTCCTTCTGAAGCTCGCACTTATAATCTGAAACCAATGTACCCACCGTCTTGTCATGTACAACAACATTTCTGTAGATCCATTGTGTATGAGTAATCTGTAACAACTGAGTAATAACCCCACGTATCCACTTTTCTACACTCCTCCGAGACCCTGTGATGCCATAATAATCTTTCTGTAGTTCAATGAGATGTTTGGACACCATCCCTTCCGTAAAACGACCCCACCCGATCACATCCTGACTAACTGCTACCGCCAACATTCTATCCGATCCATTTCTAATACATTCCTGGAATGTCGTGTTACCTCTCCCCAACATATACTCTACAAGACCCCTCGTTAACTCCTCGCAGGTGTCATTTTCCTTCAACCAAATCTCAAACTGTTTCACCGACTCCTCGAAAGCTGCCGTCCTTCCAACCTCCTCACACCTGACTATATGGGCACTATCTTCTACACACTTCTTACAACTAGGACACGTTGGGGCTCGCTTATCTTGGTACGACAAGAACTTCCTCGTACCAGCTACATCAAGCACATGTTTGGATGCCCATAACTGGAAAAGTTTTGGAAGTGAGTTGAGAGTGCCGTGTACTGATGGCCAGTCTACCTCTTCAAACTGCTTGTTACTAAGAATGTCTTGGGATTTAAAGAAAGCTTTGGCAAGTTGGCGGTGAGCACTAAAGCTTATCTGGGTAGTCGTATCAGAGGTAATCTTCTCCCCTTCTACAAACATGCAAATTGGCTCGAGTGGAAATGGACTTGATTTTGGAAGGTGATCCGACATAGACGTAGTCCTAATATCTTCCTTAGCCATATAATCACAAACACAGTTCAGTTGAGACTTTTTAGATAGACAATTGAAGTCAGTCGAGTCATCTTGATGAGCCTTCACATGTGAGTACAGCAAAGAGAAAGTTATGTCTCTGCAGTTCACCAGGATATTCTTGAGTATATCAGAGTGCTTACAACGCGTTGGAATCCTATACGATGGTAGATCCGACACTCGACGAAGAGCACCTAGACAATCTGAGACAATATCGACCTCGCCTTGTAACTCTGGATGGACCTTATTAACGCTCAAAAGAAGTAGATGAATCGACATTAGTCCTAACAGTTCACCTCTGTAGGCATTGGCTGCCAGAGAAGCTTCAGAGAAGTGTCCAATAATCTTGCCTCGACCCTTGGTGCACTCGAGGATGAAGGCGGCTGAGCAAAGATGCGGGTGGAGTTCTCTTATGTATGACCCATCCGTTACTGCCAAGAGCGAGCCATCCGAGATAGCATCTGCAACCCAGTCGAAACCTCCTGAAATATTAAGCTTTTCCCAAAGCCAAGTACATCCCCAACTTCTCAATACCTGGACAAAGGTAGAAGGGACGGGAGCTGGAAGAGCAGAAGTGGCTGTAGAAGCAATTCTAAAACCTGACGAACTTGGCTTAACCGAGCACAACAGTCCTCTATCCTCTACAGGCACGTCCCGTACAGCAATCTCAAATCTATTTGCTCCTGAACCTGGACGGTAGATATCCATTCTCAATGTGTCAGGGGAGATGTGGAGGAGTTCGTTTGTTGCTGAGCACCATTTCCATCTCCAAATGCGATGAGTAGGGGCTATAAACTCTCCCAGCTTGTTAACTGTCGACTTACTAGGGCAGATTGATGTCATTGCCTCCTTCCAAAGTTCAAAATCCGACAGTGTAGGCTGCTCCTTAGGCCATCTTGAGTATGTTGACCACTTATGATCATGTGGCCTCGGGTGCATCTTCTCAACTTCGATCCTTGCTCCCGAGGCAGTAGTCACGTCTGAGAGGAAGAGAACTTGGAGGTAGACTCGGACCCTGTTGAGCCTAACTCGTTCACTCCATGAGAAGCCCAGGTCTTCAAATACTTGGTTGAGAAACTTGTCCCCTCGTCTTGGAAAGTCACGCTCCATATCCTGAATCTCAGTTACAATGCCAAACATGGACAGCTTTTCCCACAACATCTTTATCCACGAGTGTGTGGCGAGGGCTCCATACCTTGCATAATCCAGTTTGAGAGGTTGAAAGCCGAATCCCACTTCTAACATAAGGAACTCCAACGACGTCTTGAGTAGTAGCCCCACACTCGACTTGCAGCCATAGTGCATAAGCAGCTTGTTCGAACTTGCTACTAGAGCCTCTACACCGGGATGTGGTAGACCTATACCGTAGAAACCCGAGTCAATCATCCTTGCCTCAGTTGTTACAGTTCTTACCACCCCGCAGTATGGAAGAATCTGGTAGTATTGGGATTGAAGAGAGGCTGTTAACTCGGCAAAGGTAGCCATCGAGTTGCACAGACTATAGCCTACCCTTGGCCAGAACTGAATGTTCAATGAAAACCAAATCATCCGACGAGTCAGATTGCCAACCTTGATATCATTCACCCAACTTTGAGCCTTCTCTTGCATCAAGGCTATACTGGCCTTGCTATTACCATCAGGTGATGTCATGGCGCCGAGAGTCTTCTCAGAGTGTGAGACTGGGTGATGCTTGATCTCGGCAGGCGGCTCATTGGGAAGAGGAACCTTGATTCCGAAGTTTCCATTCATATGGTTATTGGCATATGCCCACATCCCGTTCTTCCAGACGAAGGAGATGAGAGAGAAGAAGCACTTGGAGGGCTTGAGTGCACCTCCAGATACGATGAGAAGATTACCCCAGTTTGTAACACTTGATTGGATGGCTTGGTGGGCCTCCTCGACTGTCTCGTCAGCCTCCATATTGATATGAAGGAGGTCAGTATCGTCGACGAAAATGACAGAAGAGAGGTGGTGAGACAAGTTAGTGATTGGGCATACAAACTTGGCCCCGTGTCCCTTCTTCTTATGAGCTGATAGGATGACTAAACTGACTACTGCCCAAGCTGCCGGACCTCCTCCATTCCCTTGACACATTCCTTGAGTCTTGATATGAATACTGCCACCCGAGAAGGATGTAGAATCACCAAAGCCTGTCCGAAGGAAGAATTTCATGTTTTCGATTGTAGCCAACATACTTTCTGCTGCAGATAAAGGTACTCCGAAGGCTTGAAAGACGAGAGATGCAATAGCGTGGGCAATACGGTCATAGCAATTGGAAGCATCGACTGAGGCTAGGGCTGCAGGTACACGGGCTTGTCTTGTAACATCGTAGAAGAGTGTCTTGGCAAGAGTACCGTCGGTGCACTCTCTCCCTTTCTCACTGAAAACATCTTCAGGCATCATGTTATGACGCCTCACAGTATCCATCATTCTCGAACCGTAGACAATCTTGTTAGTAGCGTTGAAGTCCGCCTCCATCAGTAGGATAGCTCGAAGCTTGGTAACCAAATTACATCCAAGGAGTTTCTCTAACATGACAGTCAAGCCATTCGACCAACGAGAAAGTGCTATACCCCAAGCCAAAATAACCGAGACTCTGGCAGCATGATAGTGTGAAATTAAGTCAGACTTGGCTCCGCACTTGTAATGACCAAAGTGAAGTCCAGAGATAGACGATGAAGTTTCCTCGTTCTGAGCCTTCCAATAAGCCTTCCATTGTTCAGGGGTGATGATGGCCTTTGTTGAGGCTTCGGGTATCTCCTTTCTAATTCTAGCAATCTCGGAGAAGATATCACTCACTGCTTGAGGAGTACCGGGTGCACACTTGTAGGTACCATCTAAGACTTGTTGAGAGGATGGGGTATTAGCCAAATACCCAAAATCTTCTCTTAATTGCCCCTGGCATATAGGAGACTCCTCTGCCATCTGGTATCGTTCCCCGTGGACTGCCTTGAAAATCGCTTGTTCAACCTCATACTGGGTAGTCTTCTCTGATACAATCCCATTCCCTTCATCGACTTGAACAGAAGTTACACTTCGAGACTTCTTCTTGCCTGTGACGAAAGTCAGCCGTCTCCACCAAGCACGCTCTTTCTCTCGCTTGATGATTGCCTCGATCTTCTTGGCCACCTCCTCTTCATCTCTATCTCTTGCCGCTTGAGCCCTCCTTTCCAGGTGTCTGTATCGATACTTCTTGCCGTGACGCTTGAAGTACGCGCATTGTGCTTCACAGTGCTTGAGTTTCACTAATATCTCCTCTACAGACAAGGAGAAGGCACGTTCAATACCACACCGTCTGGCCGATCTCTTGAGATTACCCTTATTCCTGATCTTACCCTTGTGCAGTTTCAGCAAGGAGTTGTAGACTTGGACACGACGGAGCCATATTGATGCCTCGGGAGAGAAAGGGATCTTACAAGATTTCAGCTTTCGGCATATCTTCTCGGCATGCTTCATGTACTGTTCGCCTTCCGTATCAATCTTGATGACCTTCTCAGCCACTTCCTCAAATGTTGATGACTTTGTATGAGCTTCCTTGAGTCGTTCGATAAGCCGGTGTTGGATGATGTTACCCTCCAAATCCTCAATATAGTTTTCCTCACAGTATGGCAGTCGGCAGTTGAGTCTCCTGGCAGACGCCGGCACAACCTTGATTGGATCTTCCCCCACAAGACAGATCAAGGGAATGTCGATGACAAACAATCTGTGGTCACCGACACCATACCCTACCGGCATAACACAGGCATTTGAGATGTCGATATCTTGGGTGACCCATAAACCATCAATAGGACGAGACCCACGGAAGAATGTTGCTCCCAACTTCTCCTCTGTGAAATCGTAAATGGCTTCCTTCATTGCCATTCCTTCAGGATCTGCCAACATCTTGCCCAGTGGATCAGAGTAGATGTTCTCGTTGTGGTCCATGAAGAGGATAATCTTGTCACCAGCTTCTCGGTGCTTCTTCAGGAGAGCCTCCAAGTCACGGCGGAAGAGCTTGAGTGGACAGGTGCGGTCGTTCTTCTTCATGATGAAATACCGCCGATGTTGTTGATATGTAGTTCCTGACTCTGGACGATTGTTCTTGCATGGGTTGTAAGCTGAGATGATGGCTGTTGAATAACCATTAGAGCCGCAGAATCTGAAGCCACAAAACCGCCCGAGACCTGTATCATCCTTGATTCTCGACTTGATATAGGCAGTAGACTCCCCAAAGGCAACACATGCCGTACCACCCTCCTGGACCCTACCGACACCCTTCTTGATTCCCTCATGAACATTGTGCCCGGCAATAGCCTTTACTGTGTCCTCACGTTGAAACATCTGTTTGAAGCTGTTCTTATTATCCTTGTGTTTCAGATTTAGTCTATGTTCCACATAAAGAGCTCCATCCGCATCCAACTCCTTCCTCAACTCAACCGCCTTCTCGAGCTTCTCGTTTCCATTTATCTTATTATTGAAGCCATTCGAGTTCTCCCCCACTAGCCTGAATATCCCCTCTCCCTTAGTATTAGGGGCTGTACCGTGAACCTGTAGCAACCCCATCTCTATTGCCTTCTGCACACATTCGGTCTCCTCCATAATCAGTGCCTCAACCTGCTCCTCAGTCAGACTATTACTATCCTCCTCTGCCTTACTATCTTCACTACCCGATAGACTAGCCGTGGTAATTGCATCTTCCTCATCGGCTAATTCCCTAAGTATCTTATCTAATTCTAACCCTTCTATTCTACCATTGTTTCTAAATCGCGAGGCACGTTTCCTTAAGTATTCCATTATTGTTGTATGTTTTGTTTGATTTGTCTTACATAAATTGTTAATTTCTCTACATGAACTAAGCAAGTTGGTGATACGTTCATCCTCCTTGCGTTGTCTCTCACTTGCACATCGACGCTGGTTCCTCTTCTGGCGCTTACTTGAGGTTCCAACCACATTTACATTATCACTAACACGATGTCTACTAGGCGCTTGACGCCTTCCCCTCTTCGTAGACAAAAGAGGGGGGCTGATACCAACTATCCGCCCCCTGCCGCATTCTCACTTGCAGGGCTAGCAGCACTAGCGTTAGGGAGACCCTCCTTAGGGCCATTCCCAGCACCCTCAACAGTGGTGGTAGAACGCGACTTACGAGATTCGTCAACAGGTCCGGAGCCTTGCTGATTAGGCGTGTCGACATTTGATTTCGTGGTTAGGACACTGACATCATCAGTTTCCTTATCCACATCGATGACTCCCTCAACCGACTTCTTCTTGGACAAGTAGATAATAGGAGTGCCATCTGGGGCATGGGTGGGACGAGAATCACTCTTCCCTCCTGAACGACCTTGGTCACGTACACTGTTAGCTGAATCCTTCTGCTGTGCCACACGAGCAATGTTGCGACTGAAACTTGATAATGATGCTTCATCATCATCTATATCTCCTCTTCTACTACCCCCTCTACCCCTACTACTATTATTTCTACCACGAGAGGTGTTATTACTTCGAGAAGTATTATTAGAGGTTAGTGATGATAATGATTGATCATTATAATTTAAACTTGTTGAAGAATTGTTTGCTGCTGACTTTGCCTCGTTTACTAGACTGTTCAAGTCGGATATCATTGATCGGGACATTATTGTCCGTCGGTATATTAGATGCTTTATATGCCGCTATTTAATAGGCGCCAGGCAGGTAGTACGATAATCATCAATTGTAATAAAATAATAAAAATAGTCTACTTTATATTCCAATTTTTTAGAATAGCCCTCATCTTGTCGTATAGTAAATGAGTGCACGTTAAAAGAGTGTGAACATCTTATAAGTGCAACAATTTGCACTCAAAAAAGAGTGTTGTTTGATGTTTGTTTGAGATTTTTAGAGTACTTGAGAGCTAGTTGAGAGAGGTTGAGAGGTAGGGGATGCTTTAAATGAAATGCTTATAGCTTAAACTTAATAATCAAGTAGTCGCACACGCTGGCATAACATAAACAGTGTTAAAAAGTACCATCAACTCATATAAAACAAACAATCCACACACCAAAATGAGTAGTGTTGGAGGTAACAAATCTCCTTTAGCATCACCTCTTCGTGCTAATCAGAAGAAGAAGTCTACCACTATCAATAATACCAATACTACTACTGCCAAAATACGAAAGAAAAAGAAGAAACTACAATCTCAACAACTTACCAAGCATGATGTTGAAATGGAAGCTGCAGTAGATGAAGAGATACACACATCAGATAATACCACAAACAATAACAACACAGACGATACAACACAACTAAATAACACATCTTATGGTACTATGGGTATGAACAGTATGATGATGTCACCCTATTCAATGGGTATGGGTGGCATGGGAATGATGGGCGGGATGTACGGAGGAATGTACGGTGGTATGGGTATGGGAATGGGATCACAATGGCTAACATCCTTAAATCAATGTCTATTTGGATTTCAATCATTAATCTTCTCATTAGGACAGGCTGTACAAATTGTTGGTATGAATGCACAACAGTTACATCATGTTTATGATAGTATGAAAGGTATGATTGAGAATGTAGTTGGACAAGTGAATAGTAAGTTGGGTTGTTCTATTGAAGAATTGTTGGGTGTGAATAATAATAATAAAGGTAATGATAGGAGGAGCATGTTGGGAAATACTAATAATAATCAAAACTCTACATCCACTGAAGATGGAGAAGGAGAAGATGAAATAATAACACAGAATGAAATAATACGAAAAAGACGAGTGGCAGCTTTCCGATGGACTATATCATTAGCAACATCCTATTTATTATATAAAGGTGTTAGAAAATTGATACGTACATTGATATTTGGTGGTGGTGATTCTCAGCAGAGACATTCTTCAATACAACAGCAACAGCAATATCAAGGAAGTAATGGATATGGTAGTGGAGGTCAATATGGAAGTGGCATGAGTAGTGGTTACGGCAGTGGAGGTTATGGGATGAATAGATATAACAGCGGTGGATATGGAAGAGGAGGAGGATATGGTCAGAGACATTATGATCAAGGAGGATATTCTGATATAGATAGAGGAGGTTATTACTGATTTACTTAACCGGATATGTTATATAATCTTTACACTGTATTAGTTAATTATTGATTATGGTACCGTGTCGCGTTAGATGTGTTTTTTACAGTTTTTTTTTTTCCGTTAAAAAAAAATCATACAAGTTGCTTGACCTCGATTACTCAACATCTTCTCTTCCTTTGAATCAAAGTTGGCCCACTCTCTTATATCGTCTTTCGTCTTGATCAATAGTGAATGAAAGGGCAACAGCATTGATAGACTAGATGGCTTTTCTCCCTTGTTCGTCAACAAAATCATCGTCCAAAGTTGGAGATAGCGATAATTCAATGGGAAGTTCTGGCTCAAAAATACACAAAGGAGGATCAAAGATTGACAAGGAGATGGTTGAAGCAAAGAAATCAACACCAAAAGATGGCATTGGTGGCAATTTAGATGCCTCGGATATAAATAGTCTCGAGGAGGCTCGTACAGAAATTAAACGTCTTCGCCTCATTGCAAAGGATGCCTTGAAGGAAAGAGATGATCTCGAGCGTCGTCTCTCACAAACTACTACTGGTAGCATGATTACCACTGCCACGGCCTCCACACGTCGAATTAATGAGGCACGAGCTGCCGTTATGGCACCCAGCGGAAACGACAAGGCATACGTCAAGACTACTATTCCCAAGTCAAATCAAGTACGAAATCTAATCTACCACTCGATCAAACGAAACATGTTGTTTAGGGCATGTTCTGAGGAGGAGTTGCAAGATTTGATTGATGCATTTGATACTGCCAAGTTCAAGGCTGATTCGACAGTCATCAAGCAGGGAGATGATGGTGAATTGTTTTATGTTGTCGAAGATGGAAAGCTTGATGTTTTCGTTGCCACCGCAGACATTGATGAGAATGATGTGTTGACGAAACCGATTGACATGTTGGGTGCTTCAACACAAAAGGAGATTCAAGTCGGAGTGCCATATGTATCGGGCAGTTCGTTTGGTGAGTTGGCATTGATGTACGGCTCTCCTCGTGCTGCTACTATTCGTGCCAAGACAGCTTGTGTCCTTTGGAGTTTAGATAGACGAGCATTCAAGGGTATTACCAACTCGCACAAACAAAAGCGTGAGGAGATCATTCTTGACACTATACGTAAGGTGAAGATTGGCGATAACGTCCTTGGTGATGTCCTGCATTCATCAGATATTGATGCCATGGCTCTAGCCACACAATCCGACTCATTCAAGAAGGGTGATGTTATCATCCGTCAGGGCGAGAAGGGTGATGCATTCTACATTATTGAAAGTGGTACCATTGACGTATTCACAACCGAACAAGGCAGTGACGAGCCTGTAGCGCGACTAACTTGTGGTCAGTTCTTTGGAGAGAAGGCTCTCATGTCAGAAGATGTTCGACAGGCAACATGTATAGCCTCCACAGATGCCAAGTGTCTGACGTTGACACGAGAAGACTTTGTACGAATGCTTGGTAATCTTCAAGACTTGCTCAATGGTGTCGACAAACGTCCCTCTACTGCTTCCGCAAAGAACACCGGCAACGATACTGGTGAGAATGATACTGACAAACCCGAGAAGGCCGAGACTGACGATGGTGGTGCATCCAAGTTGGTACTAGGCGATCTCGACATTCATCGTACTTTGGGTGTTGGTGCCTTCGGACGCGTCAAACTTGTCAAAGTCAAGCCTGATAAGATCCCCAAGAATGGCAATCCAAACCAAACATATGCCCTCAAGTGTCTCTCGAAGCGTGGCATTGTTGATAGTGGTCTACAAGACCACGTCGTGAACGAGAAGAAGATTATGGACGAGTTGAACCATCCCTTCATTCTCACATTTCACGCGGCGATGCAAGATGAACACAATGTTTACTTTCTTCTCGAGATTTTGTTGGGAGGAGAACTGTTTCGTACCCTTCGTTGTGAGGGACAGTTCTCAGAGTCGACTAGTCGATTCTATGCCGCATCAGTCATGCTTGCCTTTTGTCAGATCCATTCGAAAAAGATTGCATACCGTGATCTCAAGCCGGAGAATCTTGTCATGGATGCCGAGGGCTATCTCAAGATTGTAGACTTTGGACTAGCCAAGAAGTTGGAAGGCGGGAAGACTTGGACTCTCTGCGGTACTCCCGACTACCTCGCTCCTGAAGTGATTCTAAACGAAGGACATGATTGGGCCGTTGATTATTGGGCACTTGGTGTTTTGATTTATGAAATGACTGCCGGAACTCCTCCCTTTTATGCCGGAGATCCAATGGAAGTCTATGAAAAGATTTTATCGGGACATGTCAGTATCCCGACAACCTTTAGCCGTGGCTTGGGCGAGCTCGTTAAGAAGTTGCTCAAGACATACCAATCAAAACGTTTGGGAAGAACAAAGGGTGGAGCCTCATCTGTCATGAAACAAAAGTGGTTTAGTGGCTTTGATTGGAATGCCCTACTTGCACGTGAGCTCTCCGTCCCCATCAAGCCCGAAGTCAAAAGTATGGATGACGCATCAAACTTTGATGACTATGGCGACGACGATGCCATGGATGAATATTCCGGAAAGAAGCCTACAAATTGGAATCCTGTACTTTAACTGTTTGTGTAACTTTTTTCTTTTGATTGGAATACGGTTTGTGTCGTTTGAGGAGTGGAAGGCTCTCTCAACGTAATGATGATGTCTTGTAGTCTGTATCCAAACCAATTACAAATCATATATAAAACTAGCCATACAGGAATCCTCACCGAGAACTTTAACCGTGCCTAGCCTGCACTTAATTGAATAAATGTTTGAGATGTGATATTGATATTGGATTGGATAATTTTACAACAAATCTATACCCACCTTCCCCCCGTATGAGTATGCTGACCACCAGCCACAAAAGAATCCCCACATATTAAATAACTCATTGTGTTTGTACATCCCTATTGTCGTATCTTTATCTTCTCCTCCCAATTCTAATCAATCACCCCCAACTAAAAATTATGAAATTATATGAATATATATCTTTTATATTGTACCATCAATACTACCTTTAGTTGGTAGCTTCCTGCATCAACGTGATAGCATCACCTTTCAATAATATACGTCCAACATTAGTCTTCTTTCCACTTTTAGTATCAACCTCCATTGCCTCATCTAATACAAAGTTCATATATTCATCAAATCCAACAATCTGTCCTTCAATTGCCATTCTTGTATCTTCATATAGTAAGATTTTAACCCTTTGCTTTTTCTGTTATTACATAGTTTTATTGTATTTGTATATTATGATGATGTAATGTAATGTTAAGTGTGAGGGTGGGTGTGGTGTTTGTGCATAAGATGTGTGCAGATTAGTATACATACATAAGACATGTGCGAGGAAATGATTCGAATAAAATAAAGCAACGAGTGATATAAGTCATAGAATTCAAATTATACTCGACATACGATAATATACAGATTAAATTGCAACACTGCAATACAATCACAACATCAAAAAGATAACACAACACAAAACATGAAATTAAAAACATACCTGTAAATGTCCAAAGATGACATTGATAGGCAATGTCATCACCTTTTTAACTTTTCTTGGCCTACCAGACATGATGGGATATAAATATTATCAAGTTGCAATAGACAGAGGTTAGTTTGTTTGGAGTGGGTTTGTTGTTAGTTACAGCAGTGCAGGAAATCTGAGAGGTTGCACTGCACTTACTCTCATGCACTATTCCACGTGTCGATTTTTCTCTGAGTGCAATGTTTGCACCGAGCTTAGTTGTAGGTATGTTGGTTGTATTTATTGATATGAGGTACTAGAGGAACAACTAAACAGCAACTTACAATAATGGAGAAAGGAAAAGGAGGTATACTACGCTCTGAAAAGAACGGCGGCGGTAGCGGAGGTACGACGTCTCGGGATCATGGACATGTATCATTCTCAAACAATAATGTTGAAACGAGGACAATACCTTCACGAACTCAAAACAATACCTCTACCAACAATGGTGGTGGTGGTGGATATGATAGTGATGATGTAGAAGATTCAATAATGGTATCTGGAGATACATTTGCAATGGGCGGTGGTAAGAGAGGGGATAATAGTGATGACCAAGATATGAATGATGCCTCTGTTAAAACACTTTCAGAGATTGAAGAGGCTAAACGAAGGAGAGGTCGAGTACGTCGTAGAGAAGATGAAGTACAGGGTTCAACTGCTTATTTTGACAAAGATGATAAGCATTATGCAAATAATAATGACATGTCATTAATTACAGATCAAGATAAGAACCCTGATGACTATGAAACAAATGCTGGTATTAATGCTGAAGTTCCTGTGGAACCCTTCAATATGAATGCCGAGAAGGATGGTGGATTGGGTTATTTTGATGGCGATACATATGTATTCCGACATAATCAAAAACCAGTTGATGGAGAAGATGATGCATGGTTGGATGGGTTAGGTGAGGATAATGAGAAGGAGACTGGTGGTGGTGGATTGGATTCTACTTCCATATGGAAACCAAGTAGTAGTGATACCAAATCAGCAGGTTATAAAGGAGAACAAAGCAAGAGAAAGTCAAAGTTTGTAAGCGAAGACGATATACCGGAAGATATTGGTAGACGAATGGCAACATTATTACAAGATGATAATGAAACAGTGATGATGGCACTGACACGGCATGGTGCATCTATACGTCAATTGCAATCTCAACAACAAAAGTTGGCTAAGAAGAGTAAGATTAAGAAGCGTAAATCATCCAAAAGTAAGAAAGAAGACGATACTGCTTCCACTGCATCATCGTCGTCATCAGACAATATTGATGCAGAAGTGAAACAACTCAAAATCAAAGTGGAACAAACACGCGAGTGTGTTGAAGAGCTAACAGAATTAGCTGATGCATTATTATTTGGTGGGGAAACGGAAGCATATGAATTGACCAAAAGTGATTGGATACATAAATTCAAATTAGAACAATACTTTCCTTCGTCGTCGTCGGCAGTGGCTGCGCAGAGAAAGAGACCACTTGAAGGGCTGGAGGATACACAAACTAAAAAGAAAAGTAAAGGGTACTTTGATACCAATACCGAGGAAACGAAAACAGAGACTCAGGTGGCCGACAATACGAATAAACCTTCAGTTGAATCCACAGTAATGTGGGAATACAAGGGCAACGAAGATGGGACAATACATGGTCCATACACCAGTCAACAAATGAAAGATTGGACATCGTGTGGATACTTTGTCGGTGAGAGTGCCGTGGATATACGGCGTGTAGGAAGCAGTAGTGATACTGGCAAGGGCGATAATAAACAAGAAAACAAAGAGGAAGATACAAAAGCAGATGTTGACGACCTCATGGCTGATCTTATGGACGACGAAGAGGAAACTAAGAAGGAATCAGAAGACACTTCAGCACGATGGATGAGATCAGATCGGGTTGACTTTAGTTTGTATCTATAACACACATCACTTCTACCCACTATATCTATTTCCTAGCTTATCTGTATATCTATGCCTTGCGCTTCTTCCCCGACATCTGCTCAATAAACGAAGCCTTCTTATTGCTTCCAGATTTGGCTGTAGCTTTTGCAGCATTCTCGGCAGCTCCTTTGTATCGAGCAACAAACTGAGCAACCTTGAACTTTCGCTTACAACCATTGTAATTCATGAAACGAATCTTTCCAAAGATTGGACGCTCCTTCCATCCCATATCATGAATACCCATGATACTCCAGCCAACGCCTACAAATCCGTTT
>Ga0214477_100604_pt1 | contig 24061 bp, 22 predicted proteins | sample M1_20Mar14CPVII9_FD_165058 | JGI IMG/M metagenome (GOLD analysis project Ga0214477, IMG submission 165058) | Marine eukaryotic communities from Monterey Bay, California, United States - M1_20Mar14CPVII9sort6BwellC16 | ecosystem: Environmental > Aquatic > Marine > Unclassified | place: USA...
TCTTCACGTTGTATATCTTGCATTAATAATGATATGAATGATACGGCTCCGGGCGGAACAAGAACTGTTCCCGATTGTGATACCACATTGTTGTTGTTGCTGTTGTTATCATTATTATTATCTTTGCTTTCATTATCATTATTACTGTTATTATTATTACCTCCAATTAAGACATGCACACCCGCCCAATCAACACCAATAGGATATGACGACTGGTTCAACCATGTATACACAATCAAGCCGGCATTAATGCCAGGGATAAATACAGATTCATCCGTTTTAAACTCATAACATAATCCATATTGCGTAATTATTGTTGACCAAACTTCATTCAACTCATCACTACTTGATGTATTATATACTTTATTATTAAATTGTGTCCGTACTATAAAATCAGTTAACGATTGCGATATTGACATCAACTCTTCTTCATTCCTTGGTTCAATAATGCCCGTACTATTTTGTAAGCTACCATCTACACCTCCATTGGCATTACACAAAATAACATTCGGAAAATGTAATGATGTCGGTATAACAGTTTTGGTAGTAGTATCAATATTATAGTCATTGTAGGATTTAAATTCGGATATAATTGCAATTAGTAATGTGATGAAACAAACTGATACGACTATTGACCATGTAAACTTTTTCCATCTTTGGAAATGTCCACGTTCGAATATGTAATACATACCATGAATGGATGTATATTCTGCCCACCATTTTATCGTTTCTAATGCTGTTGGGTTGTGTAGGGATGGGTTTGGGAAGTAGTCATCGTTATTGACATCTGTTATTGATGATGGATTATTATTGTTGTCATCTGATGATGGGGTATTGTTGTCTTCGACTGTTAATGAAGCATCCTCCACAAGAGAGGAGGATGATATGAGCGGTTCATTTTCAACTGGTGGATGAATATCCATTATCTATATTGATTTTGCACAATAGTACCTCTAGGAGAGTAGTATGTTAATTGTTGAAGTATTCAGTATTACTTATTACTTTGTTATGCTTTTGATGACAAATGACATAAAGAAGAGGTATCTTTATTTTTATTTTATGATAGGTAGGTGCCTAATGGCTGGCATAGTATCTCTTATGTGAAGATGAGGGGAGCCGGCGGGGTATGGTATGATATTTACAGTTAGGCGTGACGGAACAATGATGATATTATGCATTCTTTCAGTAGCATTAATGCTACCAACAGAAGTTCTACCATTCTTCTTTGCAATAACAACGAATAGATATCGATTCAAACAACGACAACTACATTATGCACATCAACATGACAATGAAGCTTCATCACCAGACTCATGTTATGGTTTATACGTACATATACCATATTGTAGACGGCGTTGTAATTACTGCGAGTAAGTTTTGTCAAGGGCAGGGATGTATTGCAGTATCTTCTTTATAAAAACAACAATTGTGGATGTGATAGATGTTTATACCTATACCAATGATGTTTCTTATAAATACACTCAAGGGTGGGGATGTATTGCAGTAGCTTCTTTATAACAATAGCAGCAATTGTGGATGTGATTAGAGATGTTATCAGTGATGTTTCTTGTATACACTAGTGATGTTTCTTCTTATAAACATTCTTCTTCACTCCTCTCAGTTTTGCAATTGTTCCCATCGGTAGTAGTAATGGCGATAAGAATAATAAACAAGCAACAGGATTTAAGAATATGGATAGGAATTACAAACAGGCATTATTAGATGAGTTACGAATAATACAAACAACAAGTAAGAAGAAAATTCATTTGCAATCAATCTATTTCGGTGGAGGTACTCCATCCCTAGCACCATTATCTACATTACAGGAAGTTCTGCATGCAATATATAAAGCAGAACATGCTCCATTTCAGTTAGTTGATGAAAGTAATGTAGAAATTACAATAGAAATGGATCCGGGTACCTTTGATGAAACATACCTTGAATCAATCAAACAAATGGATTTCAATAGAATTAGTCTAGGTGTTCAAAGCTTTAATGACAATATCCTTTCAAATTTAGGAAGAGTACATAGATCAGTTGATGTTTATAATAGTATTAACATGATAAGAAGAGTATTTGGAGAAGATGAAGCCAATTATAGTCTTGATTTAATCTCAGGTGTTCCTGGATTGTCATTAGCGGGATGGAGTGAAACTTTACACAAGGCTGTGTCATTATATCCAAAGCCAAACCATATGAGTGTATATGATTTACAGGTTGAGAAGGCGACAACTTTTGGTAAGTGGTACTCAATTGACGACGATGAAGAAAGACCAACACAACAGCAACAACACGATATGCAAAACTCTACATCATGTCATCCATCACTGCCAATACCAGACGACTGTGCATTCATGTACAGTTATGCATCAGGATACCTCCGGTCACGAGGATATGAACACTATGAAATAAGTAGTTATGCTGCTGCATATAAAAGTAGTTCTGATCAAGAACTACAAAGTTCTGAATCATATCGGAGTCAGCATAATCAAATATATTGGAAGCCTAATGGACAATGGTACTCGATAGGACTTGGTGCTACTTCTAATGTCAATGGAGTGCGGTATGCAAGACCACGCGCTTTATCTGATTATATCAATTGGGTTGAGGGATTGATGAGTCAAAATACAAACACACCCCCGTGGCTATACAAGTTAGATGATGAAGACGAAGAGGACGACAAGCTATTAGATATTGTAATGACTCGTTTGAGGACAATAGAGGGCTTGGATTTGGACTGGATATCAAAACATTATACCGCATCACATGTTCATGCAATACAAAATGGGTTTGATCTTGCGATTGATTTAGACCTAGGTGTTAGTACTATCAGCCCTGACAAGAAATATGGTAGTATTAGATTGAAAGACCCAAAAGGATTTCTCTTTTCAAACAATATTATATCCAACGTCTTTTTAGAGTTGTCAGAGATGGATGATTAAGGATCTATCTAATTAGCATATAGAATGATAAACTTATGCATACTAAACTTGATCTACGGGTAAATCTACCACCACACTTCTTATCTCACAATTGTCAAATCGTTTACTACTCATCAATTCTTTCACCTCGTCGTCCATATACTCTACAATGGACTCCAACTCTGCATATTGACATATGAAATTATGCATGAAAAAGGCTGAGTGACCGACTATTGCTATATTCTTCTCAGATCTGTTTAATAAAGCATCCCAAGCATTGTTGCTTCTTTGATATAACCCATCTGCATCTCCGGATTCTCTTGTTTTTGTATGTGTTTTATAACATCCAAACTTCTCTTCATAGTGTTTCCAAATTGGATCTTCGTCATGAATTATTTTATCAAAGTTTACACGAGGAAATCTCTTTGCCAGGGATGTCTTTGATCCTCTTGCATCACATAGATAGTTGACTGTCTCTCTCCATTCTTCAATTGCAATGAACGGTATAGATGAATCGTTATTATATAAATGTGGAAATGAATGTTGTGCCGTTTGTAATGTTCGTGTTGTAGGGCTAACTAAGATGGAATCTATATTTAAATCCACTGTATACTTTGAGAGTTTTTTACATTGATCAATTCCCTTGGAAGTTAGCTGTGCATCAAAGTGTATTGGTAGCTTTGATTCCTCTTCATTTAAGTTATGTGTACCTTCTGCATGGCGGATAAAATGCACTATCTTTGATGTTTGTGAGGTATACCCACCATTGATAGAAAACAATCGAACTGCCGTTTTAGATGGCGGATGTAGGATTGCAGTACTTGCATAGGCCATAGTTGAGAAGAGGATGGAGGAATGCATCTATTAATTTGCTACCGATATCTGTTGAGATAAGTACATACTTCATCCAAGGACACCACATGCTCAGTTGTCAAAACGCGTACGACCGTGGTTTGCTGTATACCAGGCCAGTAGAAAACACCAGTGTGACCATACGATAGATTATAAAATGTATTTTAATTCCTATGTTATTTATTTATGACACCACTTCATCAAAGTAGATACAAGTTCAAATGGAATGGTAGACGAATGGAGATAAAAGATTCAGCGATCAAACGTATCCTAGTAACTACTTCTAATAAATCTCAACACATCAAATGTTTTATGTTGATGATGGCCTTTATCTATGCCTTCCTACTACTACTGTCCTTACTGATGCCACTCAACAATAGTGCATTTACCTCCTTTCCCATCAACAATTTGCCTGATCAACTCGATCATCTTAAACCGGATCAAATTTTGAAATTACACTGGATACACTCGAGATTATCACTTGATAATGATCAACTTACTGCAATAGTTACTGGACACCCGCCAATATTGAGTTATGATATTGAAAAGAGATTGGAGCCTGCTATTACATTCTACGAAGATGCACTCCGGGTGTGTGTAGAAGATACTGATAATGATAATACGAAAGATGATGGCAATTGCAACGCAACAGATGATGTTGTCAGAGATAAGCTAATATTATTGCTATGTAAATCACCCCAGCTGCTTGAATATAATGTTAAGAAGAGATTAACACCAAGGCTCGAAAGAGTACGTGCTACTTTGGGACAACATATTATTATTGATGAAGAGACCCTGAAGATAATAGCCACCAAAACAGATAGTAGATTTGACGAGTGGTTATATAATAGTAGTAGTAGTAGTAGTAGTAGTAGTAGAGGAAATGGTGCCAGAAGAAATGATATCAGTGAACATCAAGATGATGAAAGTAGACAACCTCATTCATATATAGTCCTATCAAATCTTCAGAGTGGCTCCAACATCGGCAATATACTAAGGAGCGCGTCTATTTTCGGTTGTAAAGAACTAATTGTCGTCGGACAGAAGCGATATAGATTGACAGGTGATCATGGCTCACGGTTTGATTTGAAAAGACACCATGTCTACTCACACGAAGAAGCTAAGATATATCTTAAATCAAAGGGAGTACGTATATATGGTGTGGAGATAATAGAGGGCGCTCAGCCCATTCTTCAATACGATCAAGAGACAGGTATAACAAAATTTCCATTCAAAAGACAATACAAGGGCGGCGCAGCGTTTCTCATGGGGAATGAAGGAGAAGGGTTATCTCAAAAACAGATGGGGATTTGTGATGAGTTTATATTCATACCACAGACAAGAGGCGGATCAGTTGATGGAGGTGGCTCTTCTAGTCTTAACGTTGCGTGTGCCGCCACCGTCATTTTACAAGCATATTGTCTTTGGGCAGGCTATCCTATTGCACAGAGACATGGTGAAAAGTTTGTTGCATCAAAGGGTGCTAATCATTAACTTTTTCATAATTTACAGAAAGATACACTATCCCAGCCTTCTCCCGCTCCTTCATTGCAAGGTAGATCTTTGAGAGGTTGTTGATCAATCTTTCCATTTCATCTCTCATGCGAGCAACATCCGACATGCCAAATCGAAATGCTGGTCCTCTTGTAATCAAATCCTTAAGCTGTTTCTTCATATCATTCCAAGTGAACTTGAGATGTTTCATGAGGAATAGGTTGTAAGCATATCTGCAAACAAACATACCACCATCACAATCATTTGCTTGATATGGAACTGTTAAACATGATTTAAGAACAAGATGAGATAAGATATGTAAAGAGGTTGACAATGTACAACTATAAGAGACGAGAGACTTACTCTTTGGGGATATCGACGGCATTGAATTGTTAACAAAAGGTTGTATATTTCCACCAACTTTACCTTTCCCAAGTCTCTTATAATTCAGCCATTTCCTAATGTGCTTTGCATACATATTCTTGCTATGCTTCTTCAGTGAATCTAAGAACAGAATGCTGAAGAGACAAAGATGGCATATAGATTAAGAGAAGTATCTTTCAATATGAAAAGAAGAAATATTGCACTTACCAGGCATGTTCTTCGGTGTCTGGGACATTCTCTGAATCGTACCAGTTAGCAATAAGACCAGCATTCACTACTACACACAGTGACCAATGAAGATCTGCATTAACTGGAATGAAGACGAACTTCTTCTTGAAAATGTTGATGCTCTTCTTTGCGGTCCAGGATGAAACAGCCTCTGGGCCTTCATCCTTTAGGGTGGTCATAAAGTGAGAAGTAAAGAAGTGTACGTCAGAGTCTGGATTGTTGGACTCGCCTCGGCTGATCCTGCAATGAAAGAAGGTGATTAGTGATGAGATAATATACAACATTACACAAGTAGGCAGGGACAAAAGGAGAAGAGGTAACTTACCAACGCATGAAAAAGTCCACAAGTGTATCATTGAGAAACTGTCCAGGGCACAACCGCTCAACATCCTCATTCTTGATGGTTAGAAGATAAGATGTGTTATTGTCTCCATCATTGTTAATGTCTTGCATCTCTTCATCAGCCGGCTGGTTGGTATCATCAACAGTAGAAACATTCTCTACCCCAAGCGTGTCGCCCCCTAATTCCTTTAGACCAGAAGCTGCCTCACTCAGGACTGCTTCGTCAACACCAAATGGATAGACTACTAGTAACTTATTCTCTGAATCCTTCTTCTTCTTGCTACCCCCTGAGCAAGTGATCCTCCTCAACATTCGACCTGTCCTTTCCTTTTGATGGTCATCCGTCAGGGCTTTTGCATATCTTTCAAGGTCGTAAAACTCAATCTCAGCGTCTTTGGAGCACCATGCTCCAAGGTCTGGATGCTCTTGCATTTTAACTAACATTGCCTGTTGTATGAGTGGCAGATATAATATGAGTAATTCGAATAGCGTCATACATAAACTCGTGTTTCCTCAACATACTCACCCTAAAGTCATCTGTGTCTCGGACCTCAACAGAGATGAATTGTTTGTGAAACTTTTCTGGATCCTTGGTCTCCTGGCTGTATGAGCTGCTGTACTTGTCGAAGCCATTGGATTCGCTTGGGTTGATACGGAAAGCAATCATAGTCATCGAATCTGAATCAGCACCATCCTCACTTGTATCGTTCTCATCTGGTATATGATACTTTACTTCTGTAATTTCTTCACCCTTCACAAGCACAGTGTGATCAGTCATTTTACCTTTCTTATTCTCATACGAGAATTCAATGTATGGATTGTTTGTTCCAAACTGAAAGCTCAGCCTGCATTTAGATCCAAACACCTTCTTCCCAACTCCAATACGTATCGCGTCAATGGAAACGATATCACCAATTGCATCAGTATACTTCCTCTTATCCCCCGATGCTGCTGCTCTTTTCTTACTTTTGTCATCATCACTATCACTATCAACATTAACTACCTCCAATCTCTTATAAAAAGGAAAACATACATAATATAAGTTCATAAGTTGGAATATGTAGTATATATCAAAACATGTGCACATAAACATACAATAGTACAATGCACATATGTAATAAATAATTCAAACATACCTTCTCAACACTCTTCAAATGTAATTCTGCATCTCTCACTTGATCCTTAGCATCTTTGGCATTCTTCTCAGCCTCCTTTAATTGCTGTCGAGCAGATACAAGTGCTACTTTTGTTGATTGTTCCCATTTCCTGGCACATTCTAAACTCCTCTTGGCAGTAGCAATTTCACCACCACCACCGGTTAAAGTATGCTGTGTACGAGAGTTATTGATATTCTCTGAATTACTAGAGCTCCTTCGTGCACAATGATTAATGATACTATCTAAATCCATATTTATTTGTTGTTAGGGAATTAACAAATGAGGTATATGATACACTCACTTTCTATCTGTGCTACTAAATAATACTCGATAATAAAGAAGGTACTTTTAATATACTCAGTATGCTATATGGTAACTAACTACTATCTATACCAATGCGATGGAGATTTTATTTTGATAGCTTGTCTTTATGGGTTTTTGACCTTTTTCTCATTGCCCCAAGAAGAGAATAAGTTATTTCTATTACATTATATGTGGGTATTTGTCGAATATCTGTATCTGTTGAGAAGTATGTATGAAGATGATGAATATCAGTTATTTTTCATTTGGCGGTGGTTCGATGACAGTGATAAGCGATTTAGCGATCAAACGAAAAAGATATTATTTCAGGTAGGTATGTAGGCAGTCAAGAGCGCTGCCTAGAGCGGCTTGCGATCTTATATCTCATCCATCTACCGCATGAAGGTATGGTTCATTAGCTTTCAGTAGTCGAAGTCGATTGGTTGAAAAGAGAATCATATTTGGTAATACACAGCACTAAAATTATCAATTTCATAACCTTGTCCCTACTTCTACAAGCTGGCACTTCTCGAGATATAGTTGTCTTCTACTGAACACACAAACACGTTGCAAAACAAACTACAAAGAACACACAATCAATAATGTCAGATGCAATAAATATACTGGGTAATGATATTGCAGGCCTAGTTGATAAAGTATTAGACGCAGATACACCATCAAAATCGAATGAGAAACAAAACCAGCAGATACCATCAAAGCGACCACATCTACCCGTGTTGATCATTCCAGGTTTTATGTCGTCTGGATTAGAAGTAGAGCAATCTTCAATCAAACCCAAGTGGGAAAATGAACGTCTATGGGTGAGATATTGTATTATGTGTGTGCATATTATGTGCATATGCGTGCATATGTGCATATTATGTGTTCACTTAGACTATGTACTAACACTCTATACATCATAGCTAAACTTAAAAAGCTTGGGATTAAGTAAATTTATATCAAACAATACAAAAGGCAAGGTTGTACAGCAGAATTATCAAAAGAGTTTGGAAAGGCGCAAGAGTATGATGAATATCAATGATCAGGATAGTGTCGATGATGAAGAAAATCAACAATCCCAAAAAGAAGAAGTTGCATCAACAAATGTTTGGATAAAACATATCAGTTTGCAATCAGATTTAATTTCCGATCCAGACGGTATAAAAGTAAGGCCCATGAGTGGTTTAAGAGGAGTTGATTATCTCCTTCCCGGTGCTCTAACAAACTTCATGAGTTATGTCTTTGGCCCTGTTATTAATGCATTAACCAAAGTTGGATATACTGATGGTAAGAATCTAGATGCGGCTCCATATGATTGGAGATTACCCCCCTCAGAACTAGAACGACGAGATGAGTACTTTACAAAAACTATGGAGAAGGTTATGGAGTTATATAACAATAATGGCGGAACAAAGGTTGTACTTTTATGTCATTCGTTGGGGTGTTTGTGTGGAGAATACTTGTTAAGATTTGCAAATGCCAAAGACAAATCTTGGACTGAGAAGTATATACACACATACATGGTACGTCTTTACTTTTTATGTTGAACAATACAAGTATCGAGAATACCCTCTCATCAAATTCTTTATCTCAGCCAATCGGCGCTCCTCATTTAGGTGCACCTTTCTCTCTTCGAGCCTTGGTATCTGGGGATTGTATGGGGCTTGAAACCTTCCTAAATGATAGCGAGGCATTGGCAATGGGCCGCAGTTTAGGGAGTATTCCTTGGATGATTCCCTCGGCCATTCCAGATAATGATCATTTGAATCCAAGGTCTTGTAATGATTATCCTCCAGTCAAGAACATCAAAGCAATTTATGGCATCAACCTTCCAACTGAAGTCGGAGCAATCTATAAGAGAAAGAAGATTATTGCTGAAAGAAAGGACAAGGTCAAGGCACGATTTGAACTAGACGAGAATGCAAAGTTACCTGATGATTCATTGTGGGTGAATGATGATGGAATCTTATTTGAAACAAAAGATACACCCCAGACTGTAGTTGATGAAGGTATTGTAACTTGTTCTGGAGACGGCACGGTGCCATATTGGTCATTGCAACATGTAAATACATGGAAAGATAAGTGCAATGTCGAGGTAATAGAATTGGAGGGAGCAAGACACAGGGAGATTCTCGCTGATGAACGATTACATGAGTTGCTTATTGATCATGTGACGATTGAAAACAACTTTACAACGTCGGAGGATAAAGTTTAGTTTCTCCTTGAACATAAAGGATATGGTATCCACAAACCCTGGCAATGCTGATATGGTTATGATCATACAAGGATAAAGTGTAGCGCTTCTTCTCAGCATATAGATCCACTATTGGTGTATAAACCGTGAGTGTAGTACTGACCCTTCACTCTATCTCATCACACTCGATTAAAAGAGAGGTGGAGTCACAAACAGTTTTAGCGATCAAACGAAATAGGCAGTGTTTAGATAGCTAGCGAGTATGTAGCCATGAGCGCATAACGTATCGTAGTGGAGTTCAAATATCTACTATAGCAATATACATTACAATACAACCAGTTTCTATTTGTACTTATATCATCTCTCACCATATCAAACTACCTTACCGGAGTGCTCACGATTAGGAGCGGAGACGATATATTATAAAACACATCAACACAACTATCTATAAATATCTAACAACCCAGAAATAACCAATATCCATCAATACAGCACACCCAAGATAAGTATGCCACCACGACGATCTAAGCGTAAGGCAGATGCCGTGGATGATGGTAATGAAGATACTACATCAGCTGCTGCCGCCGCCGGAGGTGCCTCAGGATCATCAAGGTAAGTGGCATAATATATAAGATTGATCTTTTTGAGAAGGATTTCATTGGACCACATTTCGATGGTTGGATGGGTATTCATATAATTTGGAATGGTTAATGTAAGGGTTTGATACTATGTGATAATGGTTGGTACAGAGGGTATAATGATGGGGTATGTTGGTTAATTTAGGAGATAAAAGTTTGTGCCCACGTGCACACTTTTTTATGTGTGGTGCAGCTTTGGGTATTTGTGGCACTAGTTTAGTTTGTTCCCAATACCATATATCCTACCTCTAACAATATTCTAAATCTTCTACCCTCTTCGATGATATCTAATAGGCAATCCAGCAGTGATAAGAAAACAAAAGCAAAGAAAAAAGCACCACCAAGGAAGCAACTCAAACCCAAATCCACAACATCAACAACAACAGATGATTTGGATAGCAAACTACCCCCCTCAATAGACGTGGTTGAAGAATTACCAACAATTAATATTACCCAAACATCACTACTATCCAACTTATTAATACAAATTCAATCATTATCAAAAAGTAAAGCACGCTGTTCGGGTGCATTACAATCATTAATTGATGGCCGTGTTGCATATACTACCCTGGATGGTGTACAGGATGAGGAATGGGAAGAATTGTTAAGTGGAAAGGGTGGTGGTAGTGGTAATAAGATGGGAAGTAAGAAGAAGGCCTCCGACTATGCACTGAATTTAGCAGCATATGCTGCTTCATTAAGTGGGGAAGATGCGTCAGTTAAGAGTGAGGTTACAACAGCAACAACAACAATGTGGTATCACAATCGGGAACAGTTCTTGTTCCGCCCGGAGCCGTATCATTCATATCATTATTAATGCAAGATATACAACGTGAAGAAAACAAACCATTGAATTGCCTACCCGGTGGTACTACAATTGATGAATGTCGATTAAATTGTATAATGGATGCAACTAGAGCAAAGTGTGGATGTCGAATAATTGGTGATACTACCGCCAATTCAGAAGGACTTGATTACTGTAACTCTACCGACGATGTATGTCGAGAGAGTATCAATGATGATGATGTATCTATATGTCAAACATGTGCATATCCACCACTACCACCATGTAAAGAACAGACATATACAACATCATACTCAGCTGGACGGATATCACAAAATCTAATTCAAGAAACAGCAAATCAACAACAAGAAACAAACTTCAATGAATTATCAAATAATCTTGCCGTAATACATATCAACTATGCATCAATACAATACACCTCGACGACTGAAACAAAATCAACTTCTACATGGCAATTATTTTCAAATTTAGGTGGTAGCTTTGGTTTCTTCATGGGTATTAGTATTATAAGTATAGTTGAATTCTTTGTTGAGTTGATTGGATTGCGATTAATACCTAGATTGTGGGGAAGAGAAGAACTGTATGGTATTGGAAAGAAGAAGTTCAATTAAACATAGAAAGGGGCTGGGGTTTGTTATTTCTAACAAAAAAAAATGTGAAGAAAAGAATTGAGTGATTAAACTTATTGACAAAAGAAGAATGATTGTCTCTGTAAAATTACCAACACAACAATATAAGACTTTATACATTATAGATTTTGTGTGTTTTGGGGTAAGCGGAAGAGCGGATCCATCAGACTTGGATACCCTCTCTCTCTTTTGTGTTTGTGGCTTTGCTTTCTCCCACTCCCCACCCTTGACAAAAGGGGTCATCTTTCAATGCACAGGGGTGTGAGGATTGCACTTTTTTAGTTTAAACCCAAACATTTGGCACCACTCACACAGCAATCTCTGCTTCGGTCTAGGTATCCCTCAGTCAGCATGATGACTATCAAGAGCGCACAAAGGTTCAGTCTTTGACTTGAATAGATCGATTTGGCCGGTCAGACATTAAAAAAAAAGGTGGCAAAACAAAAAATATTTGCCCAATCTGAGGTGAGATGTCGGCCTACACATGGCTGTAAAAGTGCAACCAGCACCTCTACAAAGGTGCAGCAAGTGTTTATTAACTTGTTAGGTACCCAGGCAATGCCAATCCATCAGTATATTTGCTAGCCTACATCTCTAGGGGGGCGCTAGACAGCCAAACATTGCCAAGATGTTGGTCAGGTTTTGAAGTTTCTCAAGGATTTCTGCCAACAAGTGGCTGTAAAAGTGTTGCCCTCATCTCTAGAAATGTGCTGAAGGTGGTAAATGACTGCTGCATGGGTACTTGATTGCCATTACAACATTGTACATGTGCTATCATCACCACAAACCACCACAACAGGGGCTGGTGTGGCCAAATGTTGGGCTGATTTGGAAATTTTGGCCCAATCTGAGGTGAGATGTCGGCCTACACATGGCTGTAAAAGTGCAACCAGCACCTCTACAAAGGTGCAGCAAGTGTTTATTAACTTGTTAGGTACCCAGGCAATGCCAATCCATCAGTATATTTGCTAGCCTACATCTCTAGGGGGGCGCTAGACAGCCAAACATTGCCAAGATGTTGGTCAGGTTTTGAATTTTCTCAAGGATTTCTGCCAACAAGTGGCTGTAAAAGTGTTGCCCTCATCTCTAGAAATGTGCTGAAGGTGGTAAATGACTGCTGCATGGGTATTTGATTGCCATTACAACATTGTACATGTGGATAGAGCAGCACACCAAAAGCCACAATTCATTGTATCCGAAGAAAATGAATCCAAAGAAAATCTAGGATACCGCATGGGGGATTGATACCTCGACAAATATATGTCTGATATCCCGTAATGCCCTGAAAGTATAGGATATACCTCTCATACACCTTTTCTATGTCTGGTTGATACGGGAACATATCATTCAGTTTAAGAATAGTCAGATCTTTGACATTGAGTATTTACAATATTTATTGTTCTACATTCATTTTCCTGTATTTGTCATGACATGATGAGACAGAGATACCCACTCAGACAGATGGTTTCTTCATAATGGTTTTGGCATACTGCAATAGCATTTCATCGAATTTCTCTGTTTATTATTGTAAGAGGAATTGCAAAGCGTGAGTATACATTCATAATTGGTGTCAGAGGTCTATGCACAATTCAAGTCTGCTTACCTTGAGGATTATACAATGGATTTAGCTGTCCCTCTTTGAAACCAGAACAGGTGTGGTTTACATCACGATGCTCGGCCTCGTCAGCTCTGACAGCATACAACATATCAAGCACTGTCCCCTTTTCACCCAATCTCCAATATCCTCTTGCAATGGCAGGCGCAATCTCAGTTCGCCACTCGGCCATTTCACTGCCTTCGGGAGCTTCTTCGACACATTTAATGATATCTGTATAAGTGTGGCAAGCTTCCTCTTCAATATATCCCACAAATCTGTGACACAAATCGGGACTGATGTTGTATGCGATGAAGAAGCCAGCTCCGACAACACACTGAGATACAAGAACACAAGCTCGTGCAATGTAACCTGGATTCTTCATTCGAACAAAAGTCAACAAATGCATACGTTCGTTATTCGCCTCATCCAAAAACATTTGCATCATGCCACCGTCTCTCTGAGAGGGAGAAGAAGAGAGAACAGTAACTTCTGTTAGTACATGTGGTTTGCAAATAAACTAAGGTCGAATGAAGTACCAGAACGAGACTTCATATTGAGCCCATGAATTCATAAAATACAAACAATACAAACGCGGACTTTCCTGAAAGGTCCTTAGTGATTTGAAATGCCTAACCATAGCGGCGACGAAGCCTGGTATACCAGCCACGGTTTCTAAAAAGATGACACGACGGAACACTTTATTCTGTGTAATTTCACCAACCTTCCATAAACTGACAGTATCAAAGCAAACACGGACAACTTTCACTGCAAAATGTGCCATTTTATCAGTAAATGTAACAGGAGGAACATGTGTCAGTTTAATATCAAGTTCGTCTTGTGTATATACTCGTGAATGACCACCCATATACTCCACTGAGCAGTTACCAAGGCCTAATGGATGTGGTTCTTTACTATCTCGTCGATGTTTCAATCCAGTATTATCATCGTCGTTTCCAGCTCCACTTGCTCCTGGATAAGCAGAGGAAACAGCCTTGAGAAATCTTTTAGTTCAATATGGGTGTGAGAGATTAAAAAGGATGCAATGTAAGAATGAGATACATAAAGAGATAAAACAAAAATATAGACACAAAACACAACAACATACCTCTCATGACTAATACTCTCACCACCCTTACCAAGATAAAATAATTCACCTAATTCATTAATCTCCGAATCAGTAAAGGTATCTGAATACTTTTTTAGTATTAACTTCAATTCATCACTATCTAATCTGCCATCCTTGTTTACATCCGCCTCGATTAGATCTGATTTGATACGCCGAATGAGCTCTGATCGTTGTTCGTATAGGCGTGCCTTTTCAAGTGTTTCATTTAATATATCTGGCTTTTGTTGTTGTTGATCACTAACTGCTGTTGAAAAGTTGAAGTTTGTTAGCAGTGTTACACATTGCTTTTGATTCGATAATAAACATTTATTACTTAATAAACGTTGGATTGACGATGTTGTTGCAGTGCCATACTTCTTGGTTGTTGTTGTTGTTGTTGTTCGGCCGAAGGCTTTTACCGCGGCTCGACGAGAAAGGATTGATCTAGCTGCTGTAGTGGAATATAACATGGTTCTTATAATAATATCAATCAAGTATGCTGCACTAGTGGAGTGCTATTATAAGTTTGTCTCTTATTGCAATACAATATTGTACCATATGAGTATACTAGCAGTCATGCACTATCGTACGGCGCCACATCGCCATCTCTTCTTTGACTCTTTTCATTATGTCTTTAAGATACCGCTAAGTATCCTCCTGGCCACTTAGTATCATCAACTTGCCATGTGATTGCAATAATATACAATACTAAGTTGTTTTAATACTCCTTTCTTATTATCATCTAATGAAAAACAATGAGTACTATTTGGAGTGCAGCAGTAAAATGGATCGAAAGTAATGGGTAAGAAAAAAATGATCACATGATGTGCATGATGTGTGATGTGCTGATGATGAGTTATTATTATCTACTTCTCTAATAGTTGATTGCTTGTTTATGTCTATACGTGACAGGGGATATGTACATCCAAATTTGCAATACGATGAGATTAATCGTCAGGTATATCTTATATCAGCCGAAAACAATAGCGTTTCGAGTACAAAAGATGATGATGATAATAATACAACAAAGACAAATTATTTTGATGTAGCTACTACTCTTCTCAAGATACCAGATTCTTGTTTACTAACATTACATACCGTCGAAAGAGATGATATATTTGGTAAATTGTTGTTTGAGGTTGTGCATTCATTGCAAACTAATAATGATGAAGATGCTTTACATGAGAAGAAAGGTGATGCTGAAACTGGTTTCTATAATGATTCACAAGATGTGATACTGGCATTATATCTTTCCTACTTGAGACATCAATTGGATGAAAGTAGTAGTCAACATGGTAATATTAATGACAACATTACTAGCTCATCAAACTCACCTTGGCAATTCTATGCTCCCTACCTGAACACTTTACCATCATCAAAATCAACACATCAATGTCATCTACCACGACAATGGTCAATTGAAACAATAAAGCATCGTCTACAGGGTACATCATTATACAATCGCGCTATTAAAGAAAAGAATGGTATCAAAAGAGAGTATGAACTTGTTAAGAGTGCATGGATGGATAAGCAACAGCATGATGATGAGAAGGATACACAAAACATCTTTCCATCATTTGAATTATATGATAGAATGATGGCAGTATTAACATCACGAGGATTTGCAGGATTGGGGTATGATAATGTTGATGCCTTGATACCAATGTTAGATTTGCTAAACCACAAACGCGGTCATGCAGAGAGTTCAGGAATAGATGTTGATACAAAGAAGATGACGGAGACACCAACTGAACGAAATGGCCCAGATGTTCGTTATGAGAGGTATGTCAACAAGGAAGATGATTCTGTTAGAGATGATGATTCCGTTGACGGCAAACCACAAACCAAAAGACAGCGGATGATAGAGGGTAGTGGAGGAGTACAAGTTAGCACGGCACACTCTCTTATCTCAGGATCAATATTGCATATGACTTATGGATCGAAGGGAAATGCAGCTCTACTCGGTCGGTATGGATTTTGTATCCCAAATAACATCGAGCCTGATGGTGAGTCTTCTTTTATCAGTCATTGCTTATGTATGCATTATCTGTCAATAATTCCTAACATTATGTCTATACTATTGTTTTCATAATACACCAAAGGATCTTGTAATGATATTCTAGAGCTTGAGATCAAACCAAATCAGCCTCGAATTGGATTACAACGAGGACCAAAGTCTTACTGTTATGCACCCTTTGTTAAGTTATTGGAGTTGTGCCGTGATACTGACGCATCAAGAGGGGATACCTGCAGTCAACATACTGAAGAAGACGGTATGGAAGAAGAGGGCGACGGAGGACTAGATGCCTTTCTAGATGCCTGTGACAATGAACAGTTTGAAGACGAGGAAGAAGATGATGACAACGAAGACGATGGCTTTGATGATTATCTTTACAATCCGTCAAACAATAGATCGAATGATTTGAATGATGGAACCTCATCTGCTCAGTCTTCGATGATATCAAATGATCTTCACGCCATTGATGCTTTGAAAGAGACTCTGCAGAGTGTTCGAGCTGGATTGGAGCATAACTCTCTGGTAGACCAGGTCAAAAACGGCAGCGCAAATGAAGAGTTGACAGCCGAGGATCAGTACTGTTCAATCTTGATCCAATCCGAGATGCAGACAATCAACTTTTACTTTGATATAGCAAGTAAGTTGCGCCATCGATTAGAAAGTCATACAAAAGAAGAAGGCAAAACATCAGACGAGACAAAGCATGGCAAAGAGCAGCAGGGCAATTATGATCAAATCAACAGTGTTTGCGATGCCTTCCTATCCATTAGATATCCACACCTCAAGTGAGATGATAGTCATCTATACTCTTTGCAACTCATCAAGAGGCATCAAATCTAACCAAGAACCTACTTTAAATGAGGTATACTTGCACATATACAAGAAAAGGCCGGATGTGTTTACGAATCACCACATACACAGTCAGCATTATCATCAGTTTGCATTCGTCGATGGCGTTTCATTCGGCGTGTAGGCTCATTTTGATCAAAGCAAAGCTCTAATGCAGCATCTTCGGCAGTGCAATCGAGAGTCGAGCAAGGGCCTTGTTCACAATTGTCTGTCGCAGTGCACCAATTTTGGCAAGTTCCACCACTATCAAATGCATCGTTGGCATTGTTATAGCAGGCTTGTATGATGTGTGGATAGTGACATGTGAGAATTATTCATATCATATGAGCTACGACGTCACATATTACTCACTGTTACAAGCTGGGATAGAATAAATACAGTCATCTAGAGCATCCCATTCTAAAGAGAGTCGAGATCATTTGTTGAGATATAATTATAGAAGTACCCAATGGAAGACATGATTACTTACCATCATCACAAGGACCCGGAGTATCTTGGCCAGTTGTATTTGACACGAAGAGTATGATAGCCACCGCAGAGATAAACTTCATGATTAAATTGGATATAGTAGTTGTTAGGAGTAAATAATGTTAGTTATTGTTGCTGTAGTAGAAAAGAACGATAGAGGCAATAGTTGAGGAGGAAAAGAGTGTTTTATGAATTCATCAATCACAACTGAGATTATCTTGGGATCCATAGTGTTCTCATAATGACAAGATTTTGTGACACAACCCAAGTAGTCATTTGAGATCTTATTGGGTAAGGGAAAGCCAGTAAGCGTTACTCTCATGTTGATTAGGTAGGCTTCTCATCTTAGACTCTATCACACTCCTGTGCATGGTGTCTCTCCTCTCTATGTCCCAAGCGTAGAATTAGATTCCACCGGCAACCAGAACCCTACGGCTGATAATCGTGGACGACTGTACATTGCCGAATCAAGTACTGTAACGTTTTTCAGTGCCATCCCAGTGGTGAATGTGCGATATATGAACAATCCACATCTTCACACCTATCACGATCCCAGTTGAACACGCTGGGCTCTGGTGGTATCCACTTTTCAATCAGTGGTATGGCCATATGCAGGGAGAATAATCGTCATCTCTTACTTTGGGGTGTATCAAAGGCATGTGTAGCAATTATATCAAAGAAGTTTGATAAGTTTGAGAGAATTATCGAACTGAAGTTGAATCTAGAGCCCTCTAGGAATACTTGGTCAAGTGTGATTGGTTGCCACAATCAGAGTTCCATATCGTAGCCGTATGCGGCACTGTTGTGCATGTGTTTGATCTAAAGCGAGTAGAGAATGACGTTTGCCATTCAACTACACATTATGCCCTTGCATATGAAGATGTTCTCATCAGATCTGCAACACTGATTGGTTCACTCTCTGCCGAAGATGATTGTCTAGTCGAGACGAGGCTGGCGTTACTACTCGATACAGGCCGTTTGTTCTTTCTTAGTCTTGCCGTTGATGGAGATGGCAACCTCGAAGAGCATGGTGAGAGCTACATCGAGACGGGCCAAGGCTATCAATTCCCAACCGCTGGTATTCGTAGATACTCTGACTCCGCACCTGCCTCAAAGGGAGCTACGTCATCTACGTTTGGAGGGGTACTTATGTGACATATCTCGAACAGAGCAATTTGTTGTTGTATCAATGTACCTTATTTGAAAATTGGTCATCCCCATCAGTACCAGCTGCCACTATCAACACCACACAAATGATATTAGAAAATAGTGGTGCAAGAGGTAACCCTGATCAGCTGCTTCTCTTTTCAACAATTCTTTCTGCACTGAACATGGGAGTTTCAACATGTACTTCCGATGGGTGTCATTTACTCTTCTCAGCATGGAACGCAGCCGGTAAACTAAGCTCGTGGACTTCCAAATCTTCGCCGGGTCCTGTGAAACTATCAGATGCAATCGAGATGAGTTCCATGGAACGGATTGTTAGATTGAGGGAAGACATGGCTGAGATTTATCAATTAATGGGTACTAGCAGTCAATCGGCAGGCCAGGCCGATACATTGTTGTTGAAAGTAATGTTCACCAAGTCATCAAATTATTCAAGTCAACCAAGTGCTGCATTATTTGCTGGATTAGACTATGCGAATCAAATGCTATCTCAGTTGACATTGGAGATTGACAAGGCCAAGACTTTATCACCCACTAGCTCAGATGTTTCAACCTTTGCCTATTATGAGGCACTGCCTCTCTATATTTCATTTTTGATGAGTGTGCAAACACGACCGGGTAGTAATGATATGAGTTTGACACACCGTCTTCAGAAGATATCCACCACATCCTCCTCTCGAGCTAATCAAGTTGGCAGCAGCAGCAGTAATAGTAGTAGAAATGGTATTGCACAACAGTTTGTAGAGGAATCGGACATTGACACTCGTGATACTGGAGGAGGTCACTCTTCTACTGGTGGGTCTGGAAGTATAGTGCGTATAAATGCACTGGCACGTCTTCATGAGGCATGTTCTTCCCTTGGCGCCGCACCATGTCATCCAGATTGGTTGGATACACAGTGTAAACTACATAGGAGTATTGGACCGTCCGTGGCTACTAATAAAGCTCAGGCGGCTTTGTCATCGCTCACCAACTTTGGTTTAGCAGTTTGGAAACAATATTTTCAATCAATGTTGAGTCTACTAAGTGCCCTTGATACATCATCTGATGATGATTCAATGGAGGTAGATGGAAAGATGGGTAAAGCAGAGAGATACTCTCTTGCGATACAGTTGTACCATGCTCAAGCACAAAATCCCTCTCATTTGACCGATTCATTCTTCAAGCATGTATCTACAGTTTGTAAGGTTGATCTATCGCTTTACAAGTTGTTAATCAATACTGTTACCAATGATGACCAGAAAAACGTGGGAGGTGCTGCTTTAGCAACAACCTCACCCCAGCTTATACTGGGTGCAAACTATCATAAACAACAGAAGGTATTTGGCGGAGAACATCGTGCCAATCAACAATGGGAAACGTTGTTGACTGATATCTTACGGGGAACATCGTTGTCGATACCGTCGTCTACCATTGCAGATGCCCTTGATAAGTCATCAGTAGATGCTGCCAAATCATCACAGGCGGCAGATGATGGAAGTACCAATTGTCACCAACAAGTAGCAAACGCTCTCGTACATTATCATCATTGGCGGCGAGTTTTGAACAGCGTTATTAATGCCATGGTACCTACTACGGCATTATTACGCTTCGGTATCAATGCAGGAAGAGGACGTAATGTTCATCCACAATGCGATGATTCTCCTGGAAGCATCTTCTCATCTGGTGCTTTGGCTTCCCAATCAAGGGTATATTCTGAGAATAGTCTTGTGTCCACTACAATCCAAAAGGCTCTAGCATTCCTATCTTGTGTGGCGTCTTATTCATGGAACGATAACGATCTACGACTGACCTCCCGTGCCGCATCTAATCATTTGTTAGATGATTCCTCATCACATGTAAATGATTGGATAAGTATGTGGTCTACCAAGATATTGTGTGAGGCTATGGAAGGTGTGGTTAGCATCATTAATTGTGAGGAGAAGAAGAACACAGCTGGGTCTTCTGCTTCCGAGAAGGCTGTAGTAGAGCAGCTCTGCCTGACGGCAACAGCTTTAGTCGATACTTCCTTAACACTATTCTCTGATAGTGCTGAAGATTATGACGATGAGCTTAATGTTCCAATCATATCAGTGCATGATACTGTAGATTGTTAGCTAACTCTTCATCAAGGGTAGGTGTAGCAGCATCCACAACAAATCAAAACAGTAATAGTTCAATGGTAACACTGAAAAGTGGCGAGCAAATTCCAAGAACTTGCAGCTTTGTTGAAACGGGTGAGGGGTTTACGGAACAGCATTGGTATAATTGTTACACTTGTGGATTGCTGTGGGATAAGGTATGTAGCAGCAGCATCGCACTTTGGTGGCTATTATTCATGTTTCATGTATTCTCAATTACCCTTTCTTCTTATATATTCATCAGGGATGTTGTTCGTTATGTGCCAGAGTTTGCCATAAGGGTCATGACGTTGGATACTCACGTAAATCGTCGTTCTTCTGTGACTGTGGTGCCGAAGTGGCAACTGCTATTGCCGAAGGACGAACACCATGCAAGTGCCTTACACCAGTGGCTGAGGACGTCATTCGAGAAGTTTTTGGAGAAAACAACAATAATAATGTTGAACTCGTCACACAAGAGACACATCAAAACTATCCTGAATGTGTCTTTACTGACTTACTTGCCAAGAATTGTAAAGTAGATTGCCAAGCTTCATTGAAGAGTTTAGTTAACGAGGCGTCCAAGAAGGAATGGAAGGAATCAATCCTCACCTTTTTCAATGAATGTTATCAAACCACCACACCAAACACTACTATTGATTACTCCAAGCTATTTGCGGCCTCTGCTTCAGAAGCAACAATCGAGACGGGGATCGACCTCGAGCCACGATCAGGAACTCCGCTTGCAATTAAGAGACTAAATCAAACATCAATGTTTGCTATTAGAGCGGCGAGGAGCTCTGCTCTTCAGTCTCGAATGGTTACTACTCCTGGCGGTAGCAGCAGAACAAATTGTCAATGTACCTCGTCGTGTTGTGTGGCCTTTTTGTTGGACAGTGACGGTTCGATATTTGGCAGCTTTGAACTGCTGCCGAATGTAGTTTCTGCCGATACAATTGGTGGAGTTTACGGTATCCAAGGACCATTTACTCATTTCCAAGAGTTGGGAACTGTTAAGAGAGGTACAGAAAGTCTTTACAAGGTATCATGTGTTGGTAAATCAACAAGATCCAATCAGCCACGGTCGATTGTTCTTGAGTTCAATGAGAAATCAGTATCTGTAAAAGAGTTACAGTGGCCGGCTTCTTCATCACTGGACTTGGTTTCGTTTCAAGTTACAATTTCGTTGGATCATGTACATTTTCGTGTCCATATCTTGTTGGCGGTAAAGCCTCAGAAGGTCGTATCACTGACACGACAAAGATAGACGAACGGGCATTTATGACTTTGATGAGCTCAAGTGGTTCACTTCTCTTCTGGGGAGAGGATTGTCCTGGTAGTAGAAACCATTACACGCCTTCCACTCTGATCAAGCCTCCAGAAATTGGGTACTATGAAACATTGATCAATGCAACTCAAGATTCATTGGTATTTGGTGGTGAGTTTGTGGGGAGTACGAATCCAGAGACTGTCAAGAGGAAGTTATCGTTGAACAGTTCTGACTACGCTATGAGTCCTTCCAGCAGTTGCACCCTAACTTGTACATTGGAGGATGACAGCTTAGCCATAGTTGCCGTCAGGGTTTTGGTAGGCTCAATGCCTGAGTTAATCCCAAGGGAGATAATTGTCATGGGAAGGTGCAGTCTTGTCAGTAACCAGTTTGAAAAGAATCAGTCTGTAGTTACATCTCCTCATGATGAGGAACAGAAAGCTTCATCTGATGCAACGTTCCCATCAGCAAAAACAGAAGCAGAAAAAGAGCATGATGCCGAGGATGGAGTGTACAAGAGCATGGAGAAGTTTGGGAGATCAACGCCACTGTCAACCGAATCCGATCATGACGATTTTGATCTTGCTGATGAAACAACGGAATCGTTTCTCTGTTCGAGTTTAGATCTCTTTTCTTTACTTGCCTCTAAACGAAGCTCAAGTCTTGACAAAGCGGATACACCTACATGGTCATCAGACTGGTTTAGCGTGCTTTGTGAGATCATTAGCACCGGCGCATCTCCTATGCTAAGACAGTTGGCAAAGTCAATGCTACAGCGTCTTTGCGGTGACCGCCAAGAAGTATACCTTCGGGTTCGTGATCATTATGTATTTGGATTCCGGTTTCGAAAGCTCCTCCAAAGCTCACAAGACATTCTCGAGTCAGCTCTGGTGGTACGCGAGCAGGCAAGACAATGTGGCTCAAGTTGGAGGGATGAAGAAGTAATGTTTGAGAGTCTTCCGGCATCTGGCTTACTTGGCGTCGAAGACCTCATATCTGAGGATTGGTATAGTGTATCTACCGAGAAAAGCATATCCACAGTATTAGACGAGTTGATTACAGCCGCTAAGCGAGGTGTTGGGACAAAAGCCCGTTCAAATAGTTGGAGGAACTTTTGTGGATTAACTTCTATGTCTTTCTTCAATAAGAAGAAGACAGAAGACGGCATTGCCGGAGAAGAAGACCTTGAAATGCTTGAGCAAATTTACCATAGATCTCCTATGGTTTCATTGTTATGGCTCTGTTCATGTCTACAGGGATCAAATCAAATCAAGGCACTAACATTGGCAAACATAGCCCTAGAGGAATTGCATTCCAATAGCGCTGTCAAATTCCAAGACAAAGACAAGGATGAGGTTGATTTTCTCGTAGAAAGCCGATCATTAGGCACTAGCCAGCCATCTAATCCCGAACAATGTTTGATGGAATCATTCGCTGTAGATGACCTCCTCTCATTCATTAAGCAATTTGTCCTAAATGGGCGGTCTAAGGATGTGAGGTCTATTTCAAGCAGTGTGGCGAAAAAGATATCATTACGCCTTTCAT
>Ga0214477_100606_pt1 | contig 24043 bp, 20 predicted proteins | sample M1_20Mar14CPVII9_FD_165058 | JGI IMG/M metagenome (GOLD analysis project Ga0214477, IMG submission 165058) | Marine eukaryotic communities from Monterey Bay, California, United States - M1_20Mar14CPVII9sort6BwellC16 | ecosystem: Environmental > Aquatic > Marine > Unclassified | place: USA...
CGACACCTTCTTTGCACAGGCAACAAGTTTAGTACATCTGGATGCATCAAACTGTTCATTCAGCGGTACGGTACCGGGCCATCTATTCAAACTGCCCGATCTGACAGTGCTTGATCTAAGCATGAATAGACTAGAAGGACAGCTGCCTGATGAGACTTTATCAAGTGTACAAGAAAGCAAGTTGAAGTTCCTCTCTCTTCATACCAACAACATCACTGGATCGATTCCGTCTAGCATCAACAAGTTGAAGAATCTCACGACATTAGATCTCTCCATTAATCAGTTTACGAATACAATACCCTCAATAAATGATTTGACGAACTTGGATATACTTTTCCTCGGAAGAAACAACTTTGATGCAGGACCAGTACCAAATTGGATTAAAAGTATGGCAGGATTAACTGAGTTATCACTAAAGAATGTCTCTCTCACAGGAAGTATACCTGATTGGTTGGGAGATCTGACCAATTTGACTTTCCTCGACTTGGGAGAGAATGATTTAATGGATACGATACCTCAATCTTTGGGCAGTCTATCAGAGCTGATGGTATTGATACTAAATAGAAACAAACTTACGGGTGAGCTTGGTTTAGGTGGATTGTCAAAGATTGGTGAGTGTCGATGTTGTTAAATGTTAGCCTGGTGACTTGTGTGCTTGTTTGTCTGAAAAGAAACTCACATATCTATCCTACACCTTTCAGAAACACTACTTATCGATGACAATGCCCTCACTGGCAATACAGATGCAATGTGTGCACATACCATTACACACTTTGTGTCAGACTGTGCAAGTAGTAGCACATCATTTGATACCGAAATTGAATGTTCTTGCTGTACTTTGTGTTGCTCTGATGAGAATACAACTTGTAATGATAGCGAGTGGTTAGGTAATCATGGTGGTATATGGGAAACTGGCTATATCAGGGTAAAGTACGACTTTGATGAAGGGATGGTATCACCTCTAGTAGACTATGATGCCTTGCCGTGAGTATTAAAGATTATTCTCTCTCGTCATGATCAACGCAGGAGTGAGAAGTGAAGTCGATGAAAGGATGTGTTGCCATTGTACATAATTGTAAACAGTTATAGATAAGAATACGTATAGTAACAATTTATGTTTTTCTTAGCTTATCAAATAACTCGGTGCTACATTTAACTCAGCACACGAGTGGTTGGGGTATTCTCCCCAGTTTCAATCACATACATATACATATTATAATAACTCACTCTGCTGATTACAACTCAGCAGGGGAGTACTTTGAATAGGCACAGGACTAATACAATCTCCCAAACAGCTACTTCTCCTTTAACAACCTCAACAGTAGGAAATACTAATGACATGTTGACTTCAACAACATCAGCAAAGAAGTAGGCAAAGAAGACAACACATAGGACCTTTGCCATAAAGGACGCAACCTTGAAGATGTTGGTATCAGTCCATGAGATAGACTTCTTGGGGGGCTTGGGGGACTTGGGGGACACGTCGAAGTCAACATCCTCAAACTCAATAGTGGTACCTTCCATATCCTTTGGCTCATTCTCAACCTCAAGGTTCTCTTCGATAGGAACCGAGGGAGTGTCAGGCTCCTCGTCAACCACAAAAGAACGGGTATCGTCAGCCTCATCTTCAGACTCGGACTCAGTGGTAGAAGCCTCATCACCAGAGTTATTTGTCTTGGTAGTGGGTGGAAGAGGCACATACATAACACTTCCATCGTCAGATTCAGCCTCAGAATCTGGTTGTTATTAAGATAGAGAATATATAAGTAAAGAAAGAGTTAAGTGCACAGTTGATAAGTTGAATAGAAACGGAACACATCATGTGATTACTTACCATTGGACATGTCTCCATTCAGACGAAACAATTGTTTCCCTCTTCCTTTCATAACAAACTTCTCAAACTTCTCCAAACGATCAACCTTCTTATTGGTCTTTTCAATCTCCTTAATGACAAAGTCGCCCTTTTGATTAGCTTGGTTGGCTGTTGTCAAGGCAAGGGTGCCAGTCTCCATGGAAATTTTAGTAGCTGATGCAAGCTTATCGAACTCCTCATCACGCTTTGCTTCACGTTTTGCATCACGCTCATCAGCCTCCTTCCATCTCTTCTCGTCTGCTTCTTGACGCTTTTCATCACGTGCTTCAGCCTCCTCCCATTTCTTGTCGTCCGCAACAGCCTTCTGAGCTGTGAGTTCAGCAAATTTATCGACTGTAGACATCAAACTTTGAAGGGCTGCATCTGTTGCTGTAGAAGCAGCAGGTGTGGATGGTACCATTGTAGGAATTGCTGCTCCTGGCGTGAGTGGTGGTACAATTGCTGAAGCTGCCATATTGTTGTTGGAAGGCGTGGGTGGTGGTGCCGGTGCATTGGATGTAGCAGTAGCAGTTGGTACCGTGAAAGTAGAAGGATCGATTGTGCCACGCTTTGTTGGTGCTTTGAAGAATGGTGCATGGTCGACATATGATGGATCTGCCTTTAAGGCTTTTCGGTTTAGGGTATTAAAAGCCGATTGCAATCTTTGAGGGAATGCTGTGTTACTTTTATTATAAACGGCGAGGAGCTCTGGATGAAGTTGAGCAAGATCTTGGTTCTTATAGCTAACTCGGAACGTTGTGAGGAGGTGTGCACCCCAACCCTCTTCACCTCCTGGTTGATCGGAGTAGAGATTATTGTCTTTCACATGATCTTTTGCAAAATTATAAATTTGTGTAGATTCCGGTCCGAGAGGCATGGTAGTTGGATGGTGGTAGTTGTTGTAGTTGTATATACGGTGAATTCACTTGTCTGTTGCAGTTGTTTGTAAATTATGAGACTATTATCGCAGCGGCCATTGCAATGAAATAAACTCAACTGATCCCACGGCACATTTTTCATAGCCACTCATTTATTCGTATGTGTTGTCGCCAAACCGTCAGATACCGGCATTGCTTCGCCAAAAGATACCATCTAAGTATCGTAAGCAAATACGGTAGTACGAGAGTACTATTTTTTACTAGTAACTGTTACTAGTAAAAAAGATTATTACTAATACTGCTGCACGCTGCAAATAATCGCCATCACAATAATATTATGATATGGGATATATCTTTATTACTTCTAATTTGCATTAACTGCAATAGCTTGGGTCGCTACTGCACATCTACTTCTTTTAGTATCGTAAGCAAATACGGCAGTACGAGAGTACTTTTTTTACTAGTAAAGTTTCTCAAGTTACTAGTAAAAATGATTATCATTACTACGCTGCAAATAATCGCCATCACAATAATATTATGATGTCGGATATAACTATATTACTTCTAATTTGCATTATTTCGGTTACTGCAATAGCTTGGTCGCCTACGCAGTCGAAATATTCGTCACAAACGTCTTCAACGTTGCCATCAACTACCTCCCAATTATTCTCATCCATTACTGAACACTCAACATCTAGTATAGATGAAAGGTACTACACCTCATCATCCTTTTCCGATCGTATTGAAGATTTATCATTACCTTCGCTATCTCCGTCGGCTTCATCGTCTAATGCAAAAATAACATTAACAAGATGGCTTTCTATAAAAGTCCAGGATTTTCCAGAATTACGAGATATGGAATCCTTGGCCACCAGTATACAAATGGCATGTAAAACAATATCAAACTTGATACAATCTTCAAGTACATCTAAATTATCATCTACATCTGCCAGCGTATCATCATCATCGGCTAGAGATAATAGTATGAAACGATTAGACCAACTCTCAAAAAATGTATTACAAAATGCATTACGATTTACAGGACGGCTACGTGTGGTGGAAGCACCTCGGAGCAATCCAAGTAAGTTTAATGGTGAAGAGGGTGTGAAGGAACATCAACCGGGTGTTACTGTTGCATACGCATTGGATCAATATGGCAAGGTAAGAAAGTTGGAGTTTTGCGCATATGATGTGTGCATATAAACTATAGAAGTTGCAATAGACATGTGCAATCCATAAAGTCTCACATTGTATTGCCTCATCGGTTTCTACTTTTAAACATGCAAAGGATGGGATGAGGAAGAAAACTGATGGAGGAGGAAATTGGGGTAATGCTAGACGTTTGGCAGCATGCTTTGATCCGCTTGATGGTTCCGGTAATGCCGATGCACAGATTTGTACAGGCACTGTCGTGAGTTTTTGATAGTTGCTTGAAGATAGTTGCATATACATGTCTAATGATCTTGTTCTTCCCTACATACAGTTTGGTGTCTTCGATGCAGATGCTGGGTTTAAGGGGGGCTCTTCTCCAGACTTGAGAGATCCAAACTCCCTGACTAAAGCGGTTCTTCAACCTGGTTCGAGTTTGTTGGCTGCGGGATACTGTCTATACTCATCTACTACCATGCTTGTATTCTCACTTGGAGGTGGCACACACGGCTTTACTTTGGATTCTACCATTAATGAGTTCGTCTTGACACGTAAGTCTCATTGATTCTTCTTCTACTCATCAAGGTGTTTCCTGTCTGGTTTCTCACCTTCAGCTACTTTATGATTGCATATAATAGACCCTAATATGCAAATACCAAAGAGAGGCAACATCTATTCATGCAATGAGGCATACTCTGAAGGCTGGGATGGTAATTTCATGCGGTACCTGAAAGCACTAAAGACTGGAAAGGGAGAGACCCAGCAGCGGTATACTCAAAGATATATCGGCTCGATGGTAGGTGATGTGCATCGAACGTTAATGTATGGAGGTATATTTTGCTGTCCAGCTGATACTGAAGTGCATCACAAGGGCAATCTCCAATTAGTCTACAAGTCTGCACCAATGGCATTCATTCTTGAACATGCCGGAGGAAAGGCATCGAATGGTAATGTTCCTTTGTTAAGTGTCCAACCTGAGTATGTACATGAAAGAAGTCCGTGCTTCATGGGTAGTCCTGACGATATGGATGAGTTGGCAACGTATTTGGGTAAGTGATAGACTGTAATGCTAAAGTAATTATAGGATACAATGGTTGTTGTCTCTGCTGAATGATTTTACTAAATATGGTTTAATTAAGTATATTCGTATAAGTTTGTACCATTCAAAGTCAGAGTGCATTCTGCCCACATACTAACTCCAATATCATTATCATTGATTCAATAATACTTGTGTTTATCATCAAAAGCAGCAGCTTCATCTCTCTGAGCACTCTTAATCTCGCTCAAGTATGTTTGATAAGCTTGTAAAGCGGCAGTGTATTCATCTTTTGTTACCTGTCCGATCTTATACATGTCTTGTATATTGTCCAGAGAGAGTTGATTTCCATTCCCCGATGCAATCATAAAGTGCTTTAGTGCTCTGTCTATATTAGCGTTGCTCTTGTAGTTCTCTTTATTCATATTACCTGTCTGCCACTCAATACATCCAATAGTGTTCCTTGCATGTGTATCTCCCATCATAGCTGCCAGTTCATAGTAATGCTTAGCCTTCTTTTCATCCACTACTACTCCAAAACCATCATAATAAACACGGCCAATACTATTATATGCTTCGGCGTGTTCAAGTTCTCCTGCCTTTTGCCATAATTCTAATGCCTTTGCATACCCTAATTGTTGGTGAATACGTAGTCACTACGTTCCGATAAATTTTACCCTCTATGTTTTCAAGGCCGATTCTGAGGACCCTATTCACCCTATATGTTTTCAACTTTACGGTACTCAGTACTGTCATTACGGTACTCAAACTGTCATATTGACACTAAATTCAGCTATAATTGGTCAAAATACCTTCCATTTTTGAATATGTTGTCACTATGTTTCCACCTCAACGACCCTCTACGTTTTCATACGGAGATTTTTCGACCCTCTACGTTTCAGGATATCCACTATGTTTTCACCAACAATTAGGGTAATCTTGCGGCAAACCATATCTACCTTGAAAATATTCATCTCCTAGGGTGAAAATTGCCAAAGCATCCCCAGCCTCCACTCGTTTCTTCAACCTTTCAAATGCCTCCTCTTCTGATTCTGGTAAGGGAGTTCTACAAAAGGCGCACAATTGCTTGTCTAAATCTATGTTGCAATTTGCATGGAAACATCCACTACATAAATGTTTTCCACAACACGAAAAGTATTTCCTCCCCGAAAAAAGTAAAGGCATTTGTAACAAACAGATCTGACAATCTTCATATTGTGTTGGTGGCTGGTTGAATAGTTTCTCATCGTGTAACTTAGCAGCACATTCAGCAGCCAGTCTTTGATGCTCTTCACAATCTTTCTTATGTTTGTGTCGATGTTTCTTTTTGCAGGCTGCGTTACAATATTTCACCATCTTACATTTGTTGCACGTATTGTTGATACCACCTTCCTTGCCACAATTGGCACATTTTGAAATACTATCAGATATATCACTACTACTACCGCTATTACCGTTGTTACCACCATTATCATCACATGCACCTTACCTAGGGAAAAATATATGGCATATTTATTGGAAATATTTTTAAGGATCAATATATACTGTAAAAATGCACATTTATCCAATATTTATTGCAATATTCCAAACCTGAGCAATATTTATTGCAATATAGCAATAGATATAAATACATATTTATTGCGAAATTGCTTGCAATATGCGCCCATTTCAGAACAAATACAGGCATTTTTGTAAGTTTTGTACATTGGAATTAGTATCAATAAATACTGAAATACTTCAAGTTTGAGAAATACTTATTGCAATATCTCAAGCTCGAGCAATATTTATTGCAATATATAAATACATTGCAATGCTTATTTACTCCAATTTATTGTAATATATTTATTTCCAGTATATTTTTCCCTAGGTGAGACATGCACCATCATGCACCATATTATTATTTTGTTCACATGATGTGCACTTCTTTTTATCATCGCAGGTTTTGATGTTTCGATCATCTGTACCACCGCAATTATCGATAGTACTAATATTATCAGCTGTAGTATTCATATTCCTTGCTTCCTTTGTCTTCTTCGCGTCAGTAGAATAGGTGCAGTCTATCCCAACAAAAATTGAGTCTTTTCGGAATCCTTTGGTATCCTATTTTGGGGCTCAAGTCTTTTTGGTATCCTTTTTTATGGTGGTTTTACACAGTGTAGATAGTGGTAGTATGTCAACATTAATGCATCAAATAAGGTGAATAAAGGTACATAAACTATACAATTAACCTATTCTAACGCCTAGATATACATTCCAATCGACTTAGACTAATATAAGGCCGTCATCTCACCCCAACTCTATACAACAGATAATGTAAGTTTTTCCCATTTGTTGTGGATATTGTTGAATAGTAGTCAATAGATCCGGTCCATATGCAGTCTCAGAGCAGTCTAATCCTTTTTAGATGTACCCAACCCATAGAAACTATTCATTCTTGTACATAAATATGTTAATTGCTGTGTGATATTGTACTTCCCCCACTATGTCTCTGCCACCCAACATTCCTCATTAGCACCGATATATACACCACTCCTCCACCCCTATAATCCACAAATACATCTATACTAATCACCAGTATACTAGTATTTGATTAATAGTAATACCTCTTTTCATTATTTTGTATTGTAATGTTTGTATTGTAGGTGTAGCACCCCTCTGTTGTACACCACTATACACTAATACTACTAACTAAATAACCATCAAACAACTCCACATCCCAATAACAATAATATAAAATACCCACTAACATGATATTAATAATACCAATGATTATACCCAATTGATTCCATCTAACCCTTACCACCACCTCCAAACTAGTTATTACAAGGTGCACTAACATTATCACTAGTACCAACTATATACTGGTTTCATACAACCATAATAACTATTGCAACAATCTAATACACTTCTTGTTGTTGATATTTTATCACTATTACTCATTTCTAAAATCTCCAATGTAGTAATGCCGGGGGTATTAATTGTTGCCACCCCCATGTAATGATAATAACACACCAACGACATTAATAATCTGATATGTATTTATCTCCAAGTAGCGTCATTAAATAACGTCTGAATAGCATATTATCGTAGCCTATATTATTCCTATATATCACTAACGGCTGTTGATTGTATGACATCATATTATTGTGTATAATCATACCCACATCCACCTCATATTGACCGTTGATAGTGGCAGTTGCTACTAATAAAAGATGATTAATTGTAGGCAAATTGAGCTGTTTCTACACCCTATTCTTTGCAACATAAATTGTTATAGACCTATTGAGACGATATGTGATGGTATTGCAATGGTAGACACCCTCATCCGCGCTGCTGTGGCGGCAACATATCATGCTATTGTCGTAGGATTGTTTTCAGTGAGTGAGGTTTCCGAAAAATAGACTTGCGCCCCAAGACCAGGATACCTAGGCCGGTATCCTAATTTCGAAAAGACTCAATTTGTTTTGGTATTTTGGGGGGAATGTGCTTGCACTCAGAACGCGCACTAAAAATGTACTAATACTCACGTCTCTTATCTTGGCTTTGATAATCGCGATAGTATCAGATTAATTAACAATAATTTAATAATAATTTAATAATATAATAATACTTATATCCATCTTATCGGTGTAGAAGAGAAGAGAAGATTACAACACGAATCACAACAATAATAAGATGGAGGATACAAACCATCAACATGATGACGATATTGAGAGGGAGAATGATATTTATGATGATAGCAGTGAAAGTGAAGAGGAATTAGAATTTGAATATGAGGAGGTTGACGACGTATTTAAGTGTATAAAAGAGAATAATCCAACTGAGACAGGTCTTCGTTACGACTTTAAGTTTGGTGAACGTCTCACGGATAGTACTAATTGGAAAGAGGATGGTGATAGTATTGCCGGCAGTTTATATCTCAAGATGCTGCAGTTAGATGTATTGCCCACGTCTTATTCAATTGAGTATAGTTTAGGAGAGCAAGGAGATGGGTTACCCACCAGAGATCAACTTCAAGACTTCTTTTCAGGTATATACCGAAACGTGTCCATTGAGAAGTTGGATATTTGTACATTTACTCGTGGTTTATTTCGTATTAATGATCAGTTCGGCGGGGGATTAATCGAGGGATTGGGTGGTCATCACAGCATCAATGAATTGCGATTCTGGAATGCCAGGTTAGGAAGCATAGGATATAGTTCATTAGGGGTAGTATTGAATCATCCAAAATCGAATTTGAAGGAATTGCATCTACAAGATAGCTTATTTGATGATTGTGAACTTGGTGTATTATGTGATGCATTAATGAGTAATAGTCATCTGAAGAGGTTAGTCCTTGAAGGGAGGTATAACAAGAAAACAAAGATCACCTCTGTTGGATGGCGGGCGCTTTCTACTGTTTTACAACAACCAAACTGCAAACTGGTGAGCCTATCGCTTAAATACTTTATAGATGACACGGGAGCGGATATAATAGGACCTGCGCTGTTGAAATCATCATTGAAGGGTCTAAATCTACAGATTTCAGATATCTCTATCAGTAGTACGGGGACGTTACTGAATCATATTTCGCAAACTTTGGTAGAAAGTCTGAATCTCAGTCATAACATGATCAATGATGTGGGCCTTGCTACACTGACTAACATTAGTACATTGAAATCATTGAAATTGATTGGCGAAAACTCAATTACCCCGATTGGCTGGCAATCCTTCTTCAACACATTACAAAGGAGGGGAACTCGGTTGGTTAAGCTCTACATCCAATTTAACGATACCGGCATTTTAGGTGTTGCTAGTCTAGGAACTTTATTGAGTAATGCAAGTACGTTGAAAAAACTGAAGTTGGATAGTTTATCCGAAACAGAGGCTACGATCTCTGCACAAGCTTGGCAAGCATTTTTCACATCCTTACAAGGTTCCGACTTGAATCTGGAAAAGTTATCCCTCTTTACAAGCAACATTGATGATGATGGATTACAAATGTTGGTGCGGTTAGTTTCAAGTATGTCATCACTAAAGTATCTTAGTTTGGGAGACAACCAACAAGTGACACCTGCTGGCTGGCAAGCATTGTCTGGGTTCTTTCAGAGCCCCAACTTTGAATTAAGAGAATTGTATCTAAATGAAAACAATATCAATGATGTCGCATTAGTTGCATTTGCAATCGCCTTGTTACACAACAAAACTTTGAAAAGGCTTGTTCTTGAGGAATGCGATGACTTAATCTCCGAGATTGGATGGAAAGCCGTTTCTCTTCTTCTTTGCAACAAGACAAGTGTCATGTATACCTACTTATCAAACCACACGCTTCAATATCTTAGTTATAAACAATATGATAGGATGAACCTTCCAGATAGTCTTGTCTCTTCTTTGAAACTGAATGGAAATAAAGACAAGGTAGAAGTTGCACGACAAAAGATTCTACAAGCTCACTTTTCTGATGCTACAGCAAAGATGCAAGAGTTTCTTGATATGGAATTGAAAGTATTACCGATTGCCATTGCTTGGATTGGAAGGCCAACTATTGTGCATTGGAGGGGTACAAATGTGTCTGGATTATCCGCAATGTACAATCTATTTCGAAGATTGCCCGGCCTGTTCGATTCGAACGCTCAAAAGAAGACATCTGCAGCAAAGCAAGCAGTGGCGATGTAGAGAAATCTTGTGTATGCAGCTAGTATTAGAAAGGTGTATCAGATTTATTATGCTATTGTGCGTGCGTGATTGTGTGTTATATGGCAGGTGTCGCTTAAGTCTAGTAAGCCCTGTCTTTAGGGGGGACATACTCCTCGTCTTAAAACTCAAATGCATCATTAATCACAAGTACTCAGTTTATTCCCTCTGAATGTGTGTGTGACTCCCCAAAAAAGTATTCTACATGTGTGTTCTAATATATCTATTTCCGTGCACGTATCTTAATAGTGCAACAAACTCTAACCTAAACAATGGACCCTAAAAGGCTAAAAAACAGTTGAAGTTCTGATAATCTCTTAGCTCTTGATGGGTTTAGGGGGAAGGACGTCATACCTAATAAAGATATAAGGGACAGGCATATAAGGATATGAATTGAGATTTCGAATGAGTGAAAAGTCAACAAACATAAGAACACATAAACAGGATCTTGTACTTACGCGGTCTTTCCACCTCCAGAAGTTTCTCCAGAGTAGCCAGTGGGAGCAGAGAGACTAGGGTAGTCATTGCCTGATGCCTTATCCTGAGTGTATCAAATGAGGGTAAGAGAAAAGGACAAGGAGAGTAGTATCAGAAGCAAGATCTCAAAAGAACAGAGCTCTGAAGGGCAAACTATGCACATATTAAGATACATCACACATCTGAACTTACACCAAGAGCAAAGATCCTAAAAATAGCCCTAACCGTCTCCCTAACTTCATCCACGGGTGCAGTACCATTCGCTTCCTCCAAGGTTTTAACTAATCCATCAATTTCACTAATACGCTTACTCAATAGTGATTGTTGATTTTGTAAACTATTAATTAACGATTCGACTTCATCTAAAGCACATTCACCCTCGGCACAGGATTCAGCCTCGAACATGATTGCATCGATTTCAGATGCGGTCATCAAGTTTAGAGATGTTGCTTTCCTTGATGACTATATAATGATTGTTGTTGTAGATATGCACAAGTTTGAATATCGTTGCAAGGAGATGATATACAGAGAGACATATCATACACGATGAGTTCGTTTATAGTATCGTCGGATGTAGAGTAATTGAACCAGTGGAGTATAGCATATAATATATTGTAGAGAACAGATGGCAGGTGTCAAGAGGTGCAAGTGTGAGGTATTGTGTTGTTGCAATTGAGAAAAGATAATAACAAGATACATACCGATAATGATGGAGAGAAGGCAAATCCTTCAGTGGTAGCGACGCATAGAGCAGCGGCGATTGCAAGGGTACGGAGCATCATGATTAAGTTGAGTTAGTTGTAGACTGGGTAAAGTAAAAAATTATGCCATCAGATCAAGCTTGTGAGGCATATTTCCCCTAGGTTGTCTGGCATTGTGATGAGAACACTAAAAGTCACACAGGACATCTTACTATCAGTTTAGGGCATTACTTAAAGATTTGAATCTTTCTTTTACCCCCATCAAATATATTGATGCAATATCCTTCATCTGCCGTACGCTGTAATATCGTACTAATGATCATATCTAATGAAGTACGAGGCATGCAATTTGCAATTTTGAATTTGTCTTTCCAACTTCATTGTATTTATCTCTATGCTTCGAGCTACTACTATTTCTCTACAACAACCCAGAAGAATGGCATCTATATTTACAAAGATTCAAGATAAGGGCACGAGCTTGTTGTTTGGAAAGGATGGTGGCACTGGTAAGTCTATACTTTGCAAAAGGATACAACAATCATTCTTTTTTTCTTTTGCGCATGCGTATGTGTGCTGATGACGATGTATTGCTACATACAGCATGTGGTGTTTGTGTAAACATTGCAGTATGACATTGCAATACTTGTCACTTGATAAGATTCGTTTTTTTAATATTGCCGCACAATATTATGAGTACATGTGTTTGCTTCGTCTTTTTATTCCTCATCATTCTATCTCTCTTCTTTTTACACCAACTCACACTCATCACTGTATAGATAAAACCAATTTTTATGATCTAACTGATCGTGATATGGATGGAAATGAAGTAAAGATGGATAAATTCAAGGGTGATGTCTTGTGTGTGGTAAATGTCGCTTCCAAATGAGGTTTGACTAAAACAAACTATGGTATGTAAGAGTTGTGATTTTATGATTTTATGCATGCATGCAGCATTACACAATCTTATGTATCCTCATTCCTCATGCAATCCATGCAATATAGTCCAATTCTCCAAGCTATACGATACATATAGTTCAAGAGGATTAAAGATTCTGGCCTTTCCATGCAATCAGTTCGGTGCTCAAGAGCCAGTAAGAGACAATCCTTTGCAAAGTTTCTTTCTCTTCTTTATTATGCTTTGCTCACATCATATGTTCATATCATAGGGCACTCCTGCTGAAATATTATCCTTTGTTGAAGACAAGTTTCAGGCAAAGGATAAGTTTACTTGGTTTGAGAAAGGTCACGTTAATGGAAAGGACACACGTGAGGTATACTCATTCCTAAAGCAAAAGTTGTCAAGTGATGACGGTACCACCGACATACGTTGGAATTTCGCAAAGTTCTTAGTTGATAGTGAAGGGAATCCATATAAGAGATATGGACCAAAGACGAATCCTAATGATATGGTCGATGATATTGAGACACTGTTAAAGAAGAAAGAGGGTGCACAATAACAATGCAAGTTGGGTTTGAGCTTGGAAAAGTATGAAGAAGAGAAGTCGATGAAGAGAGATCTGTGAATGATGGCTGTTGATTTGTGCGCCTTGCCAAATACAAAGCCTGATATACGATGTTGAGATATACAATATACACGAGTGTTTTACTGGACATAGTTGGACACTTGGGTAGTATATCTTACAACATCGACAGAATCCCTTCTTCCTTGTCTTCTTCTACTTTCAATGTGAGAATCTAAGAAGAATGCAAATAGAGATAAACTGCATAGTATTGCACAATGATACCAAACACTTTCTATATTAGGTCGGATTTCAAACTCTAGCTATAAACTAGAAAAGGCTACAAGCCAATTCTATTGATCACTAAGAGTTCATGAAACGAATCAACACACGATTCTTTGGCAGACGACCCATTTGAAACACAGCAACCTGACGATTTCTTCTCTCTATCATCGAGACAACCTGACGATCTCTTCTATTTACCATCGCGACCAGCTCCTGTCCTCTGTTGTTTCAACTTCGGGATGTGAACGACCAAGACCATCAATGATACTTCCCATATTAGTACCACAACTCGACAACTTCAGTGTTTCCAAAGATGGCAAGTCGGCATTCTCAAATGCAGATGATTCGAGGGCAAGGTTTCTGAGCTTGAGATGCTTCAAGCTTGTTGGCCAAACGATTTCACCGATACCAGGGAAGACTGGGTAACTGAATGTCTTCTCATCCTTGCGTGTCATATGAGTTGTTCCATGAGAGAAGCTGAATTTCTGAACATTGGGCATCCCCACAAGAAGCCAAGTCAAAAGACGATTTACAGTCTCGGTGCTTGCATAGTTAGGAGCTGACCGATACGTAAAGTTCTCCACAATACGTCCAAGTGAGAACTCTTTGAGACGAGGAAGAGATACCATTGGGTTGGGTAGGAAAGGGCCGAGTAGGAAGTCTGTTGAGGCGCCAGTTGGGCATCCTGATGCGGCAGCTAGACGTAATACTTCCAATTCTGGGCATACGGTGCCTAGGTCAGCGATATCACGAAGTTGTAGACGCTGTTCATCAAACGACCCCCCGCCTGAACTAAGATCAAGAACACGTAAAAGGGTAGTAGATCCAGAACGAGCTGCCGACAGAGACGATGTCAATGTAGCACGAAGACCACTGGCACTAGCAAGAGCCTGAGGCATGTACAACTCTTCCAACTGTGAACAAGTCCTAAAGAAGGCTGCTACACTTCCTTCAAGTTTAGTTGAGTTTGTCTGCTTGACTTGACTAAACTGGAGATACTTCAGCCCAGCGCCTGTCTCTTGTCGGACTAACTCTGGAAGATGCGCGTTGCAACGATTTATGATGACGAAAGAGAGGAGATTGTAACATATGTTAGTACATATGACATGCAAGGGCAATCAATAAAGGCAAACTAAGGTCAAATGAAGTAGTCAACTCGTCGAGACTTTATATTGAACACAAGCATTCACACGACAAAACAATACAAATGAGAACTTTCCAGCCATCAAAGACCCATAAATCTTTGGCCCGTGTAGAACGAGCTTAGCAAGATTCTTCTTCTTCCCACTATTCTTCTTTGATTTCTTGGAAGAACCTGAGTCTGGAACTGCTGCAGCTAATTTCTTCACAATTTGCTTGCACGTGTTTGGGTTGCACTTGTCTTGTGTAGAGATACGGAGTCCAGTGACTGCTGCTAGGTTGGGTACCCAATCTAGAAGCGAACTAACTTGGGTTGCTTTCATTGTTTTCCTTGACCCGTAACCCGTACCAACTTGATAATCCCAACTGTCATATGTATAATAAAACATCAAATATTAAAGATGAAGTTAGTTCAAATATCCTTCGGCACCTACATATAATGCTGCTGAATACTTCACCTACTCACCTATTATCACTCAAATCAATAAAAAGAGAGGGAATTGACGTCTTTAGCTCCCTCCAACCCTTGCATACAGATGACACAACTGTGAGGAGATGATATTATGTGTTAGTATAACCCGAATCCAAATGCTCTATCCAATTTAAACTTTACTAACTCACCCGTGTGACAATCTTTTGAAGGAAGATAACCCATAATGTTTGCCATTGTACTGTTATCAATGTTATTGAATAATCCAGTATTTACCCGCTCAGGTCCACTTTCCACACTCTTAATCTTCTTCCTCTGTTCTCCACTAGATGTAAATCTCCACCGATCTGTTTCAGGAAGAGTAGAAATAATATCTGCTACATTTGGTGGTAAATCATTACGAATTGATGCCGTAATTATACCCTCTAAATTCGCTCTTGAAACGAATGGTAATAACTTTGACAAATCAACATTTGATGAAGATGATCCGGTAGACTTTTTCCTTTTAGTTGAACCTCTCTTCTTCTTCTCTGTTGGTTGAGAGGATGCAGCCGCAGACTTCTTCTTTGGGATGGGCTTGTCAATGTCCATGATGTTGAAATGTTTATTTACTTATTATTTTAGTGTTTGGTTTGTAAATATTTAATACTCTGGGATAATGATGAACAAAAAGATATTGAGTTAGTGGGCGGTATATAATATATAAGTAAACGACATATATTCATATAAAATGCTCTCCAAATAATACCGACTAACGTGGTACAAATTATACAGGACAATATCTCGGGGACAATACATCGAACAACATTAAACAATATAGAGTAAGAGCCAATGTCGTACCAAATCTCTATATTAATGCTCCCCACGATATAACTATAAATTGTACAATCACAATCAAACAATACAGAGAGTCTAAAATAAAGAAGATAAACAGCAAGACCACGATACCAATAACCAACATAAATAGAAAAGATCGCCGCCGCCCGTAATTCACAGATGAAACAACACAATAATACCTCTCCACTTACCTCTTACTTCCTACTTCCTAATATCCATTGAGTTCACTTCACCTCGCTCTCTTATATACGATAATTCCCTTGCCTTTCACTCTATCTTGTTGCTTTTCTCGTGGGAATAAAATATGCAACCTCCCATTTCGCGATTCCGCCGCTATAGCGCTGCAAATAGCTAATCATATCCGTTGCAAACAATCTAGTAGGTGAGTTGTTGATATATATTATTCTTGCTTGATATGTACTCTACTACAATTCGGAAAGTATTTCATCATGAATATATGCTCGTTACATTATTATATGATATTTGAGATTTTGTGATGATTGTGCTTGTCATCTGCGAATTTCTTCTCTAATATGGTCTCATGTAGTTCTCTTTCATATACCATATCTATATCATATAGAAATTATGAAGAAGGACGACGACGCTGAAACTACTGCAAAAGCAAAGAGTCTACGAGCACAACTTGATCATTTACTCGAACGCTTCAGAGGTGATACTATAATCGGTGATCAGGGCGATGACACAGGTATTATAATAGAAGAAGTTCGAGTAGCATTAACAGAAGAGTTTGTTGTCCTTCTATCACAGTATACACAACATGTATTACAAAAGGCAGTATTAATGACATTTGATGAATCAAAACGTCTTCCTATACATTTGGCATGTGATAAGAATGCCCCATTGTCGATATTGCAAAGTTTGTTAAATGCTGATGTGGATAAGATGTCTAATTGTATTCCTGATAAGTGGGGTGATTTACCATTGCATACAGCCGCGAGTCGACATCAAACAGAGGTAGTCAAGCTGCTTGTTGAAAGTGATATTACAAAGAAGACATTGTATACAAAGGCTGATAATGGATCTCTACCAATCCATGCTGGTAAGTGTTTAATATATGCGGTCTAATATGGTGCATATCTATTGCATTGCCCTCACGGCATCTTTTTCTCCTTTGTCTACATCATTTTCAATTAAGCCGTTCGATATGGAGCACCAGCATCAGTTATAATGCTCTTATTGGAAAGTAATGAGAGTCGAAGTACATTATTAGAAACAGACGTGTATGGACAAACACCTCTCCATGCATCCTGTCGACGAGGTGGGATACCAGAAGTTATAGACTTATTATTGAAATTTGACAAAGACAAAACAACAATCAGTGCAACAGATAATGTGGGGAGGTTACCAATACACTTGGCAATATTACATTCTTTTGAGAACCAAATAGAAGTTGTTCAGTTACTACTAGAAGGTATGATCTGTGGCCTCATGAATAGAAGAGGTTTAGAGCTCTGGAAGGATGACATTAAAAGCTTATTGACTAATATGAGAGTCCATGAACGAGACTTTACAACTCGTGACAAGCTGGACATGATTTGTGAATCATTAGTGGACTTTAGAGAACGTGTGTTTGCACTCGAGCTGGCAGTTTGGAGAGCAAGTTGCTTACAATTTGATACAAGCTTTACTTCGATAAAAGAAGCATTAAATCATGAATCAACAACAACTGATGCTGCTTTTGATACCAATGCTTACAAAGGCGATAGACGTATCAAAAGCGGAGCAGAGATCATAATAAGAGATGTCATCCCCTTTCTTGAGCACGAAGCAGTAGAAGAAGCTGTACAAAAACTGAGAGATTATTGAGTAGATACCTTAAGTTTACCAAGAGAAGAAGTTGGAAGAAATCATCATACTGTTTGGTTTAGTAGGCTTAACAAACAGCCCCTGATTGCCTATCTACTTCTTCGATCACCTCTCAAAGCCTTCCCCATGGGATTTTGAGCTTTGTTGGGCGCAAGCTCAAAGCCTACAATATAATATATCTTAAAGTCGGATGGTAGATTTACCACTTTCTCCCTTAAAGAGTTTTTAATATGAAAACTAAAGTTGAAGTAGGTAAAGCTGTAATTTGGTATCTATCAGTTTGGTATTTACACCACGATAATTATGGAAATTATCTGATACTCGCACAAATTACCTAATAGTATCCTACCTTCCTCGTGTAAGTATAAAGTTATACGTAAATGAAAGATTTTCTAAAACAATATTTGATAACTTACGTCGACTAGCAATAACGCTAACTAAATACCATACTACCATGAAGACCGCTATTGTCGCCTCACTAGTAGCATCGGCGTAAGTAGAATATCGATTTGCAATATGTGAATATGATGGGTATAACATTTCGGCCGTATTGAAACGTTGTCTTGAAATGAACCCCACAATAAAGAGATATTTATAAAGTTGAACTTGAACAATAGTAGTGCCTTTTGCAATAGATGGGCTGGAGGCTTATTGCAATTTCACGCTCAGATATTCATTAACAATGGGTGTTGACGATATCAAATGTTGGATACTTCGTCGTGGGCGTTTGATTTCATACTTTGGCAGCACATATCTCATGATATAACATTTCACATCTCATGTATCCTTTTTCTCTCTTCTCTACTACTCTCCCACCGTTGCAATGCAAACAAACCACAAATAAAACAAAATTAATAAATCTATAGTGCCGCCTTTGCCCCAGCTAAGACTACTGTTCCCGCATCAACCCAACTTAATGCATGGATTGATGATACAGTTGTTGGTGTTTTACCCCCAGCCGGTTTCTTCGACCCATTAGGTCTATCCAAGGGTAAGGATGATGTTACCATGCAATACTACCGTGAGGCTGAATTAAAGCATGGCCGTGTTGCCATGGCAGCATGCCTAGGATGGTACCTCGATGCCGCGGGCGTACATCCTGCATTTAATAGTGAATTATCGAATGATCCACTTAAGGCAATGGTAGAATTACCCGCCGTCGGTTGGCTTCAATTCGTTTTGGGATGTGGTGCTATTGAATGGTTAGGTGTACAAATTAAGAATAGGCCAGGATATGAGCCAGGTGATCTATTGGGAGCCGCATACTGGGTTGATAATAGTGATGAGGGTTGGGTATCCTACCAGAATAAGGAAATTCAGAATGGACGTTTGGCCATGCTTGCTATTACAGGTATTGTTTACCAAGATGTATTCACTGGGGAATATGGTGATATGATGTACAGACAGCTTGTTCGTTAAACACTGTTGACTTATTGTTGTTGTAACAATTTATATATCATAAAGACATAACCCACCCCAAGATCCACCCACCCACACTTGACCACAGAAACAAGTGAACTCCCACGCCAGGATATATCTTAACCTGATGCTAGGGACCTTTTCTCTCTCTTCAATATTGCCTCATTTAGTTCACTGGGCACACACAGATATTGTTGAGTAAACGGAGGCAGATAACTCCAAGCCTTGTCAGAATACCATTTTAGCTATAGGTCTTAATTAGTAATAGAACATTTAAGAGCGAGTCGAATGCTTGGTTTACCTATCTTTGTCATTCACTGTAGGTACTAGGAAGAAACTCTCAGCCTGCAGAGGTTCAAACCGACTATGGTCTCCACACTTCTCCGGTTAGTCTAGCACCTCAGCCTCAATATCATTTGAAACTATGGCTCTCCGCGGTGATGTCCTTGCTCCGTGTATCATTAGTAAATATGCAGACAGTATAAAACACATTCATAGATTTGTTTATATAAGTAAGTAGGAACTTTAAGTATTAGCCGCCGCCGCCATTAGCAACGCAACACTGTTAGGATGAGCTAGCCGAGCATCATATGAGGATACCGCTTTGGTAGGTTAGTTCTAGTTCAATATACCTCTATATCAACTCATCACAAAGTTAGAGAAGGAGGGGGGATGCTTCACCATGAGAAAATATGAGCAGTAGAGTTTATTAGTATGGATCGGTTGGAAGTTGGAGCTAATTGCGCTCTCAATCCGATGGTGATAGTCCTGTGACATAGCATTGAAAATTTTGAGGAGAAGGAATTTAGTTTTTAGATCATCTGTTTAGAGTTGGCGTAGTAAAGGTCGCTGGAAGCGATATAGTATGTATACATCAATGTGTTTATTAGGTTAGTGATATACCTCCCTGATCGATAGGTGGAAATTCTGTGTGGCGGTGAAAGGCTATCCGATCTGAGTAAAAGATATTCAAGGAGAAAAATTTTAAGGGACTTGAGTGTCTGCATCATTAAGTATGAGCAGCAGTAGTACTCTAAGTAAGGTCAAAGTAGGTAGACAATGGGGATATCCAATCATGGTTACAACAGGTAAAAGTAAGCATGAGGCTATACTACTTGAATGCAATACTGACAATCCACAAGATTTTCTTCAAAATGCAGAAGTAAAGATACGATGGAAGGTTGCAATGTATAATGAGAGCGTGCCTGCTAGTAATGTTGAGTTACAGAATGTTGATACTCTATACACTCGTTCAAGGAAATCGGCGACAGCAGTGGCGGCAGTAGATTCAAAGAAGAGAAAGACGAATGCAAGCATAGAGAATCCATCTGCTGTAACAAGCGGTGTCAAGGTTAAAGAAGAGGAGATAGAAACAGACAACGATGAAGATATTAAGAAGCCCGCTGCAGTATCCAGTAGTGCCAATGTTAAAGAAGAAGAGGTAGAAACAGATAACGATGACGAGAAGAAACCAGATGAAGTACACAGTAATGTTAAAGAGGAAGAGGTAGAAACAGACAATGACGAAGATAAGAAGCCAGATGCTGTAACAAGTAGCGGCGGTGCCGCCGTTAAAACAGAGGAGGTTGAAACAGATGATGAGGAGGACAAGAAACGGCCAGATTTAGCAACAAGTGGTGCCGTTAAAACAGAGGAGGTTGAAACAGATAAGGAAGAAGACGATGAGGAGGAAACAACACTTGTTGAATTCAAGTTTTGCTCAATGGGTGGTCGTATAACCGATAAATACGAATTGGAAGGGACGCTACACATACCAATGCTCCAAGATGCTACCACTGGTATGTATTCACTTCCAATAGGGAAGACTAGTTTTAGAGGGAAACTGAACAGAGTTGAGTATAATGAGTTTGAGGGGAGCTTCATCAAAACTGAAGTCAAAGATCCGGCGACTGGTAAAACCTACCCTTCCGTTCATTTTGATCTTGGAATGGACATAGGTGAGAATAAACAAGGAAAGAAGTTCGTTAGTCCTCGTGATAATATACCAGGGGAGTATACTGTGTCATTCCCATTAGAATTTGATGATGGTGGACAGGTAGGAGATTTCATCATTTGGGAGGAGGAGCAAGGTGGGAAACTAGTGGCTTATGAGAATGGTGATGACAATGAAGCTGGTGTTGAATTATATACTGTACTCTCTGTTCACAAGCCTAATGAAGAGTCTCCTGCTCCGCTTCCAGAGGGTTATGAACCAGATTGGGACTTTCTTGTCAATGCTTATCATGCTCGCTTGCAGGCTAGAGATGATAATGACAAAGATTTGGGATATGCACAAGCTGCCGTTAGAGAGTATAGACAATTCCTTGCATTGAAAGTGGGATACAAAGGAAAAGGTGATACGAAGAGTATTGGTTACTCCCCATCAGAACAAATCGATGATGTTTGGCATACTCATATCAGCTTCTTGAGACGATATCAATGTGATACTCTCTACCTCACTCGCGAGGAGAAAGTTATTGAGCATCTACCTGTACTGTCTGAAGATTCTCGTCGAGCTTATAACAATGCATACTATGCTCGCAAATTCAAGCTGGGTATGATGAAGGCGATACCGGTGTTAGATGAACTTGAACGATTTTGGCCTAATCCTCACGAAGACTCGTCTAGTGCAGAATCAGAATGTGCTGTACAATGTGGTGGGTGTGGCTAAATATCTGTATTTTTTTTAATTAAGTAGTCAGCAACATCTTTGACATACATATGGCTGCTATCGAATAGTATCAGTATCTCTCTCCAACTCAACATTGAATACATTCTCAAAGCATGATAATGCAACCTCACCAACCTCCTCAACACTCGGACAACAAGTATCTCCTGCATCTCCTCCTAACAACTCTTTCATACTAGTCACACCCCGTCCATCAATACCACACGGTATCATAATCTCTTTATCAAAATGATTTAAATTGGGTGAAACATTAATAGCTAATCCATGTGTAGTAATCCATCGTGAACTTGATACACCCACAGCTGCAATTTTGTTATGGTTTACCCAAACACCTGTATTAATTGAATCTCTATTCGATTGGATATTGTAATGTGATAATGTATCTATAATGACTTGTTCAATTTGACGTAAATACCAATGTAAATCTTGTTTATAATTGGATTGTTTGAGATTTAATAGTGGATACATTACGAGCTGGCCAGGACCATGATAGGTTACTTCTCCACCACGTTCTATTCGGTAGATTGGTATATTGTTTGGTGCTAGTACTGGTTGTTTTGTTGTTGTCTTGTTGTTGAGTAAACTTGTTTGTAATAGATGATTAACTTCCTCTTCAACACTCATCTCCTTATGTTGCAAATCGGCGGATACTGCTTTAGAGGTATCAATATTTAATCTAGATGCATCAACACCACGATACTTTCTATTAAGTCGTCGTCGTTTCTCAATACCACCATCTGATTCTTTGTTTAGGAATGTTAAATGATCTTCGGACGCTCCTCGGCCAAGTGTATACACTGGTTCATGTTCAAATAGTAATATGATATCTTCTTGATCTGCTGCTGAGTCCTTGCTGTTTGCATTTGTTGTAGCGTTGTTCTGCTGCTTCTTCTGCTTTTGCATTATCATGCGCATATAATTCAATCGTCTATGTAACAAAACATGTTGATATGCCCATCCAACTTCATATGGTACCGGACTTGAGGATAATGCGCTTCGTACTTTCGCTACATGTTTAGTGTTATTGTTGTTGTGATCGTTGTTTGTAGTATCATCACTGTTTAGAGTTGCAGTAGTAGTTGAAAATGATGAGTGACCGATATTAGTTTGATAATATGATGATGATTGAATGGTGCGTCTAATAACTTGATGATGATATGATGATGATTGGACGGTGCATCTATTGCATGATTGTATACTGCTTGATGATGATTGCCACCACCGTCTTATATTATGTGTAGATATCCTTCTCATAGAAAGTCAATGCTGTTGAATAGTTGCAGCGTTCCTTATATCAAATATCAAATTATATCAGGCAATGTAGAGTTGTTATGTACTCCTCAAATCAAAAAGAACAATGTATTCTACCTCTCACAAGCTACCTTCGATGGAACACTGCGTGTTAAGAATGTACGATAGCGGATGGTGTATTCTCTCCGGCGGCGAGCCTCCTATTGTCGTCATCGCTACGTCATCAATTAGAGGCCTCAGTTCTCATATGAGAGTAGATGACCGCGCGTTACGCGCGCTCTTTATGTCAGGATATCTGTGACATTAGACTGACATTAGAGGTATCTTTGTGGTTAAACCCTATAATTTGACCGTTGCCAATTATTTCTATCTTATCGGCATGCGATTTGAATGCTTTCTGCAAAATGATTAGTTGAAGTGATGATAGTGATTCAAAGATTTTATGTGGCTGTGATTGATTTGATGTTTATTGGATGAACATACGAATATCTATTTGTGCAAACTGTTTCTATTTTATATTTGTGTTAAGATTGAATCTACCAGGAAAAAGAAACACATCAGATTATAAAGATGTGATTATATATCCTCATGGCAAATTTGAGTGGAACGGGATTTAGTCCAGCATATACACGAAAGGGCCAACCTTGTCGTTGTATGAGTATGAGATTATATATTCTCTGCTCTGCTGGATAATATTGCACAATAACCCGTAATTTTGTACATAAGAGCACTAATTGCTCTAGGTCTTTCTTCTTGATTAATAATAGCTGTATCCTCTTCCATTGCCAACTTAGTTAAGGTGGAACCGGCAAAGAAGAGGACGAGGCAGTGTGTGATGGATGTGGAATAGATCCCGAAGTGGTATATACATGTATTTACACTCTTGTGGGATCATTCCGTTTCCCCTGAGATAAATCCCATGGCTGCAATAGAATTTAA
>Ga0214477_100608_pt1 | contig 24036 bp, 17 predicted proteins | sample M1_20Mar14CPVII9_FD_165058 | JGI IMG/M metagenome (GOLD analysis project Ga0214477, IMG submission 165058) | Marine eukaryotic communities from Monterey Bay, California, United States - M1_20Mar14CPVII9sort6BwellC16 | ecosystem: Environmental > Aquatic > Marine > Unclassified | place: USA...
CATAATATATTATATATACTGCAATTATCATCTGATGAACATAAAACTTACTCATACCATTCTAAGACATTGCCCGCAACACCAGCCAATGTTTGCAGAGTACCATTTTCTTTTGGTTGTATTTCATTATCGAGTAGATGCTCCTCCTTTTTATCGGTGTTAGTAGAGACCATAATCATATAACTTGTAACGGTCTCAAATGTCTCAACTACACGAAACTGCTAAGTGATGATGTGTTCCAGTTACTACAGACGCAGTATTTACACAACAATCAGGGAACGCCTTCTTATAGCAATAAACCTCCTTGGACAATCAACTCTTGCGATTACAATCATAAACCACGGCAACAGCCAATACCATGCCAGGCAACAACTTCACTTCATTTCATTCCGTCCGTCCAACTTCGATCGATTTGAAAGATACCACAGGACCACCGTCAAGTAAAAGAGCGTCTAAAACTATCTGGCTATGTGTTGAATTCTGTCTAAAAATGTACCAATAATATGCTATCATCGTGTATCTGTCGCATAAGTTGGTCAATATGAAGTGTATATCACACATCAAGCTGATTTCTCTAAATTGGAGTTTGTAGAGAAGATTGGAAATGCTGCAGAAATATTACTTGTGTTGAGTATCGTACCTACGTATCTACGATATTGTGGCCTTTGGCGGAGATCTGGCGCTCTTATGATGGAAACAACGCTATTTGTATGGGACTTTGATTGGACTGTTATTAATTGCAACTCGGATGAGTATATACCAGCTTCGTTCATTGGTAGTGATGAAATGGAGAGAAGATTACGAGCTATGATAAAACAACACGGTCCTGCGAAGTGGCACGATTGTGTAGCTGATTTGATCAACGATTGTATGACGGAAAGTAAAGCTACAAAGCAAGATGTTCTTAATGCTGCAGCTTCGATGCCATACCTTTCAGATGTAAGAGGAGCATTAGAAGATATTGCAAATGATAGTAAATGTGGCCTATGTATTATAAGCGATGGTAACGATGAATTCATTAAAGCATTTCTAAAAAGAAATAATATGATAGATTTCTTTTCGCGAGGTATCGAGACTAATTTTGGTATTTGGGACAACAATAAAGATGATGATAACGATAATACAACAATGTCAAAAGAACTATTCAGTGTAGTCCATCAATCAACAAAGTACGGTGGCCATTCCTGTGCGAAATGTCCACCAAACTTATGTAAGACACAAGTATTACTTGATATATTGAGCAAAGAAACACAAAGACCTCGTGTTGTTTACATAGGTGACGGTTCTAACGATGTATGTCCAGCAATAAATGTATTAGAAAAAGGTGATGTGTTATTGGCAAGAAAAGGAAACAAAATTAGTAATCCCAATGCCCTGTCGGGTGAACAGCAAGAGCCATCCGAATTCTCTGGGCAAGAGTTTCCCATTATGGCAACAATAGAACGAAGACAAAGAGAAGATGGATTAATACCTCGCTGTCGTATATCTACTTGGAACTTGGGAAAAGAACTACGTGATCTTGTGCAGAGTATTCTTAATCTGTCTGATGTATAAGAAGTTACTAGTGCGACTCATATTACTGCCACTAAATGCTTCAGCTTTAACTCATTCTCAAGTACGATGTTTATGATGTCACTGCTTACCATACTGGCGTGCAAGCATTGAATTCGTTCTCGACTGCTTCCTGTGCTTGCCCACTTGACTAGGACTAAAATACGGATACCATGAAGGATACCCCTTCAACTCTCACATAATCCCGAAGAGTATTAAAGAGTTGTGCTATTTGATATTTGCGCGCTTCTTAACGGGTCTTAGTAGATCTAATATCGTCAAGTAGATTGAATCAAAATTAGATATAAAATTTTTATCCTTTGGTGAATGAGGATATCAGGATATCAAGAATAGTTATGATGATGAAAACAGTAGATATATTTATATTACTCATAACTTTGTCATGTATGAAGTCATCTATATTTGTAGTGGCGGACTCTGATTTGGCTGTCGATGATACACAAAAGATAGAGAACAAAGGTACTACTTCTGATGATGCTAAAGAAAATAATGATAATAATATAGAAGATAATCAACCCAATCTTCCTGAAGCCCTTGTGCATGCCGCAAGGGTTGGAGCAAAAATGCGAGCTGCTCAAGTAGTTCAAAACAACTCGCCTGATAATCTCAATAATGAGGACAATGAAGCTGATGATGAAGATGAACATTCCCGTGAACCTAAACCTCCACTGACTAGTGGTTGCTTTGGTACAATGGGGTGTAAAAAGGTGAGCCCAGACAAACATATCAAGATTATTGAAGAGGAAGTATCAACAACAATCCATGAAAAGATTGATACTGATAATGCTACTACTGAATCAGTGGGATCTATTGCAACTTCTTCTAAGGTTATGGGTAGAGACTGGAAGGATCGAGAAACTTCAATACGAAAACCAGCGACATATACTGATGTCGGTGATGAAGAATTAGCACATACTGCTCCCCTTGGATTTAAACTTGATGGACGAGTAGTAACATCACCTTCAGATGGATTATCTTACTTCCTTGATGCACCGAAAGATAATGCATCCACTATTCCATATTCATATTTGGAGTGCGGCCCGACAATCGAGTCATCTACCGAGGCCTTCTCGACATTAGATATGGTTCTAAGACATTTGCCAGCTTCGGCGCAATCTATTTCTCACTGGGCTAATCTCGGTGGTGGCATCACCATTGAAAGTAGTTTGGGTGATGGAGAGGAAGAGGTCGATGATACAACAAGGTATATCGATACTGATGGGGATGTTGAACCACGTCCAATACTCATCGTTGCTTTATCGCCAATTGAGGTAACAGTATCTGGTAACAATGAAGAATCGAGAGTATACTCTCCAGGAAGCGTGGTACTCATGGAAGACACAATGGGGAAAGGACATAAGATAAAGGCAGCCCCTGTCAATGATAGTGCAGCAGAGTCTTCAAATGCACAAGATATGAGTTTACTCATGGTAACACTCCCTCATACTATTCACTTTCCAATTGATTGGCTAGAAGATCCTTCACTTTTGCATAATGATAAGGATATCGTGGAAGAGTCTTCAACTACAACTGATGTGGAAAACGGTCTTACTCATGGTTTGTTTGCACCAAAAGATATACATCAAGAACGCAGATTGCGTCGGAAACAAACTTCGAGCTTTGTCACTGCAAGTGTGAAGAAGCCATGTCCTCTTGAGTATGATTCGGCAGCTTCTCTCTTTGAGCCAACAAATAATCAATACAAGCATCGTCGCAGCAGCATATCTTCTTATCCTGCAAAACAAGATGCAAAGCTATTCCGTTTTCTTCCATCACTAAGACGGACTATGCTTGTAGGGATTGGACTATCTCTCACGTCATCCTTCATGTATTGTGTTCAATTGCTATATCCACCGCTATTAGTCCTTTGGGGGGGAGCAACTATGATCTTAGGAGGAGCACTATTGAACATCTTAGCTACAAGATATGGATATCGACGTTTTGCTGCTGATTGGGAAGAGGAATGGAGATGGAAGATTGAAGTTAGAAGGAATAGACTGCATCGAGAAGAGTTGAAACAGCAGCAGCAAGAAGATGTCGATACTACTTTACAACAAAGTGATGAAAAAGAAGCAGAAAGTGTGATAAAGGTCCATACCTCAGAAGATATAGAATTAGAAATAGAAGCAAGAGAGAGTATGGAAGAATCCTGAGTAAGCTATAACTACTAGGTTATAAAGGTTATGCTATCTATATATGTTGTACCAACGTGACATTGTGATCCTTTTCTAGCTTTGGGCAGAATTTTTTGGAATGTCCCTTCTCACCACAATGAAAGCAATTTTGCTTAAACTTCTTCTGCTTGGATGATGACTTCGTCTGGCTGCTGTCGTCGACATACTCTAATCCCTGTACTACTGCCACGGTGCTTTTTGCAGTTGTGAATGAGTTTCTGTGTGGTTTGAAACTAGTTTGAACTGTAGAAGAGCTGCTAGTAATATCCTCTGATGTTGAGTGCATACTCTTGCCTGATGATATTGTAGCACGCACTTTCCTCCCATTCATGTGATATAATACTTCCTTTTGTTGAACATTTCCATCCATGTCATGTTCAAAGAAAACGTAGTTGCCATATGGTGCATGTAGCATCTTAAATTGTGTCTCAAAATCATTATTATCCGCAACAACTAGTATCTCATTCAATTGCTGTGTTCCCCAAAGTTCTTCCAGATGATCTCCTTGTTTTAACTCTCGACAAAGAATCTTGTTTTTATAGTAACTAGTTCGTGCAATATGTGTTCTTCCGTACCAGAAAACCAGAGGTATCAACTCGCCATCTAATGATGATGACTGTGGTTTTTTGCATAACATTTGCAAATCTATATCGTATCTTCTCTTAATCTTCTGTATATAGTTCAGTGTAGCCGTCGACGGGAAATGTATACACTGCAACCAAGACTTTGTCTCTTCCTCATCTAAAAAGTTTATTATATCCTTCAGATAATTAACTTCATGTACAAAGAAATTGTCATGTTGAGCGATCAGTACATACGGTGTATTGATGGGGAAGGTAGCTTTAATAGCACGAGCACTTCCATGTCTATATGGTAGTTTTAGTAACTTTATCGTGCCATTATTTGTCGATATGAATGGAGCTTCTTTGTTATCAATCTTCTGTTGCAGTAAGTCCAAATGAAGAAGATAATCATTAACTTTGTCTTGATTGATAGATCCGTGCTTGTAGTTAATCTTTTTACTCTGTTTTGTATCCTTGACATGCTCATCATCCTCATCACAAGCACCATCACACAGTATGATAATGTTGCAATCTTTGAGATGTTTTACTCTATCGAACGATCTGAAAAGAGCCTCTAGCAACGCCGTCGAAGGATGAGATGGAAGAGGTGATGTTTGTACTATTACTGTCAATAGATTCTCCATCACACATCAATCTAATTATGTAGTTGAGTAGTTTATGAATTGATTTGGTATTTTAATAACAACTAATAACAAGTTGTTTTAAGGTTATAAAGTAAGTAATGTTTAGCCTTTTACCTTTTTCAACTTATCACAACATCACACATCACAACATCAGCAGAGTAGCACTCAGAGCGCTTACCATAGTTGTTGGATCGCCATTTGGGACCCGGTCATTTCATCTTAGCCTACGACATTTGCGCGCACTCCTTAAATGACTATTATTATGAGTTCTGTTGCTACTGCCAATAGCATAGCGGTAAAGTCAAAGTCAAATAACTCCGTGGATGACTGAGGAGAGGCTAATTCAATTGTATTGTGTCGTTTTGGCCGGTGAGGTCGATAATATTATGCCCTTCTCTTATCATACTCTACTATGTATTATCACAACACAAATAAGAATCATAATAGTAAACATACATGATGATATCACAATCACAAGACGCCGACAAGTCGCCGTATGGAAAGAATACCGATGGTGGGGAGTACTCGAAGAATGTAGATGATGACAAGTATGAGAAGAATGAGAAGGATGTCGATGATTCTTCAATCATTAATCAAATAAGATACGGTCTCGATGCTGCTCAAAAGTACGAACAACTCAAGCAACAGCGCAGAGCACTGTCAGCACAAGAAGATATACATCAAATGAACATCAGCTTCCCTCGATTACCAGAAAGTAACGCTGTTACCGCCCTACTAACAGAGGACGAATATGTTGATTTACGATTTGCAATGCAAAATAATGCTTCTAATATCACAGCTGTAAACGTTGCCAATGTTCGACAACAGTTGACAGAATATCACTCATTACTTGATCAACTCAGTTCTATTACAACCAAGTATACAGTTCTACAAAAGACTAGTCAAGATCAAGCCGCTAAGATTCGGTCGTTAGAGGAAGAGCTAAAGAGAGGCAGTATGCAATCAGTCACCAATCCTAGTAACATCCCTCGACGTATTAGTGTTGATCAACCTCCATTCTCATTCTGCCAACCTGCTATACAGTTACCACAACTGTCTGGTGGTGGCAGCAGTGGTGGTGGCTACCCTCCGTTTCTACTTCAGCCTCAAAAAGCTGTCATGTTTAGTAGTCGCCGACGGCTGCCTCAAGAAGAAGTATCAGTAGATAAAGATAGTATGAAATCATCTCCGCGGAAACAAGATCAGCAGCTGACTTCAGCTGCTACACATGATACCTCATCCATTCAATGCCATAGTGGTTATAGTCCTATCAGGTCAGCAAAGAGGTCAATTTCAAAAGAAGATGGATTATCACAAGTAAAGGATACCAAAAGGCTCAAGAGTGTCTGATTTGTTTGTTTAAGTTTAGGGCTAGAGAAGATTTGTTGCACCAATAGACAGTACAATAGACATATAGATACACTATTAATGTATTAGGTTAGAGGTTATGTGTATGACAGAGCATCTCAATCTCAAACCCATGGATAGCTGCCTAGATTGGCAAATGGTTCAGAAAAGGTATCTTTCTTTCTTCCAATTAATAAGTATGTAGTCTTGCCCTTGTCTTGCCTCAAGCAGTGGTTTCATCAACCACACGATGACTAGAGGTTCTAGCAGATGTGCACAGTTTCAAGCAGAGGAACTCCAGTCCTCTGCTTTGGAGGATACCAACACGGGGTATTAAGATACCCTATGAAACCCGGAACTAAATTAGCTCAAACAGTGATACGCCAAACGAACAGCAACGGCAAAACCATAACATTACAATGGTCGTACAATCGACAAAAGCGCGAATATATCTACTCGTTGCTGCCGTTGTATTATTTGTAATCGACGGTGGCAGTGCTGAAAAGGATCTTGAGATAAATGAAAATATTATTCCAAGTAATTTGTAAGTGTACTTTGTGGTGTACCTCAATATGGTTGCAGCTTATCATATCTCATCTCTATACCCCATCCGTATCATAATCATCCTAACTTTACAATAGCAAACTCGATGATGCACTTAATTCCTTCAGTATTGACTCGCCTGGATTAATTAAAAGGTCCATGCTCTCTGCTGGATTTAGTAATGAAGAAACTAGAGAGATGAATGATGCATATGTTGAGTTCTCAACCCAAGCTATTGTTAATGAAATGGAAAGGATTGAGAGAATTCGAGATGAACTTTTGGCCAAGAAGGCACAAATTGCTGCAGGTGATGCGCAGACACAAACTTGTTCTGCGGAGGATGGAACTTGTGCGGACAATAGTAGTGCAAAAGATGAATCATCTTCACCTACAAAGAAAGATGATAAACTATCCTCCAAATTTGGACACTTTATTGAAACAGATTTAAAGCCAGGTCAAGTAGAGTTACTCAAATGGGATGATGATAAAACAATCGTTCAAGAATATGGTGCTAGAGTTGGTCTGCCTGAACATTTTGTACCAACTATCAAGGCATATGCTAAGGAGATGGGATTACTTGAAATTATGATAAATAAGCTGTATGATAATCCATTAGAGCCCGGAGGTGCAGATTGGTATTCATTTCAATCGCCGTATCAAAAGGGAGCAAAAGAAGGCGAGATGAGAAACTTTACTTGGAATGTAGAACGTCCAGCTAAAGAGTGGAAGAGCGACATGCACTGGTTCAACACTGCGGACGAATTAAGTCATGAGGATGCATTAAGGGCATTATCAAAGGGTGGTTTTGATGAGGTTCTAAAAGGTATTGGTGAACAGTTTAACTTGGATGAGTTGCATGTAGACAGTTTTGGATTCGTAGCTGTTACCAACTGTGATCGGGGATTCATTCATACTGATTGGGAAGGCACCGGGGGACGGGCTTTCAATTTCTTAGTAGGTATTCATTCTCCTGAAGGTGCTGGACCAGAACTTATTGTTGAGGGTGAAAAGAAAGGCAAGGAGCTGAAAGGTGAAACCTATTATGGATCAAATTCGGGAGTATTGGTTGGAGACGATACTCGACATGGTACAAGAGAATGCGAGCATCGTGCTAAGCACGAAGTGCGGATCACTACATCTATCTACCTTGCCGATGCAACTAAGGAGAATATAGGAATCTTGGCTGGTGATACTACAAGCATCTTTCCTCCTATGGAAGAGATGGGTGAGGAGTGGATCTGGTACGTGTTATTTTGTGAGTTCTGCTTTTGTTGTTTGTAGTAACTATATCTCAACATATATATGCACTACCTACAGGGCCCAACGAGGACGACATTGGCGTAAAGAAGGAGGAGGGCCCGGCTTGGTTGGAGATCCTGGAAGAGCTGCATTCCCCTTTCAAGACAACGTTAAGGGATGTACGAAAGACGACTGTTTGGGTGAAGGGCGTAGAGATAGAAATGATTGTTTAAAGACCTGCAAAGTCTTCATTGATGACTCAACAGAGTATATGCTCGGTAAGGAACGCCGAGAAGTCCTAGGGTATTGATTTGTGTCTCATGTGAATATTCTAAATGCACGATCTAAATTGATAGCAATCTTAAGTTTAGCTTATCTTAAGTGTAACCTGCAGCAACTGTTTCATTCTAGCATATATTATACTGGCCTTACTTTCAAACAGGTACTACTTCTGTTTCCACCTTGTCTCCTCCGATGCTAATAGCAGCCGTCGATGTGGTCGTTTCTAATACTGTTTTGCTATCTTTCATATCTACAGGTAGCTCTTCTCTGTTGCTAGTAAGCATTGTAGTAGAAGGAAGAACGCTTTCTTGAGTGGTTGCTGCTGCATTTTCCTTACCATTGGCAGTGTTAGAGATGGCAGCAGCATCAACTAGCCATGGTTTAGATTTCATGTAGATTCCATAATGGACATCTGGTGATGGGGTAGAAGAGATTCGAGCAGTGCTGGGGCTTGGAGGTTGCAATTCTAACACCTCGTTGCATCGAAGCTCTTCCATAAGTACATCATCATCGTCGTCTACATTGACCGTAGCAGCCGTAGTTGGCTTCTCTGTATATAACTTCTTCTCAGTAGAGTCACCAACCAAAGTATCACTCTTTGACTTTTTCTCTTTGATGGGTGATCTATTTCGGATGCTTGAGCAATGAGGTCAAATCCACTCATTTGAGATCTATTCTTTCCCCTTTCCATCTTTTCTCTCATCAGTTCAATGTATGTTTCTTCCTCGAGTACATCACCATCTTGAAGATGTTCATCATTGTCACCATTTTCAAACTTGACAGAATAGGAGTGCCGCCACTGATGCTGGGCATCTTCCCAGGTCTGTGAGTTGTGAATTACACCCTTCAACCAACATCCATGTATCTCCGGATCAGTCGGATCGACCCATTTGCTATACACTCGTGTATTCTTTGTCAAGCGTTTATGCGTCATCTCTTCAGTAATGGGCATGGAGTAGTACTGCTCAATTTCCTTCAACCATATCAGATACTGGTCAGCCATCATTATGTCTTCTGTATCAAGATGCATACTTTCAGCTCCATCTTCAAACTTTACATGATATAGTAGATTCGGTACTCCGGTAGTGTTGAATTCGTCTTGAACTGGCGAGAGCGTTGATGCTATTACTAACCCAGGATACCACGTGCCGTAACTACCCGGATCTTCCCTGTTTAACCAACGAGCATATACTTTATTACCGGGTATAAATATCTGGTGAGCATCCGTCGGGACAGATGGCCGAATAGATGGATCGAAGTAATCTGGTAGAGTATCGGCAGTGCGTTTATTCCGACTGGCAGAGGTATTGATCAATGATGGCTCAGTCTCTGTATCTATAACATGCTCGCCAAGACAAATAATAACTTTTGGTTTCTTGGATTCACTTGACTTGACTACTGATTGCATGTTTACTGATGTCGATATTGTTTTGGGATTATAATTTTGAGGAGGAGCAGTATTCGTATGTCTGCTAGTTTTGTCTGATACTCTCTTTGTTGTTTGCTTACTCTTCTTGGTACTCTTTTTCTTCTTGGCAGAAAAGAATACCTTCAATTCTGGATGCCTCTTCTCGAGCTTCATAGCATATGCCTTTACATTCTGACTACTCTGAGTCTTTACGATTGCCGCAATCTTATTCCAGGAATCATCCTTCCAACCATGCACATACAAACCTCGAAAGAAGTTGACTACTTCTTCCGGCTGCCATTGATCATTTCCTTTCTCTTCTTCGGCAATAATAGCTGCTATATTTTCATGCGTTTCACTTCCATCATTCGTTTCTCTTAAGAATGGGAGAGACTTTGGTTTCACCTGGTTTCCCATACTAACTTTCCTCTTTTTTCTAGTTTGTTTCATTGTAGTATCATCTTGTTCATATTGATGGGGTGCTGATCTCTTTCGTACCGGCCTTGCATCTTGCGGTGGTGCACGTTGGCTTCCCCTCATGTCTATATTTTGTGGGATAGAGAGGAGAGTGTTAGTTCAGAGTTTAATCTGATGCACAAAATGAATTTGACTTGTGTATGTATTATGATACGGACTACTCACCATTTAAACGAGATGTATTCTTCGATAAATCTTCTGGGTATTTAGTCTTTTGTGTAGAGCTTCGTCGTGGTACTTGATCGTCTATTTCCATGTTTTATCTTGTTTGTAATATGTGGTGTTGTGTTGTGTTTGTATGTATTTTTTGCCACGAATGGTGGATATGATACTAAACGTTTCTCTTCTTCTGTCAATCCTCAACCTTTCAATACCGAATGCGGTATATAATTATTTGGCGTTAATTTAATAGATAGTGTTTGATATCCCTGTCAACCCTTTATATATATACCACACGAACGCAAGAGCCAAGAGATAGAACTCAACAAAATTATAATGACACGTGATGTGCACAAGTTGAATATGCTGTGCAATACTTCGATATCTTTCTCCGCCAGACTAAATGTGTTTACAATACACGATGATACCTTACCAATGTGAGGAACTATTATACGTTGGTTGTAAATATGGATTTTGTTGAACAACGAGTGAATCCAAAGCGAAAATGAAATTTGAGGATATAAAAAAGTTTGCATTCTGGCCCGTGTGCATAAAAGTCTCACTTTACCCGACATACAATAAACAAAAAACAAAACAGAAAACAGAGAAGCTGTAGAGTTGCAATATGTCGGGCTGGTTGGGAAGTCTATGGGGTGGCGGAGGAGCGTCATCCCTTCCATATAATATAGAATCTGACCCAGTATCACCATCAACGAAGCACGGTTCTCACGGCTGGGCTATACACAACGCAACAAACAAAACAACCTCAGGTGAAGCAACGGCCTTCCAAGCAAATAAAGCTGACCTTGCTAAAACACCATTACGTCGTACATCATCATCTCTTGCTAATGCAAAGTATGCAGATACTAGTCAAACACAGTTGATACCGGCATTGCATCATTTCCATCGTATTAAACGATTAATCCATCCAAGAATACTAAGGGCGCATGCTACATTAGACACTGATTATCCTGATGAAACTAAACCCTCACCCGGTCTTGATGCACTTGACAAAACTGTAACAACCGGAACATTAATTATAATAACGGAACCAGCTATACCATTAGATGATTGGCTTGAAAACTTAAATCCACATACCTCACAGGCTAATTCAGCTGCCGTTTCATGGGGGATTTTTAACATTGTGGAGGCATTAGGGTTCTTACATACACAAGCTAAATTGGCACATGGTATGATATGTCCCGATGCTGTATTTGTTACACCAGCAGGTGATTTTAAATTGGGTGGATTTGATTTAATTACACCACTGGGTATCTCAGACGGCGGTGGCGGACCTACGCCACACTTTAGAAAGTTTGAAGGATTGGTTTGTCCTCCTGATTATCGATCACCAGAACGAGTTAGTCAACGGTACGATGTATTACAACAGAGTGCACCTGTACATTCGATTGATTGCTATTCACTAGCTGTGTTAATTGAATATATCTATACACATCCGAATGCTGGCACAAGTGGTCAAGTTCCAGCACCATTGAAAAAGGCATTAATGCGCATGAAGAATGATTCACCAAAGCTTCGACCACGCTTGCCACCATTATTAAAATGTCCATTATTTGATAATCCATATGTCAAGGCAGAAATGTTTTTGGATGAGGTAATGTCCAAACCAGTCGAAGAGAAGATTATGTTTCTACAATCATTGCCAGATGTATTAAATCGGGGAGTATTGAATGAAAATGTGGCTATACACAAAATATTACCACTATTAGTTATGGGGCTTAAAACAACTGCTGGGAATGAAGCAGCCATGACACAAGATGTTAATCGGAGGGAAGCACTGGCAACAGTTCCGTTGTTGTTCCAGATCGCTGAATCCTATCTTGCTAAAACACCTGAACTATTCCAACGTCATATCACACCATTGGTGCCTCTTCTCTTTGCAATTAATGATCGTGGTGTTCGAGGTGCAGTACTTCAGAAGATTACACTATTGGAAGAACAATTGGAAAAGACTGCAATTAATTCGGCAGTCTTCGAACCGATGTGCAGTGGATTTACAGATTCTAGTGGCCCTCTGCGTGAATTGACATTGAAATCAACAATTGTTTTAGTACCAAAACTGAATCATGCAAACCTGGAAAAGCTCGTGAGGTATTTGATACGGTTGCAATCGGATCCAGAAGCAAGTATACGAACGAATACTGTCATCTTTATTGGAAAGATTGCACCGAATTTGACGGATATGTCCCGACAGAAGTTGATCCTCCCTGCATTCATGCGTTCAATGAAGGATCCATTTACACCCTGTCGTCTATCAGCATTGCGGGCTGTTATTTCATGCAAAGAGTACTTCACACAGAAGGATGTTGCCGAGAAGGTATTACCAGCCGTCGTTCCTCATACATTAGATGGAGCAAATGATGTGAGGTTAGAGGCGTTTAATGTTGTCGATGCATTGATTGTGGGTTTACGAGAAGAGTCGTCACGCATGGCAAAGGATGAGGCCGAGCGTATTTCAGCTGCAACCTGTGGAATGAATACAGTGGGTTCTTCTGAGGGTAATGGGGCTGAATCTGCAGCTGCTGCACCATCAAGTGGAAGTGGATATCTAACAGGTCTATCGTCATGGATGACTACTTCTTCTCAACCAACAGAGAACTCTACATCTGCTACTACTAGTAGTGCTGCTGTTACCACTACAAAGTCAGCTACGTCAAGTAGCAGTCTACCTATGGGATCAACTGTTGCATCACACAAAGCTGGTCCTGCAGCACCAAAGTTCTCATCTCTATCACTGAGTGATGCTCACATAGGAGGTGCTAATGCGGGCGAAGGTTGGTCAGATGATGATGACGACTTGGTAAGCCCTACGAAACCAGGTGATGGATGGGGTGATGATGACTTTGGAACGACGAGCAGCCCTGCCACAAAGAATAATGACGATGATGATGATTTTTTTGCTTCCTTTGAGTCTTCAAAACCTTCACGACCGGCAGGCGGCAGATTATCTGTACCAAAAAGGACAGGTCTGTCTCTGACATCTAAGGCGGCTCCAAAACTGCAGCAATCTGGTATGAAACTTAAAAAGCAAAAACCCTCTGTGAAGAAGTTGGGAGGAAGTGACCTGAGTGATGGCTGGGACGATTTCTAGCTGTATGTTATATGTTGATTGTAAATATTGAGCTTGTGATCTTTCTTCTTGAATGATGCGATGATGAGCTCGAGTTGAGTTCTCTCACTGTTTATGTTGTTTGACTTACATAAATCATACTTATTATAAGAATGTCTATCCATGATGGAAGAGTCGTTCCTTACTTATATTTGTTGTACATCCAATACATGAAAAGCGATGGGAGGACATGGTCGAGAGAGCAACGCCCTGCTGAGCGAGTTGGATAGGATACCTCTCGGTATCCTCTCAGAAATATCTTGCCAATATCACAACAAATCACATCATCCTTCTCTTTCACTCCCCATCCTTCTTTAGCGCCATCACAATATTGGCAGCCAGTATTAAAAGGAGATGGTGCAAGGAAACGACGTTGTTAATGTCATTTTATTCGTTGTAAGTTTGTCAGTGTTTACTCTTCTCAACCACAAAACTAATCCTAACCACTCCCCAAATTTTGTGATACATCTTACCTACTTATCGACGAATGTTGTATATTTATATAGGATGAATGGACACGGTGTATAGGGAGTGGCTACCAGAAAGATTCTCTCTATCGATTTGGAAAGTTCGGTGAGTAGATGGAAACAGAATGATATACAAAAGTAGATGAGTTGAGAAACACATAGCTCACTTTCAGCCATATTTTGCTCACATCTGATGCAACAAATATATTATTATCATAACCTACCAACATAGAATCATGTACTGAACAATGGAAAGATCTCAAATTAGCGATGAAGGCCAAAACGACATCTGATCCTGATGAAGCTCAAAGATTACTTCAACAAACATACTACAAAAAGAATCTAGGCAGTGATCTGAAACAAAGTCCAACAGCTGGAGTTATATGGGATTTGAAAGAGACTCCCTGTTGGGATGAAGTTGAATAACATATACACCAAAGATCAAAAGAGAAATCGTGTTGAAGCATAAACTCTCAAATTAAATCTGCCCTATATAATATGATGTGAGACTAAACTTTCTATGAGAGAGTATCAAAGAGAGCAAAGATTTGGATAGTTTCAATGTTGAAATAGATTATCAAAGTGTTCAAGACTATTCCCTTATATTTATTTACGTACAAACACTACACTCTATTACCCCCAAATCTTTATAAACATGTAATTTACTGGCAAAAATATTACATGCCTCCCATACCTGGATTCATTTGCATACCTCCATTCATTTGCATCTGAGGTGGCATTTGGCCCCCATTTGGCATACCGTTAGGCATGTTTGGTTGAGCAAACCCACTCATGTCCACACCTGGCTGCATGCCCGGCATCATTCCTGCTCCAGGCATCATTCCTCCCATACCTCCACCATTCTCAAGCATTAACATACCATTGTTGAACCCTCCAAGTTGACTGTAAGTTCCTGCAATTTGATCTTGATTGTCCTCTTCCTTGGGAGGCTTTGTTCTTTCCTCTAGCACACTCAGACGATCATAAGTTTGACGCATATTCTGAATGAGGAATGGCATAATAAAGTGCTGATATCCATTGAGCCATCCAAGTTCAAGCGCCACATCGGGCCGCACATGAGTGAAACAAGTGTATAATGCAGCACAGAAACATTCCTTCTCAGATGTCTCGCAGAAGAATCGTAATAGGCTTTCAATAGTATCAGAATCAGCGGACTCATTGGCAGTATCAATACAATCCTTCCACATACGGTCATTCTTCGAAAGTTCAATAGATTGAGACCACTTCTTGTTACATCTATAAACATACGCTGATATACGACGGAACTCCAAAAGCTCGTGAGTGGCAAGCTTTGATGCAAGGGCAATCATATTAAAGTTCTGGAACTTGTCAATTGATTTTCTCAATGATTCGTAATCCTCATCCTCAATGTAGAGCTCGTTAAGGGCTTCATTGACTGCACTGAGATTGGCTTTTTGTACAGACTTCATGTAAGCCTGTCCAATTTGCAATGCCCAGTCCCCAGAACGACGAAGTTGGTTAACAACTCGTGAGTGGTCAACTAACTCTTCAAGAACCTCCATTAATCTTGTAAAGATCAAGGGGTGCATAGTGAGGTAGAAGTTCACAGCCTTGTACATGATCTCACCATTTCGTACCTTGACGATGGAGTCAAGGAACAAATCATTGTCAAATGCACTGGCATGTTCTGTCATGACCTTAACTGCATTATCAGCCTGCTTATCCTGCATGTAAAGGTAAACGGCAGGTGACCACAACCGAGCACGTTCGCAGGAACGGACAAGCTTGGACACGTTAAGCTTGCTGAAGAACACCTTGCAGTGCTCCATGACCTTTTCTGGTACATGCTTGGTGTAAAGAATACCAAGTTCAGTGAAGATACCAATGTGGGCATCTTCCAAACCAAGTCCTTGCTCGAAGAGTGAAACAAGATGATCAAAGTATCCAAGATCTGAGTAGTATGTAACAACATCATCAACGTGATCGGGATACTTGATAACCTCAAGACCACAAGTGGCGGCAAGACGGTATTCCTCAGCCTTGAGACATGCAAAGCAAACCTGCTTCCAAGTAGATACATTGTTCGCCTTAGTAGCTGCGGCGACTGCCTCGCGATATTCCTCGAGGTGAATGTGACATAGAGCAAGCTTGGAGTTGTTGTTGATACTCTTGAAGAGGATCTTGGAGGCCTGGTATAGACCCTCAGAGAAACAGCGATCACCAATGCTTTGAATGTTGGCAACATTTGGTCCGTTGACGAATACCTCAAGATCAGTCAAGTTGTTAATCTTAGCGTAGGCATAAATAAGCTCGGTATCCAACAAGTTCTCTTGGAGGTTCTTTCTTGCCATTTGAAGGAAGGGGATAAGCTCGGTGTAAATCTCAGCCTCATTGGCCTCAGCGCACACCTTGACATATTCACTAGCATCCTCGGCATTGATGAAACTGGTAATAGCCTCGGCAGCCATCTTCTCCTCCAATTGAGCTGTACCAAGTTTAGACCAGACTGGTTTCTCGTCAGTCTGATTGGCATATCCCTTGGCACGGTCAAGGTCCTTCATAAAGTCAACTAGTACACCAATAGCAAGTACTTGCATCTCAACCTGCTCCTCCTTATCGGCAGTGTGTTCAGGCTTGGCAAATTTGTTGTAAATACTGTAGGCCTCCTCGTAAAGCATGTGACTTTCAGACACACAAATAAGGGCAATATCCTTGGCATCGAAGTTGTCCAACTGATCAATGTATCCAGCAACACGGGTAGCATCAGCACGAATGGCAGTAAGAATGAGCAAGTTCTGAAGATTCTTATTGTCTGAAAAGTCTGATCCTTGCAAAATGATACGCTCAAGAAGGGTAATGAGCTCCCCGGGAAGATCGGCCGCCATGAATGCCTTCACTGTACACGAAACCTCATCAGCAGACTCACTCTCAGGAAGAGCCCACTCGACGACCTGATCAATAAGCTGTCTACGTTGTGTCTCCTTCTCGGCGGCAGCCTCTACACTTTCTTCACCAGTAGCCTCCTCCTTGGTAAGGACCTTAGCCCATAACTCCAAGTCCTGACGTTCAACGAGGTATCTCGCAAGATCACGATATAATCCATGAGTGAAACTAATCTTAATAAGCTCATCATCACATTCTCCAGCACCCTTCTTGTATGCTACGAATGCCAAGGAAGGGTCCAAACTTTCGCAGAATGGACCGAGAACCTTGGGTTCGTAGAACATGTTGTTCGTCAAGAAAGCCTTTGGATCCTTATTCAACTGAATGTAAATCTTACCAAGAGCGTTGTGTGTGCCTGGCTCGGTACTTCCGGTAGCAACACGTGCCTCAAGCCATGGCTGGAGCATACGAAGACGGTTACGAGTCTCAGCGATTTCAACCATTTCCTCAACAGGACAAGCAGTTCCCACGGCCATGAGGATACGCTTTGTGAAGTCCTCATTTGCACCAAGATCAAATAACTTGCCAACAACCTGTGGAGTTTTGGTTGGTGAGACCTTCGTTACATAAACCTCAACATACTGAAGAAGACTGTTCAAGTACAAATACTCAGTAAGCTCATCGACAAAGTCGTATCGATCGCAGACGTGAATAAGTGGACGTGGATCAGGTAGCTTGGCATTCTTAAGGTATGTCTTGACCTCTTCGGGATTGTAGATGTTGGAATCACGGCACACACGCTCAGCCTCCTTAAACTGCCCAAGCATACAAGCACTCTGAATGTATTTGAAGTGAACAATGGGGTCCTCCGAAACATTGACAACAGCACCAAGGTAGTAATACAAACCCTCTGTAGCCTTGGCATTCTCAAACACCTTCACAAGCTCTTCTGATCCAAGCTCATCGTGATACTTCTTGGCAACCTCCACACAGACTTGCATGTTAGATGGGCCACGAGACATCATATCCTTAAGAAGAGCAATACTTTGTTCACGGTTTAACTTGCCAAAGTAGGTTACGACAAACTCGGGATTCATTTGATGGCTGTTCTTGAAGACACGCTTAATGTCATTGATATCAGTGTAATGCTCAGCAGCACGTTGCCACATACCAGCACGTTCACAAAGCTTTCCAACATGAGCACGATCGTAGTGTGTCAAAATTCCGTTCTGCATAATAGCATCTGCAACCTGAGGTGCACCACCAATTAGATTAATCTCAAGCAATTTTGTTTGGAGGTATGCATGCTCCTCCTTATTGTCCTTAAGTGCCTCAAGTAAGAAGGCGGTAGTTTCTTGGACACGGTTACTCGATAAGAATGCCTCCGCTGTTGCCTGGATATCAATAAGAGGTCCTCCCTCAGCGCTGACTAATCCCTTGGCCAAATCCAATGCACCCTGAGGATTATTGAATAACAATTGACTCAACATACTAGAGTAGTCCATAGAGTATCCAACTGATGTCGAATAGGGAACAATCTTTTCATACTCTCCACGCTGGACAAAGCACTGGATAGCCTTGGCATGGCACTCACTCCTCAAGAACACACTAAGCGCCATGGCAGTATCATGAGGCATGATCAAATCTCCAAGAGTTTCAGAGCAATGTAGTTTGTCATCCTTAAGCCACTTCTCCATAAGCTGTGGACGTCCCTGTTGCAAAACTGGCTTGGCTAATTCAATACTCTCCTGTTCATTAAGCTTTCCACTTTCCAACAATGTCGAGAAGTACTGGAATACGGGCTGAGGAGCACCAGGTTGGGCAGGAATTTGTTGAAATCGGGCAATTGTCTGGGGTGTACGCAACGCTGATCCACTAGCAGCGACTAAAGTTGCTGCCTCTTTGACTTGTCCAGCTCCAATCAATCGTTCAAACTCCTGGGTATACAAATGCTCAGCACCAGGCAAACCCAAGCGCCCAGCGACCTTGATAGCCAAATCAGTATCGCGTAGGGTGTTGACAATGTAGGGCACCAAATTCGGACCATTCAAACCAATGCGCAATACACGTCCAGTACGAACGGTAATACCAAACACTGCTCCAGTCGATTCCTGTGGGCATGTAACAAATACCGTCTCCTGTGTTATCCTCGTTCGGAACATGGTCTTACCCGAATGAATATCAAACATGTAAACAAATCCCATTTTGGATAATAGGAATGCAATATCATCTTTAGCATCCACAACCATACTAACGGGGAAATCCTGAGCAGCCTCAGCTGGAACGGGAATAACTGTTGGTGGTAATCGATGAGGTGTACCCTTCGAGGGATCACGTCCAACTTCCATAACGAATAGTTTATGAGATGGATCTTCCGTCTTTTTCTCGTGGAAGACTAAAAGTTGAGCTGGATCTTCACGTCCTGGTAACTTGATTGTGGCGAATGCACCAGCATGTCCCTGAAGAGGTTGAGATACCTTCTTATCGACACTGTAAAGCTGCATGTTACCATTAACTCCACCACCCTGAGCGGCAGAAATACCACCAAGAAGACACCACTTTGAATCGGGTGATACTTGATAATTGATGATTTGGGTATTGGCGCCAATAGTTGGATGACGGTCAAACATTTTCACAGGACCACTTTGTCCATCTGCACTCCAGTGAAAGACAGATGTAGCAGTTACCAAGGCAAGATTATTTGCCCCCGTCCATTTCCAAAAGACGATGGGACTGTCCATATCGTGACTCTTCAACTTGCTTTTAGTGTCGAGGTTGAACATTTGAATCATTTTACCACTACGTAATGCCAAAATATTGGAAGATGGGTTCATCACCGCAGCCTCGGCCTTGATGGGACGACGAGTAACCTGTGCCTGATTTTGAAGATCAACGAGGGATACTTGAGTTGGTTCAACGGAGACAATCCACTTATCGGATTCCATAGTGGTGAGTCCATGTTTGATGCTTGCTTCTGGCACTCCCAGTTGTTGGAGCTGAAAAGTAATTAGAGAAGAGGATTATAATATAGTTGTGAGTAATATGTAAAGAATCGAGTACCCAAACAAAAATAGAGTAACAACAAACGCCAACAAATACAAAGACAAAAAGGGCATCAATTCGCCTAGCAAAGAATCTCCCGTAAATAAAATACAACCCCTCCATAGATTCAAGTAATAATAATGCCAATCGTAATACGGTAATTTTGTAGGCATTAAATTTGCCAAATTTTCATTACTTCCAGCTGCACAAAGCTGCCGAAAGTGGAACCAGTAAACTGTACTTATACACTCCAAATGCCTGATAATATTTCTTAAAATTTGCGCCGAGTTTGGCGTATTTATAATGTGCGTATATATCTTTTTGCAATGCCAGACATAATGATATTTTATGAACATACTTATGTTCTGTAGTCTTCATACCCGGGGTTTGCGTTAAAATCTCTCAGCCCCCTATCTACATTCTCGTGTTGCAGATTTTACTATGCCATTGGCCATTCCCCCGCTGATTTGTTCGCAGCAGTGCAATGGCAACTTTTATTAATAGTTGTGTGGTCATGCTTTGCAGTTAATTATTGGTTTTTCGCAAGGGATGACGTAGGCGTATAATTAATTCAAGGGCCGTTAATTAATCCCCGTAATCTTCCATTTTGTGATAATAACTTGAGCTCCGTGTTGTTAAGCCTTTGGTTTGTTTGTTGGTAGGTGGTGGTATTAATATCCACCAAGTCATATTTCGCACCACAAACAGTTCATGTACCCCAATAAAAATATTTACCCTCTCCACCACTGAATAATAACAAAAACATATTCAATATAAATAACAGCCACCACTTAATGTAGAATTACTATTGAACAATACCCCGTAAGGTTACTAATCCAAACACTCCAATAATCCCCAACCAGCCCACTGCACCAAAATTTTAGTATCCGTTATTCACACCAACAAAATTAATTCCCCTGCCTTTAATACTTACATTGAGCACCTCGCTAAAGGCAATAGGTACCCCTGCCATTATTTAATACTATTCTATTCTCCTCTATTAATTATGCCGTATATTAGTGGCAACTCCTATTGTATCGTGTAATTATGCGGTGTTTTCGGCAGCGGCAATTTTTCAAGGAGTACGGTCGTGATCAGCTCAAGGTACAGGAGTACGGTGTAATACAAAAGATACCGTATCTTTTTTTGAGTGAACCTGAGTGAACTAAAAAATCTTTGGCTTAAACAACTGGTGAGATCCTCTTTGTCTTCTTACTTAAAATTTAGACTACCGCTTTAAAAAGTTTTCCGGGTGGTAGCAGGATGAAGCTCTCTATAGTACAGTTAGCACTGACAGTATCGGCGGTGACTGGATTTAGCTCTCCGACGAGCCCAAATAATATCTTTTACCCACCGCTACTGCAATCCACTAATAGATATGCAGGAGGATGTAGTCATGTATCCGGTTGTCAACAGATACATGGTAGATCTAGTATTGTTCTATCAATGTCAACAAAATTATCCAGTGATAATATAGTAACAACGAATCAGCAGAAGATAGAAGAATCCACAGGATCGACTGCAATAATTCTAAACATGAATGCTAGATCAGTAACACCTCAATTAATATCAATAGCGTCAAATATTGTTGGTGAAGAGAATGTATTTGTAACAAAGACAGCAGATGAGGCCAAGCTTGCGGCAAACACTGTTGTCAGTGGATGCTGTAACAATGATACTACATCAAAGAAATATTCCTTGGTTATCCCGATTGGCGGAGATGGTAAGTTGATAATCCAGTACTTATTTGTTAGTATCGCCTACATCTAAGCTATATAACATTACCTCCACCTTCCTCCTACAGGTACTTTAAGTGGTTGGATTAATACCATGGTTGATGAGATATTATTATTTCACAAGGAAATAGATAATAACAACAGTACAATGATGTCTGTGGAAGATGCACTTAAAATGATTCCATTAGTTGGGTATATTCCGGTGAGTAGAATAATAATACCATTCTATCTTTTGTTTATCTCTCGATACACTTGAACTTACTTATATATAAACTCATTGCTATTCTTCTTCAATAGATGGGAACAGGAAATGGTTTAGGATATGTAATTGGGTGTAAAGCTGGGAATAAAGATGACAACAACAGTGATCAAGATGATACAAAGAAAAAGAAGTCGGTATTATCAAGGATGAATTTCATGTCATGGATGAAACGTCATGGTAAGGTAGAACGAGCACGTCTTACAATGCAAAAACTAAAGACTGTTGGGGATACTATACAAAAGGCTGAAAGAAGTAGTCAATCGCAGAAAGAAGACGTTGATCTCAGAGAAACTTTATCAGGTACATGCAGTATTGTTCAAATGCCCCTTATGGAGGTTACACACCCCCGTGATAATGATGATGAAGACGATGATGCAATAGAAGATGAAATGAAAGGTGATTTATGCTTCTTTGCGGTAAGTTACAAAACGGCGTATTATACACTCTCAGGGCAAACTGATATTATCGCAATCATGTATATGCTCACATCATATGCTCTCCTGTACACAGGGTGCTGGATTTGATTCTTTAATGCTCAACGATTTCAAAATGATTAAAGGTAAGTTTAGTTGTCGTGTATATCAATAGTATGCGTTCTTTACTATTACACGCAAAAAGTAACACGATTTGAAAATGATTAAAGCATGGGCTACTTCAGACAAATACGGTCCACATGCTCTACCTTGGTTCGTCAAAGATGCGTTGTCTTCCGTTGCTGGTTATGTTGTTGCTTTGATAACGAAGACTCTACCTCAGGCTTTGAGGTATGGGACGCATAAGATTCATGTTGATGTTACTACAACTGATAAAGATACATTATGGGTAGATCATAGACGAGGTGACTTCTCTGAATTGGCGATTGCAACAAGTGACAAGTCTACAACAACAGAATCATCAACGACTCAACAACAACATATGATATACTCTGGGACGACCGGAATTATTGCGGCGGCAACCACTCCCTACTATGGAGGTGGTATGCGTCTATTTCCATATGCACGTTTGATGCCGGACAAGCTTCAACTACGAGTAGGAAGAATCTCCCCTCTAACTGGGTTTGTGAACATACCAGCTATATTCGAGGGAAGCTATAGAGAAAAGACAAATGCATTCGGATGCTTAGACTTTATAGGTGAAGACTTCGAGGTGGAAGTGCGAAGCGCTCGATATGATGAGTATGTCAAAAGAAAGTCTGAAAAGAAGGGCAAGAAGAGAAGAAGATTGTTGAATTGGCTGAGGCTTAGAAGAAGGAGTGAAGATTATAATGATGACACTGCGGTTACAAATGACAAAGAGCCGATAAAGAGAGGTTTCCCTTTCCAGCATTCTGGTGAATCAATGGGGTGTAAGGAACGATTTAGGTTAAGAGTCGTACAACAGCCAGTGTCCTTCATCTCGTTCCTGGAGCCCAGAGTGATCATTGACGATTGATCGATTGATTGATCATAATTATAAGATTACAACATGTTAATGACAGGATCTCTCTAGTTGTGTCTACAGTGTGTGATATTTAGTTTGTACAAGTGCCATACACGCCTATTCTTCAAGCTCAGGGTTATCATTTGCCAACACTGATGATGCAAAGTTTGTGTATACTTAGTATTGATAAACCAAATGTGGTATGGAGGGTCGAAATGAGACTGGTTTACAACCAAACAAGTCTTCCATCAACTCTTTATTCTCATCCACAGTTGTTGCAATAACAAGAGATGTTGTTGTAGTATGATGTTCAGCTTCATTCTGCTTCATCAAAAGCTTTGCAGTGGCTGCATATTGTTCCCAAACTGACTTGCTAATAAAGGGTGGATCTATAACAATCAAGTCAAACACATCATGGTATTTCTCTTTAATGTTTGTTGGATCGTTGTAGTCATAGAACTGATACTCGGAGCAAGTCTCCCACGATTTGTCAAACTCAGAGGGTGTAGTGTTGATCATGATATGTATGAAAGAGTGAATAGAAGGTAGTCGTATGTGCAAGCAACCAGCAAATAAAATAACAACAATCAACTTAGAACAACTTACATCAAATAGTACACATTGTTGTCTTTCTTTTGGTGACAAGGAGAAGAAGAGTGATGGAGTTGATAGGAATGCAACACGACTACCACCGTCTACAAGTGACA
>Ga0214477_100609_pt1 | contig 23998 bp, 21 predicted proteins | sample M1_20Mar14CPVII9_FD_165058 | JGI IMG/M metagenome (GOLD analysis project Ga0214477, IMG submission 165058) | Marine eukaryotic communities from Monterey Bay, California, United States - M1_20Mar14CPVII9sort6BwellC16 | ecosystem: Environmental > Aquatic > Marine > Unclassified | place: USA...
TTATGATTGTTGTGACGTCTTTTCACAGATGCAGTCTTGCCTTCATATGCGGCAGCTGGACGGAGAAGTACTACCAGTGTGTGGAATGCGTGTAGTTGTAAAATAGGATTATCTGGGAAGGCACTCATGTCGAAGAAAACTATGGATGTAAGCCCGTCAGTTTGTGCCAGCAGACGGCTGACGGGGTCCTCTAGTATAGTAGGAAGTGCTTGAAGACAGATTAACTGAATCTTTTCATCATCTTGATAGGATTCCATCCAGTTTATAATAACTTGAACAGGCTTCTTCTGCTGCTGCTTCGGGGATGGTTTTGCTGTTACCCCTTCTAATGTTTCACCGCCGCCCAATTTAGTGTTGGTGAGGATTGACTGCTTCCCCGACTCTATTGCCGGTTTGTTTTTCTTGTTCTTCGCTGCTACAACCAACTTTTCTAAGGCCTCCTTAATAATTTGATCCGCTGGATTGCAATTATTATCGAAGTCAATCTCAATATCCATTTCATCTTCATCTAATGTTTCAGATGGACTGGATTTTTCCACTATAGGAGTGGTATTATCATTTTCTCTATGAGCAGATGGTTTAGAACAACTCGACCCATCACACGAGGATGATACCTGATGATCACAATCATTATTAGTTGATGTCTTAGTCGATATCGTTTCCTCATCGGTAGCCGTAGGTAGATGAGATGATTGTGAAGACAAGGACGGAAATTCTACAACAGGATTGTTATTGTTATTAATAACACTGCCACCACTCTTATAATGGTCACCACTGCCTTGAATATCGTCTATGAAAGATGATGACATGTTATGTCTTAATTTTTGCGTGATGGGGAGGAGTTATTGACTTGTTGTGTTTGTGCAAATAGTGATACTTTTTTAGGAAATACGATCACCACCGTCCACTACATCAACATTGTTCCTCCATAATGAGGCGAGGACATCAAGATAGGCCTCTATTTTGTTAGTGTGAGGGTGAGAGTTAGGCCTTTGGGTTTAGTGCGCATGTGCGCGTGCGCACGAATTGCTCGAGCTCGAGTGACACAAAATACCCGAATTTGGCCCTATTTATGGGCATTTTGAGGCTTAAATACCCGTATTTTGACCTAAATATGGTGATATGTGCGGCGCACGTGCGCAGCGCGCACCGAAGCCTCTCAAAATGCGCACTAAACCCAAAGGCCTAGTGAGAGTGTGAGGAACATTAAAAATTATGAAAGGGTATCCTGTGTCACATGTCGTCTTCCTCCTCTTGATTGACAACCTTGTGGGTTTTACATTGATCTAGCATATGTTTCACGGCCAATCAGTGCTAGTTATCATGTCTCTATTATTAAGATCACAAGTCTAGTCCTCGCTTAACAACATCTCATAGATCAGTTGTCTATCTATTGTCTTCAGTATTCCACCCATGACATGATAGAAACCTCATTCATCTATGTTCATTGCCTTTCGAACTTTACTCACATATCTTGCTGTTATCTCTTTCTTTCCTTGTATACTTCTGTGGAATTGTGTACTGGTTTCGGCTGGTCCATAAAACTGAAGATCAAGATTCTCTATTTGAAACTTTTGCTTGTATTTATGCACACCAATAGGTCGATGTGAGCAACACTCCTCCATTTGCCCTACATTGTTTGGTTTGCCCTTCCAATACCACCACTCTCCTTGCTCCGTCCTATTCCAGGTTATCATATTATGATATGGATCAACCATGACGTATTGTCTCATTTGAGGATCAAGGGCTGGCTCGGCGGAGATGTTCAACTTCTGCTTGAGACAAGTTGACGTCGAGATTTCTTCACTGGCATCTGGTCTATCTTCACATCTTCCTCTATCTTTGCCTTGATATCCTTTGGGCATATTGCGATATACCTCTGCTATCGCTTTCAATGTTTTGTGACTCCAACAAGCCGCCGCTCCAGCTATCATTTCTGGACGATTCAGTCTATGGCTCAAGATAAGTCCAAAGTAATGATGCTCTTTATAAGCATCCCAACCCATCTGATCACGAACATAGTATTGTAGGTTCTCGGGAAAGAAATATGTGTCATAATCAACTGAATGGAGATTGTAACATATGTAGGTACATTAAGGCAACAAATAAAGCAGATAAAGGTCAGATCAATAGCAAGCACACTATAACACATCATAAAACAATACAGATGCAGACTTTCCTTTACAGAACCACTCAGCTTCATCCAAGTGATGATCTGCAACGTATATCCATGATTGCCACATCTTTTCCCATATGTGTCGACAGATTCGATCTTTTCCGCTCTTTTTATCAATACATCCCGTCCATGGCCGTGTCATGTTGATAAACTTGACATTGTTTGGGAAGGTGCTCGCTGGGAATTCATAATGATGCATATACCCCTTGCCATTATTCTGTATAACATTATCTCTATCCCATTTACCTTCGACAGCTACTTCCGAGTCTGTAATGAAGTGTATTGTATTACATCGTTTACCCCATGTATCCATTATTACCTTATATATTTCCTCATTCCAAATAAACGGAACCATACAATATACTCGATCATTTGCATATTTAGGATCAGTTTTGGGCCCATTGGGATATGGTTGTTGTATTATAGATTTTGTAGGAGTTTGTTGCTGCATAGTATCAGCCCAGTCATTATTATTGCTATTACTAATAGAAGTAGTATCTGATTCATTACCAATTGATGTTAATAAATTTAACGACCATACTAACAAGACCACTGCAATTGTAATTAGTGCTAAGAAGAAAGCACGTATACTATTCCTACTAATCTTTTTATTATAATTTGCTCGAGATAATGAACCTATCTTCCTCATTTTTGTATGTGAACGTGTTATTACTTGTTAAGCGATGCAGTATCCCATACTAATATTATGGGCTGCTTCAATGGTCAATTGTTGTGTTGTTGGTGCATGTAACTTGCACCAATAACTCTCTAAGATGTATCCTGAACGAGCTCACTTGCGGCGGGTAAAATGGTTTGATATATGATCTATAATAATATAATACTTTGCAATAAGATGCATACTATGTCTATCTTATACCAATACTTCCGCCCTCTATAACGAGAATGACGATAGTGATGATGTATGAGCGTTCGATGTTAGTAGTAGTAATGAAGATGTAATTACAGAAGTTTCATGATAACTTCTTCAAATATGAAGTTTCTAAAAATTGTGAGAGGATAACAAGCATGAGGAGTTGCAATAGTTGTAATAGAGAGGAGCAAACCGATATAGCATACTCTTATTGTCCATTATCATCCATAGTAGTATAATATCATCCGCTGATATTCTTACTTAAACCGATCAGCGAGAACGACAGTTAAGTTATCAAGAACACACATCTTGTGCACACAAAATTATTTTGAGGTAAATTACATTCTCCGCTTAGTCATAAGAAGATATCTATTGCAATATTAATATAACATGTCAGGCAATGCCGATGCCCTCTTAAAGGGTATGCTTGGTATTAGCATGGCTGATAAAAGTATCCCCGCTACCACCACTAACAATACCCAAAAAGAAGATACAACTAGTAAGGAGGCTGATGCATGTAATAAGAATAACAAAAAGAAAGGTAAACAAACAGCCCGATCGGCACAGGGTAATAAACCACGTTCTGATAGTAAAGGACGACGTAGAAGTAGTGGTGGAAAGAATAATGATACTGGCGTTGATGGAGATGTTGAAGGGTTTGTAACTGTTGAAAAGAAGTCAACAGAAAAGAGCAGCAATACAACAACGAAACAAAAGAAGAAGAAGAAAAATAGCAATCCAAATACCAAACAGGGTGGTGGAAAGAAAGACAAGGCAAACGAAAAGTTGAAGAATACAAAGAATCATTCAAGTTCCAAACATAATGCAACGAATTATGCATGGAGTGCATTCCAATCGAGTCCAGATCCATCTGCTCTACCTGATATTGGAGGATTGTTTGGCAATAATAGTGGTAATGTGGATGATGATAAGGAAAAGGTTGCAGTGGTGGAAGAAGAGCGAGAAGAAACAACAACAGACGACGATGATGGTGAGGGTGGTAATGATGTTGGAGGACAGCCATCCACAGCTATTCGGGAGTTTCGTACTATGGAAAGTTTGGAGGGGGAAATGATGGAACAAAAGGATGTCAAGGCTGCTGATACAAAGCAAGATGTGGCACCAGGTGGAGCCAAGGAAGGTGCTCCTCCACAGCAAGGTCCTCCTCCATCTCAACCTCAACAACAACAATACCCAGAAGAGATAATGCAACTCATGAATCCTGGAGGACACTACGGTGGGTTTGGAATGATGCCTCCTCCTCCTATGCAACATCAGCAGCAGCATCCTCAAATGTATAATCAACAACAGCAGTATCCACAGCCATACATGCAACAACAACATCCATACATGCACCAACAGCATTATTCACAATACCAACAACAACCCGGCTATCCATATCATCCACATCAACATCAACACATGCACTATCCTCCAAATTCTCAATATCCTTCTCATCCAGGGCAGTTTCAACATCCACAATATCCACCTCAGCATCCTCAACAGCCCAACCCACCTCCTGGTTATACCACTGTTCAAGCTCGTGTTCCAAACTCACTCGGACCTTCTAATACAATGATGGTTCATGGAATGTCAGTTCCGGTACCTCCTGGTGTGCCGCCCGGAGCAGTTATTCCGGTTATGGTACCCATTCATCCTCCTGGACAGCAGCAGTATCAGAATAGGCAGCCTCGGGGATATAATAGGCCTCCTCCAAACAACCAGCCACAAGCTCAAATTCAACAACAACCATCAATGCAGCAACAGCAGGTACCAAAGCAGCCAACAAATCCCAATTCTTGGGCTGCCAAGGTTGCTGCATCTAAAGAGACTCCATCTAACCCAACAACAGTGGCAGAAGACAGTGTAGAGAAGAAGAAGGATACCCCTAAAGCATCTACTCAAACTCCTAAAAAAGTAACACCCAACAAGTCTCGATCAAACTCGAGAGGAAAGAAGGAAGCACAGCCAGCTTCTGGGGGAGGAAAGAAGGAACAGAAACAAAAGCCTCAACAGAAACAGAAGGAGGGAAATAGCAGTAAGAAGAGTAGTGGTGATGGGAAGAAAGATAGTGGTGGAAAGAAGACTGGTGGTGGGAAAAAATAATCACATACTAGAGCCTCTGAGTATAGACACTTATTAACTTAATAAGGATTGGTCACATCTTAAACCTCCTATCCATCTCCAAGCAGATCTTCATCTCAATATAATTCTCATATTATTTAGGGTATCCTACCTAGGGTGGTATCCTAATTTTTACTGAATCATCGGATGCGTGTTATGGTATCATTGTGTGAGGTTGTGAGATAGTGAGCTCATAATATCATAAGTTCAGCGCCATTTCTATTAGAAGTATATCATGGTGTTGTCTAGTACATCTCTAATTGCAATATTCTGTGGCGTTGCCACCGCCTATGTTGTACCATCGTCACATCGTAGTGGTATCTCCTCTCGACCATCCTTCCTCAATCAAAATGCTCTCCTCAATATCAATACGATACAACAACCTCAAACATCTGCTCTATCCATGGGTGTGGTAGAAGAATTCATTACATCTCGTGATTCTGAAACACGAAAAGGATTGAATGATGAATATCTTGCCAAGCTTCAAAAGCGTGTAGATAAAATTAACAAACTGGAATCAACCATCGAAGAACTTGGCGACGAGGATATGATTGCAAAGACTGCCGAGTTCCGTGAACGATTAGCCAAAGGTGAAGATATTAATGGACCTATATTAGAAGAAGCATTTGCTGTAGTACGCGAGGCGGCATGGCGTGTTATTGAACAACGTCATTACGATGTACAATTACTTGGTGGTCTAATTTTGCATGATGGACGACTAGCTGAAATGGCAACTGGAGAGGGTAAAACATTAGTATCTACATTACCATGTTATATCAATGCCTTGACAGGTGCTCCGTCATTTGTTATTACTGTGAATGATTATCTGGCACGTCGTGATATGGAAAAGATGGGACAGGTACATCGGTATCTTGGATTATCTGTTGGATTGATTCAAGCTGGTATGACTGAAGAGGAACGTAAGGTTGCATATGATTCTGATGTTGTCTATGTTACCAACTCAGAATTGGGATTTGATTACTTGAGAGATCATTTGGCATTAAGTCCACAACAGACTGTATTGCCTGGTAATACTGGAGAGTTTGATGGCTTTTGTGTAGTTGATGAAGCAGATTCTGTACTAATTGATGAGGCACGAACACCACTTATCATTTCCAAGCAAGTTCCTGCTCCAGCGAACAAGTATAAGGCAGCTCAAACATTGGCTGAGAATCTAAAGGAGGGTGTACATTACACTACTGATATTAAGAATAAGAATGTTGTATTGAATGAACGTGGATACAAGGATTGCGAGAAGGCACTTGGAGTGGTCAGTCTCTTTGAAGAGCCGGCTGATGCGTCAGGAGCTTGGGCACCATTCATTCTAAACGCCGTAAAGGCAAAGGAACTGTTCAATAAGGATATCGAGTACGCCATCTTGCCTGACAATTCGGGTGTTGGTATTATTGATTCATTCACCGGACGTATGTTAGATGGACGTAGGTGGAGGGATGGGTTGCATCAAAGTATTGAAGCAAAGGAGGGAATTGAAGTTAGTGAGCAAAGCAAAGTTATTGCCAAGGTTACTTATCAGGTAAGAAGAATGAATATGTTTGATTGTGCTAACATCTTGAAGATTGTGATTTTATACATGTGATGTGCACGTTACTAATCTTAATTCCTATCAACTCCTCCTATGCAGTCTCTTTTCCGTCAATTCTCTCGTTTGTCTGGTATGACTGGAACAGCAATGACTGATGCCGCTGAGCTTGAATTGACTTATGATCTTGTAGTAACACCGGTACCCAGTGCACTTCCCATTGCACGACGAGACTATCCTGATGTTGCCTTCAAAACTCGTGACGCTGCGAACAAAGCATTGATTAAGGAGATCGTCAATGTTGGTGGCGGAACTTCGGAAGGTCGTCCATGTCTTATTGGAACAACATCTGTTATGCAAAGTGAGGCTATTGTCACAGCTCTGGCTGAGGAGGGTATTAAAGCTGAATTATTGAATGCACAACCTGAGAATGCTGCTCGTGAGGGTGAGATTGTTGCCCAGGCAGGCCGTCCTGGTGTTGTAACTGTAGCAACGAACATGGCCGGTCGAGGTACAGATATTTTACTTGGTGGATGTCCAACAACCATGGCACGTCTCAAGACTCGATCATTCCTCTTTGATCAGGGTATCCTGAAAAAGGAAGAATTGGAATTCTACCCTCCATCGCCGAGTGATGAATACTACCCCTGTGATGTCAACGATGATATCATATTTATGCTAAAGGATGCTGCTGCCGCATTGAAGAAGGAATTCGGTGATGATCTTAGTGCCATCAAGTTTGATGAAATTCTAACAGTTGCAACTGATACGACCGAGGGTGAAGATGACCCAGTCTATATTGTCAAGCTTCGTGATGCTGCACAAGCAGTGAAGGATATCTTTCAAGAAACATTAGCGCCCGAGAAAGAAACAGTCAAGGATCGTGGTGGTTTATATGTCATGGGTACGAATAGACATGAGAGTAGTCGTATCGATGGTCAGCTTCGTGGACGAGCCGGTCGTCAGGGTGATCCTGGAACATCACGATTCTTCCTTTCATTCGAAGATGATATGTTTGTAATCTTTGGCGGAGATGGATTGGCCAACATTCTCAAAACATTCCGTGTCTCGGAAGATATGCCCATTGAGGCACCTCAGGTTACAGATGCACTCAACAAGGTACAAAGTGCAGTTGAGGAGAAGTATCGTGACATCAGAGGTCAGATTCTTGATTTTGATGATGTACTTGATGCACAACGCAGAGTGTACTACAGAAGACGACAAGAGTTGCTATTCAGTGATCCCGATGCCACATTGAAGATAATCGAAGACTACAACAAGCAAACTGTTGCTGATATTGTCAAGGCACAGGTCAATGAGGATGGATCAGTCAAGGTTGATAAGGTCATTGAAAAGATTGGCCAATTCTTCCCAGCTGTCTTGCCCGTTGTTAATGCCGATGATATTGCCAACTTGAAAGAAGAGGGTGTCATCTCCTTCCTAAATGTTGCTGTAGATGAAATCTTCCAGTCCAAGGTTGATGATCTTGAGAAGAAGGCCAAGGTATGTGTGTGTGCTTGTTGCCAAGTGTGTGTAAGCTTGAGATGTGTATGCTTCTTAGATTCTAACCAACTTACTTACTTACTTCCACACTATTCAGGCTGACGGAAGAGCGTCAGGATCATTAGCTCGTTCTGCAAATTACATTGGCCTAGTATCGATGGATAATGCATGGAGTGATCACTTACAGGCAATGGTAAACCTACAAGAGAATGTTTACCTTAGAAAGTACCAAGAGTTGAATCCGGCAGATGAGTATAAACGTGAGGCACTTGAAATGTTTGAGGGATTACTTGATAAGATGCGTCTGAATACAATCTTTTCATTGTGGCAAAGTCTAAATCCAGCAGTAGCACCTGCTCCTGTTGCATAAAGTGTATGTTCAGTATCTAGTTGTGACTGTTGAGCTTTAGTCTTTAAAATTAAGTGTACTTGTATTATATTAAACTTGGTACTTGACACATGATATGTACATGTATCTTTTGATTACGGACTGATCTCTAAAGGTGCTAGAAAGGAAGATAGGGCCTTCTGGTTGACACTCCACAAGGGTTTTTGATCCATATAATACCTCCCCTTTCTTTTTTCCCTATGATTCAGTCCTTCTCTGCGAACGATCTGAAATGACCAAGTCATTTTTATGTTTTTCCGACCAAATTACAATGAACTTGAGGTCATTAGACTTATTAATAGACCTCTACTAGAGAGGTAAGGAGTGTATTGGATAGAGAAGTGTATCGATAGTATAGGTAAATGTTTAAGGTTCGGAATGCTCAGAGGATTTCTTCCATATAAGTATTCTGAGATTTTTTTTAGCATACAATTTCTGGGGCTGGCATTGCAATAAAATTATAAAATTATATTAGTATGCCATCCTCAAGAGATGTTAGTATATCTAACCATGTTGGTAGGAGACGTAGACCAATATCCAATGGATTGAATAATTATTGCAGTGTCAGTAATTCGGGCTCGTCTGGTAGTGCTGGGTCATCTGCAGGCAGCTCATCAAACAGTTCTAACAAAGTCCGGCATCATTATCCACAACATCACAATAACCTTCCTCAACATGCTAATACAAATAACAATATGCAACCCCCACCGCCACGGTCACGAAACTACGAAGGAGGGTATGACAGTCATGCAGCATCGTACGGAAATTATGATGCCCCCTCTCCACACTGTCGACGACCTGGCTCTGATGGTGAACACGGTCGATATGCCACTGAAAATTATATACGGTCATCGAATGATAATCGTAGCAATGTAGTCATATTGCCACGAACAGTTGAACGACTACGTCGTAATTCTGATCCAGATGAGGAGATATATCAGACACATCATCATCCTACTAATACTAATCAACAACCATTATATAATGATGATTATAGAAATAATAATAGCAGACAACGAAGATCGCCATCACGAACACCTGGTGGTAAATATTACTCACAGAATCATGATCCAATGTTACGAGTTAGTCAAGCTAGTACAATCCCTGCCAAAGGTAGTGGTGGATATAGAAGTTCACCCCAACCACATGATATAGAAGATAATCATCAATCTTCATGGGATGAGGAACAATCCTCAATGATGCCATCTAAAATGCAGGGTAGTACTGCAATGAATGATAACTCATGTTTATCTGAATTTTCATCCTATTGTCCAAGTGTTAAGACTGCCTCCACGGCCGGATCATCAACAACATCGGGTTCATCAACAATACTAATAGAAGAAGATGTTATTAGACAGGGAGTCATTGATATATCAATGTTAATAGCCACATACTTAGCAGGTGCTTTGTCATTTGTTATTGGTATATTATTAACATTGTGTTCACCGGTCATTAAAATGATTAAATTAATTGTTGGCGATGTTCGTGGTATATTGGGTGATGCAGGGTTTATACATGAACTGGGTAGTTTATGGAGAGTTTATAGAGATTTACGAACAAGGTCATCCGGTTCGTCGGGATCATCTAATAGAGATGGTCATTCAACTACATCCTCTTCATCCTATAATCCACGATATGATCAATATTCACGTAATGCCAGCTATTACGATGATGAGAGTACCGTTGGTGGTGGAGATGATCAAAGTTCTGTATACACTGAAAACTCTCCCCAATTTATTGGTGGATGGAGACCTCGTGTGAATTCCTCAAGTGTTGGGAGTAGTCAGCTAGGAGGGATGGGAAGTGCTGCTAGCAACTCAAGTAATCACACGGATAACTCTTCGTCACGAAGGACATCCTCAAGGTCCTACCCGTCACTATCACAAGTGCAAGAATCTTCTTCTTATTATCATCAAGATGATAGAAGAAGTTCTCCTCAAGCTCAACAACAACAGCAAGCCCCCATGTCTCATGGTGCACCAAACATGATGTATCAAGGCCATCAGGCACAACAACATCATCCGACGACACCCTCAAGATCTCAACAAGGTTCTCCAAGTGGATACTATTCCAATGGTGGGTATCAGCCGGCGAGAGCGCGATCATACTCTGCTTCACCAGTGAAACAATCTCAGCATCGTCACTGTGGTCCTTCATCTGCTGTTGGTATTAGCAGCCATTACAGTCCACAGAAGAACCGAAGACAGCGCCCAGGTGTAGTCTGAGAATGATAGGAGGCAGTTGATCACTGCCTGGCTAGACTGTACCCTGATGTCACCACCAATTATGTAAATAGGATAAGGATAATAGATGCAATTCCTTAGGTACAATATGACACTTTGAATACATGCTTAATAGGTTTATTTAGTGTTTAGCAGTAAATGAGCTTAGATAATGATCGAGAAAGGGGTATCCTTTCGCACCAATTCAAATGAATCGCATCATGAAAGTTTTTACTGCAATGGAATGAAGTCTGACTCGCACTTGCAAGGAAACTTGCCTCCGATGTGCACTTATTTGCACGCTAACATCATAATTTGACTATTGAGAACAACCATCGAGTCTTATACCTGTTATCCATATCATCTATCAAATAAAAACAATTACAACCATGCCGAGCTTGAAACCAGACTTGGACGAAGACAATTCCCCTAGTAATGCCGTTGCTGAGGCGATGTTGACACATAATAGTGGTCGAGGCAGTATGATCAGAGTAAAGGCTGCATTTGATCGTCGTATTTTAGAAGAAAAGAAGCGTGCTGCTGCCCTGAAGCATTCCTCTACAGCTCCAGTGAGTGTACAACACGCCTCCTGCCCTCCACAACATCTTACTTATATATCTGTCGTCAGGCCATCAAAGGATACCAAACTTGGTCTGACCATCAAACAGACGGGTGCAGCTGTTCTTGTCAGCAAACTGTCTCCAAATAGTTTGTTTCTTGGTTCTGCTTTAAGGAAGGTATGATTCTTCAGTCTATCAATGGGATTGGATATAAGTCATTTCAAGATGTTGTCAAGTTGCTCAGTGAAGCAGAAGGCAAAATTGATATAGTTGCATCTTCCTCATCTTCTCCGTCGATGTCCATAACTACCTCTAATCACGCTTCAAAGAAAACTTCTCATCAAGATCAGGATGCCAAAATACTCTTTCGCCAAGGCAGGTTCTGTCGAGAAGAGATTCAGTATGTCAATCTCCTCATCAAGCTCTTCAAGGATGGTCTGTTACCTTTGACGAATGAAATATCTCTTGGTGTGTTCCTATCAAAGACTCTCAACTGCAAAAAGGATCGTGTGATAGCTTCCAAGCATTTCAAAGACCGCTTACAACGCTTGGGGTACCAGTATGATCGTTATCAGCGGAATGATCGTGCAATCGCTTTACAAAGCCCAGAGGTGATTGACAAGAATATTTCCGATCGGTGGGCAAAAGCATTTATGTATATCCCTTCTGACATCGATGACCCTTACTCTTCCTCTCGATTGTGTGATAATATGGACATTCAGAAGAATGCAATTGTAATCAGACAAGACCTTATGGAGAAGGAGATTGGCAAGGAGCTTGACGTTGTCGCTAAGCCCGAGGCGAATCATCGTCAACCTCTCAATACATTGCAGCAACTGACACTGTCCGAATCCTCTTCTTCATCATTTGATTTGGAAAATCAAGTCCCTACTATAAAGAAGATAAAGCCCAACAATACTCCTCTCAAAAATGATTCAAGGTCGCTTGAAGCTCGCCAGCCACTCAAAGTTTTACAACCGACGGACAGTAATCCATATTATAATCATGCACTTTCGTGCTATCATCAAACTCAATCTCAACATAAGAACCAAGTTGTTCAAAGTCTGCCACATTAGACTATATTATTGTTTGAATGTATTGTGCGTTGTGATTGTCGTGAGTCAACCCTTTGTAAACTAATTTGTGTAGAGATGTGCCAACTAGTCTTCATTCTTATTGCAATCGTTAGTGGGAAGTACTGAATCTTTGCCGTAGTTTCTCTTTTCTTTATACCATTTCTTCTTGAATAAAATTTGGAGAACTGGCCTTAGCATTGTAGATGTGTTGCGAATGCCTCTATGCATCAATCTATAATCATACCAAATGGCATCACCAGCATTGCATCTGCCATTCCATGTTGATTGTGTTATCTCTGCAACTTGACCAAAGCCTGCCAATCTTTTACTCACATGAGAACCTGGCCAGAATTGAGTGTATCCAGTATCTTCGTCCAAGTCAATCAAGGGTATGAATAAGCATAAAGCATATGGTTGGGCAAGATGCTTCCATCCTTCAACTTCCAATCCTACATCATGTGTTCCGTTTTGATGATCTCCGTCTGCATGCCAACCTTGGTCTGAGGCATTTGGTTTGCTATATACAACACTGACATTGAAATCAACATCTTCCTCTACCTTTCCATTTAATATTCTCTGCAAGATATGTCTAACTCTTTCAATCAATACATTATTTACAAAATCGGCCGCCTTTGTAGTTGGTTGTAATAGGAGATCAAATCTCTCATTCCCTCTCGAACTGATCTCTTTAAAACTTATTATATCCTGGCCAATCTTGATATTTGGATGATGAAGTTTGATCAGTGTTTCTATATTTGTAATTTCATTATTGATACAATCTCTCAACTCTTTCACTTCATCTTTATCAATTAATGAAGGTTGAACAAATATGCCCCATTCTTGCATTGTAGATGATGCATAATCCTCTAGAGAACTGGTAGTTTTGTGTTGTTATTATTATTGTTGTTGTTACGAGGTATAAATTATTGCACATAAGATATGATATAAAAATGACACATAACATGTTTCTTCTTACCCTGTAACTTGTTGGTGTGTAAAATCGTATCCACTGAGAGGTTTTAACGGTAGAAGCGCCGGGGCAGTAGCCCAGAGCTCACAAGTATATTCAGATCCTAGTAATTTAGATATAGCATCAACGATATCTTCTGTAGAATTATTAATATCTGTTAAACCACATATCAATTGCACATGGTTATCTTCATCATATATTTTTGTGCTCTTCAGCCATCTGACAGACGAATGAACAGCCAAAACAGAATCATGTTTTAGTGGAGGACAAACTCCTATAAGTATACACTGCATTATTTAGTGGTACTATGTATATTGTGTGGTGCTACGGCCGATATAAGAAGCCACTATTTGAAACTTTATCTCTCGCTACCGACCATAGCTACTCTTTACTCTTTACTTTACTCTCATAAAAAGATACCTTTTTAGGATACCGTCATTTTTTTTAGCTCTCAGAGCTGAAGTGTCAATATCAGCTGCTATTGGTCTCATTGATAACCAATGATATCAATAAGAACGATAATGTTAGCCATAATATTACTGGTATCATGTATATCTTCATATGTTGATGCATTCTCATCATATAGACTGAGATCACGACATATTTCTCCAACACCAACTCTCTTTAGTTCATTGCAAAAATTAGATGACACCAATATGAGAGATCTTCTCTTCAAACCAGCTGATGGTAAAGCAGTAATTGTAGATGCATATGCTCCGTGGTGTGGTAAGATTGAGTTTACAACCCTAGTTGACTTGATGATATAATGATATTGAACTTTTTGATTATAATGTGTTTCTTACTTCTTTGAAACTCAATATATACAGGACCGTGCAAATTAATAGAGCCGTATGTTATTGAGTGTGGTGAGTGAATGTATTAATCCATTTTGAAGTTATGCATAACATAAGTATAAGATATGAACAACACACACATACCTCATACAACTTATCTTGTGTCAACCTTTGCAGCAAAGAAGTATTCAGACAAACTATCGGTTATCAAATATGATGTCGAGGGTGATAATAATGCAAATCTCAAGATTGAACTACTTCTACAGGGAACAAGAATTAGTGGACTTCCAACATTAATGATATATCAGGATGGAAAGCCACGGGCGACACATTCGGGAATGATAACACAGCAAGGGTTAGAAGATTGGTTAGATGCCAATTTGCTTTCAAAGAACTTGGACTCGACGACAAATGTAAAACCAGCAGAAGAAGATAATGCAACAAATGATACAACAACTGGCAACAAGAGAGGGTTCGTCAGTTTTGCTAATGGGGTAGATGACTACATGCTTTCGAACTGAAAGGCGGCGCTTCTACAACAATGTGATTGTACAAGTGATGTAAAACAGCTAACAGATTATGTATCTATTGAAAAAAAAACTCTCTAGAATTGATGTATCTACAGTCATAACTCGCACACAACAAAACTGACAACTACTCTTCTCCTCTCCTCCACACTCTATATCCCCGAGAAGCAGCAGTACACCAGCATATAACAACATAAACAGACCTATTTACAAATCATGAGCCGTGAGAAACAATCTAAGCCTGACCAATTTCCTTCAACAAAGCTTGGAACCAATCAGCATCCTTATTGAATGGCTTGCCACCCTTGATTCTTTCAAACTCAATTGCTCGAATAGGTGTACCCTCCTTATCTTCATCCTCTCCCATACAACCACTAACACCAGCAATGGCACTCTCAACTCCCTTCTTGGCACAATCACTAATAAGCTTGCGATCAAATTCATTACTGGCAGCAGACCGGGCAAAGTATCCAGACTTTTGTACGAGTGTCTTTTCTGCCTTGACAAGTGTTGCCAAACGCTTTGAGAAGTAAACACCTGGATTGATCTTGGCCAAACTAATATGACCAAATGCATCACGAGGTACTTCTTCGCCATTGGCTTCCATCTCGGCAACAATTGATTCAACACCAGCACCTTCCGATAAGAATACATTGACACAGCCACTCTCATCCATAATCTTCTTCAAACGTTCTCCTTCATCGGCAATGTTTAATGATAACTCTGGAATCCAAACAGCATGAATATCACGTGACTTTTGTGTAGTAGTAAATCCAGGTCCTGTAAACTTTGTTGTTTTAATCCCCTCACGATACTTCCTAGCAGTGGCAGCTGTTAGATATCCAGAATCACGTCCCATAACTTCATGAATGATTAACATACGTGGATTGGCTGACGATTCACTCACAACATTCTTGAAGAATGTAGCACCCTGTTCAGCGGCTGTATCGGCACCGAATGTTTGTACGATTGGATAGACATCACTGTTGTTACATGCCAATAGTATTATATATGTTAGAAATGCAGATATAATATATCACATGATAAATACAGACCAAACTAGATATGTACTCACTTGTCAATAGTTTTTGGCATACCAACAACCACAACCTTTCCTCCATGCTTCTCAAGAATGTACTTGGATAACTCAGCAGCTTGTGTGTTGGTATCGTCACCACCAATAGTATGAATGACCTATGATTATTATGATATATACCAAGTCAGATGGGCAGTACAAACAGTAAAGCGAATATACATATCTTTTGTAAAACTTACATTGATGTTATCCTTGATAAGCTGTTGAGCAGCTACTTCAAGAGGAGTTTCACCCTCTTTAATGAAACCACGAGCCAAACAATCTTTCACATTGGTAAGCTGTATATAATATGAAGTGTACAGTGGAATGGTGCAGGAATGAGTATAAGTATTGCAGCAGTTATACATATCATATGCACACTTTGTCATCTTACCTTGACACGAGAATTACCAATAGGAGAACCGCCCAACTCATGTAAACAAGTACAATCATCATATATCTCTGGTGGTAGAATAGTAGAATCACCACTTAACACACCCTTATATCCATCAATGTACATACGGATAGTTAATCCTGAGATGCTACCTGCTTTCAAAGCAGCCGACCAGTATTCGATAAGATAAGCCACCGAGGAGGATAGACATGGTGCTAGACCTCCTGAGGTCATCATAGCTACATTCATGGTAGGAGCAGACATGGTTCGTTTGGTTAAGTTGATGGATTCAATGGAAATGGATGGTGAGGAATAATGGCAAGTAAGGAGGAAGCTTGGCCAACCAAAATGAGTTTGTCATTTTTTTTGCCGAAAGCAAAGATCCAAAGATACATACGGTATCTTTTTATCTCTATATCTCATATTACTCAGCCCGCCCTTACTTTGATTTGTTTGTCAATCAGTCGGTCGCGTCTAAGCTAGTAGTATATGTGGGTAGTAGAACCGTCAAGCATAGTAGTACTTTCTAAATTGCATCGTGGCCGGTTGATTCAACAGTGGCTGTGGAAAAAGATACTATGAAAATTCTTTTCTTCACAAGTATATTATTGATGTTTGGGTATCAGCATTACTCTATTGTTACTCATGCATTTTCAACCACCAATATGCAATCATTACAACAAAGACGAAATCAAAGTTGCTATAGATATACAATAAGTAGCCCGTGCAAACTATCATCATCTTCTTCCACTACTACTACTTCAGATACTGATCACACAAACAACAATCAAAAACAAAGTATAATATCATCATCAATCTTTTCACATCACATTGCCATTAAAACACGAAACATTGAAAATGCAATCAAGTTCTATTCACTCTTGGAATTTGAGGTAGAGTCCAAGTTTGTAGCTGGTCCTGCTAGAGCAGCTTGGCTTTTACATGAAAGTAGCAACATTAATAATAATGACAATTCACAACAACAAGTAGTACAATCAAGAATTGAATTAATAGAGGTACCGTCGTACATGTTAAATGAGTCTGAGGGTACAATAAAAAGAGCTATAGATCTTGCTAAGCGAGAAGAGCTATTAGGATTGAATCACCTTGCTTTAGATGTTACAAACTGTATACCAAGACCTGATAATGATGATAATGCATCAAATGAAGGGACAGCCTGTGCCTTATATCAATTACAAGAATGGATGGATGATTTAGATGCATTATCAATAGATAAGTTTGGTAAGAGTTTGAGAGTAGCATTATCACCAATCAAACGTATTATAGGAAAACAAGTGTATGAAATGGCGTTCATCTATGATGCCGATGGATCATTAGTAGAACTACTGAATCATTCCGGAGAATTAAAACAAGATATGGTATCAGATGGCTGGCTTCCTTGGGATGGGAAAGGGTTTGTTCAATAATATTATTCATACCAGTTATGAGATGATCCATTACTTATCAATTCCCATGGCTTTCCGTACTTTCAGAACATACTTCTTTGCATGAGGCTTCAATCTCATAATTTGATTATTACCAGGCTCTCCAAAGAAGGCACCGTGCATTCCTTGAATCTCTGCCACACTTTTGTATTTGTGCAATCCGATTGGTCGAATTGAGATTGAGTTTTCCATTTGTCCAACACCTGCTGGTTTGCCACGCCAATACCACCACTCTCCTTGTTCTGTCCGATTCCATGTAAGCTGATCATCGAATTTGGCAACAGTAATATGTTCTCGTAGTTCATCATCTCTAGCTGCATATGCAGAGATGTTTAGATGCTGATTCAAACAAAGTGCAGTAGTCGCCTCCTCTGTTGCCTGAGCTCTGTCTTCACATTTCCCTCTTTCTCCCTTGGCATTATCTCTTGGCATTGTTCGATATACTTCTGCAATATCATCCAGAGTTTTGCGACTCCAACATGCCGTGGCTCCTGCAATCATTGGTAATCTTCCATTTTGACGAGCTGATATCCAGTGTCCAAAGTAATGATATTCAGTAAATGGATTCCATTTCTTATGTCTCACAAAGTGTTTGACGTTATCAGGAAAGAAAATTGTATCATAATCTACGAAACAGGGTGTTTTTGTGTGAGTAATGATGTTACGTTTAATAAAGTTTTCAATTGCAGAAGCAAAAGGGTATATAATATCATATATCATACATAATGATTCAATATCATATGGGGGGCAGTTCTAAATATATCATAAACTTACCAACCTTACAAAACCACTCAGCTTGGTCAAGATGATTCTCTTGTACATATACCCAAGCTTTTGTGATTGATTGTTTGGTCATAAGTAATGATGGTGAGATTTATGAATATATGGCAGCACAATAAACAAAAAGTTGCAACACAAAAGTATAATAAACTCACATCTCCACATCTTCTCCCATATATGTCTACAAACCTTCTTAACACCCTTCTTATCCACAGGACAATCATGCCATGTTCTTGTCATATTAATAAACTTCACATTATCTGGAAATGTAGCCGCTGGATATTCCCAATACGGTTTATATTCTCCCTCTGTAATCTTATCACCTTTTAGGAAACCACCAACAATTGAATCTGTTAAGAAGTTTATTACATCGCATCTTTTACCCCATGTATCCATTATTACTTTATATATTTCTTCATTCCAGATGAAGGGAATCATACAATATACTCGATCTTGTGATTCATTGTTATTATTACTAATGTTTGGTAGAACTACATCATGAACCTTATCTATATTTATATGCTGTTCGGGTTCATCGTGGCCAATAGTTGCAATTGATTTCAGAGGCTGATGATGTTGCGACGAAGATGATGTTTTTAATATGACTTGTTTCGAAAGATGTACTGCTAAACCAGCTAGTATGATGATGAGGCTTATCAACGTCAGTACAAAGGCATAAAACACTCCACCATTTTTCTTTTTAGTATTGGCTTGAGATAATGAACCTATCTTCCTCATGTTTGTGTATGCAAATGTGGTATTACTTGTTAAGGGCTGATTCAATGTGTTATGTGGTGCATGAACTTGTTATATCTAATATCGTACAAATAAACCACAAATTTCTCTTCTTATATTATGAACTTATCTCAGCTTCGTCAATGTATTGATCTCCTTAGAGCGGTGAAGATATGCGGTATATATAGTATCTGTATGGCTGCTTTTTTGGATTTTTCTACTAAGGTCAGTTCATGAAAAAATATCTGAATCGACCTAATAGATAGAGTAACAGTAACGGCATGTATATGGGCACGCCGATAATTGATTAATACATTTGCTTTGGTATTTGTTGGTATACATACAATACTATCAAACGATCAATTATTACCATATCGCTGTTAGGTCTTTGGTGGCTGCTTTACTACAATTGAAATTGTTAGAGACGATAGTAATAATTTTGATAGAGTATGGGTCATGGGTAGAAGTAGAAGACTGCAATACTTTGTATCACTATTTATAGTGTTTCATGCTCTTCATCGGTTCAATAATCAAGACTATATCATCTACTCATTTCGTAACAATAATGGAGATACAATAACACAAAGTCGTAGAAGTCTTAGTGAACGATTACTCCTATCATCAACAAATAATAACAATACAACAGTCCATCAGTATGAGAAAGTAATCGGTGGTGAATACTGCAAGTATTGTCCATATGCAAAACCATTCGAGAGTGGGCAATTGTGTGTAGATCGTGTTAATTATATGAAAGGAAAGTATAAAATTACCGAAGAAGAGGCTAGAGAAGATCAATATATTTCCGCCTTTTGTAATGCACCTTATTTCTATGATGAAACAAATGTCTATACAGAAGAGGACGAACCGACTGTTATAATACATAGTGGCCCCCATAAGACGGGTACAACAGCCTTACAGGCCTTTATATATGATTTACATTATAGAAACAAATCGATATTTGCTGAGGACAACTTACGAATACCACAATATGATGAATTGCCAGGTGTGTTTGCCAAAGAAGGCGTAATGCTAAACCTACCTCATTGTAGTTTAGAGAAGTACAAGAATAGTGGTGGACAAATGAATGCAGGAATGTGTGATCGAATGAGTTATAGATTTCCTCAATTTATGCACGAAGCCTATAATAAATCTGAAGATGTACTGTTTGTTGCTGAGGACTTTGACAGAATAGCAATCAACAACGATAGATTACGGTTCTACTTGATCCCATATAAGAAGGTTAAGGTTATAGTTCATTATAGAAGGCTCCATGATTGGTTACCATCCTTTTATAATCAGATCGTGCAGCATTACAACTTGATATACGCCAGAGCAATAGAGGATTATCCGAGCTTTGTCGATTGGCTTATTGAACATTATGATGAGTTTTTAGACGCGCATGCTATTGCAGTTGCAGATCGGTATCGACGTCAACATTATGTAACAGAAGTCGATATCATTAACATGCACGAAGTGGCCAGCACGAGTAATTTGATTGAATACTTCTTCTGCAGTGAATTAAAGGCAAACTCGACATGCAAGGCAATACACGATGGTGCTAAACCTTCCAAATCAAATATTGGTTCTGATCATGATTATGAACGACTTGCAATCAAAGCATCGCTAGCCAAGAAGATAGATATTGTGCTAGACAGACCTATATTATTAGCAAGAGCAACAACAGGTCTCAAAAAGAAGGTAGATAGAATCAACGCTGATGAAACACTTCCAAGAATTTGTCCACCAAAGGAATTATTAGATCGTATATTACAAACTGAGATTGAACAGGAGAAGAAATTCTTTCCCACCTGGTTTCAATCTCAAGGTGGCGAGGAAGCATTACGAGCAAGTTTTGAAGCCGCTGTAAAGAAGAAGTTTTGCTCATTGGATGATAAGAAGATCTTAAGTTCTGGTGTATTAGATAAAGTATTTCAGGAGTTTGTTGGAGATTCAAAGGATTGGGTGTTGTGACATACTGATAGATAATAACTTAACTAAACTATCTTTATCCCTTTCTAACTGTCATTAATTGTTGACCTTTTTTGCAATACTATACTAGTTGATATCCCCAAACTTGGTCAACTAGCTAGACGATGATATGTAAACCTAAGTATCACTTTTATGTCAATATGATGAGTTGACACTTCCCAACACTGATAAAATCTATCTCTCGATACTATCTCTGCTACCACCACTAGTAGGGCTAACTCTACCCCTAATTATAGCAGCAGAGGCGACATTATTAGGAGGAGGAGCTGGTAACTCCGCAACTTGATAATCTGCTCCTACTCTCGTATGATGAGGTGTATAATTCTGCATCCAATTCCCTTCTTCATCGTCACTGCCCATTGGATTATCATCTCCCGTTGTTCTCTGGTGCATATCGCCTCCTGCTGCATGCTGTGAAGCAGCTGATTCATTAGATTGCTGAGTAATTTGTTGTTGTGTTGTTGATTCACCCTCTGCATTAGTATTTGCACCAACATCTTGAGTAGTAGTACCACTAACAGAATTCATAGCCGAACGAATAAGCTCCATATCCTCATTAAATGCCTGTCTCTGTGCAGAGTCTCCCACTCTCTGCCTTTTGGTATCATGATCTTCTTTGTTACTTTTGTCCTTTGCCATTGTGTTGTTAAATTTATATATTATAGGTAGATATAATGATAATTGCAATTCTTCTACTATCTAGGACCCTTCTACTACTACTACTTCCGCGCTATACCAGTTAATGATTACTTGTAGATATATTAAGCAGCCACTATTACTTTGTGTGCAGTGTCAACTTCAACTCTCTAGTCTAAAGTCTAGCGTCTTCATAATTTGCTCGAAGCAGCATTTTTATGTGTCGTACTGCATGGCGTCTAATCAATAAAAAGAGGGCATGGAGGAAATATAGTAAGTATTGTACATCTTTCTATTGATATTATAGTCCTTTCATATCTCCTTTTATTGATGTGATTTCAATTGGTGGTGATCTTTGACGACATATGAGGTGTATTCTTAGCTTATTGAAGGTAATAAGAACCTACCTTCTTTCAAGGAAAGTGTGGTTGTGTAGGTAGGTTACTTATTGTTGGAGGGGGGGAGGCAATATATACCACATACCTGCAATATAATACTGGCAATAAGGTGTAGTCCTATCATTGCTAACCTTGTCCTTGAAGCGCTCTTGAGTGAGGTATCAGTATCTTTTTTATTCATCAATCAATCATTGAGAGAAAACAATAATAAATGGAAGAAATTTCAACTACTACTACATCTACATCAGCGTCGCCTCCACAACGTCGGCTAGGATTACTACAATGTCCAAATGCTCAATCTCTTGGTTGGGGTGATGGTCAAGTTGTCGCCACCGTTGCTTCAGTTGCTAATGGCGACGATACCAATGTCAACAACAATCTAGCTTCTAAAGAGGAGATAAGTGATGTATCCTCCTTTCCTAATAGTAGTTTGAAAGCAGAAGATATAGTAGTGCAAACAGCAAATGAACAGAAAGAAGTCGATGGTATTGATACTGTATCTTCTTCTAGAAAAAGACCTCGAGCTGCGTCTACACAGCAAACATCAGATGAAGAAACTCAAGAAGCAATGAAAGATGAAGTTGAGGAAAATGATACATTTACATCAACCACTGAGAATAAACCACTACATTTATCAGTAACTCTAGATTACGAAAAGCAATCAACAAACATTAACAGCGATTCTGATTCTGTGAAAAGAAGTCAGATTCTTACAATAACACATCACGGGGGAATGTTGGCCTCTTCTGATTATTCTAGAATACCAATGAAAGATTATACATCTACAGTTGTGGGTACCATATCTGGTAAAGCAAGAATCGAGCTATTGCCTGAAGATAGTGATAAAAGTGTTGAAACTAGAGAGATTTCGGAGACTATATCAGTGGATATTTTTGGTTATAGAATATCACAAAGTATCGACAATAATAGCTCAATCATTATTAATCGACCAGATGAATGGATGAACTCGCTTCCAGTATCAGTCATTTGTCAGCATTCTAAGGAAAGTGACCAACAACCAGCTTATCCCGCCATTCTAAGGATACGAATACAATCTATCGATGGAGATAAGAATAATGATATTGAGAGTACAGCAACTAATAATGAGAGCTATTACAGTGCATACCCCGAAGAAACATATCAACTCAATGTATTACCACCTAACTCACTCTATCCTGGGAATTATCTTGCCGTTGGAAGTGGAGTTTGTGCAATATTAGAACCATGGAAAGGCACTCTTGATAATATTACAGCTGAAGTAACAGATAGTATTATGAATAACAAGCCAAACAGTACCAATAAAATACTAATATGTGGGGCAAAGGGGGTTGGTAAATCAACTCTTCTTCGATATGCTACAAATAGAATCTTATCATTGCAACAACATGTGGCTATATTGGATCTTGACTGCGGTCAAGCTGAATTGAGCCCTCCTGGGATGCTTACATTGACTATCATATCAAAATCACTTCTATCTGACCCACCTGTGCACATGGTATGTGGTGGTAGCTGTGATCATTATGGAAGTCGAAGTAATAATGCAGATGAAGATTGTATAAAACATGAAGCAGCATACTTTTTTGGTGATATTACATCCAAGGCAGATCCAGATACTTATATTCAAATGGCATCTCAACTCATGCGAAGATACAATCAACTTCAAGAGCAAGTGAAACAAGAACATGGAAGTGATGACAATATCCCATTATTAGTCAATACCGATGGCTGGGTAAAAGGTTTAGGGTATGAGATACTATCTGCCATAATTGGAGTTGTAGATCCTGGTCGTATCATT
>Ga0214477_100610_pt1 | contig 23996 bp, 17 predicted proteins | sample M1_20Mar14CPVII9_FD_165058 | JGI IMG/M metagenome (GOLD analysis project Ga0214477, IMG submission 165058) | Marine eukaryotic communities from Monterey Bay, California, United States - M1_20Mar14CPVII9sort6BwellC16 | ecosystem: Environmental > Aquatic > Marine > Unclassified | place: USA...
TCTCCTGCTCAATATATTCCTGTACATAAGCACTCTCAGAGACTCAGATCAACATTTATACATGAACATCCAAATTTCCACACTCTAAACACTATTCTCTCTACGGTCGTAACTTTCCACGTTTACTTGTCTGTGTCTGTTGGTGCTTGTTACTGCCACTACTACCAGACGACTGTTGTTGCCTCCGAGATTGACCTTGCTGTTGAGATCGAGCATTCACATTGCAACGCCATTCCTTAGGCAACTCTTCATAACTCCTTCCTCCAGTTAACTGATGTTCCATCTTGTCAGTAGTACACATTTTCATACGTTGATATGCCATCTGTCCCAAATATCCCTCACTACAACATATCTCAAATAGTGTCTTGGCATATCTATTCTTATCTTCCTTCTTGGGTAGTAATCGTCCGACGGCCTTTAACATGATACCATAGGTGACATCATTGGGTGACATGTATTTACTCTTGCTACACTCCATGAATGTTAAATGTGCCAAATCGAATGCATTCTGTCGTTCAATATCGGATTTATAGGGCGTCGAGGCACATGCTGCAATAACTGATGTATATCCTAGTATATCGGGACGGCATTTTCGTACCTTGAACTCTTCATACATACTTATTTGTCTATCGAGCACTTCCCTTGCATACAAGTAATGACCTTTGACTGGCTGTGTCTTTGCCCAATAATCTATAACCTGATTATATATAATAGTATCTGGTCGGAGTGTATCATCTCCTTCCTTGAAGTTTGTTTCCAGTTGTGTCAATAAGTCATCAGCACGACGTGCACCTTCTATATCCATATTCTCATTCTTCTTGATGGAATTTGATATTGATGAAATGATAATATTGTATGAAGATGAATCTAATTTGATGTCTTCACTGCCTAAATCTTGAGCCTTGCTCATATAGTCGAATATTTCAGTTATATGCTTCTCAGCATTCTTATCACCAGACTTGAGCCAAGAAGACATGACAATGTTGAAGCACATCGTGTCTGGACCTACCGTATCTATACCTTGTTGCATTTGTAAAGATTGCATAGTTGTATAATATGTTCACTCAATATAGGCCCATCCAATGTACAACTATTGGCCAAGTACTTGAGAATTGGATAAAAGTTGGATGTGTGTGGCTTGGCTAGATCATTCGATGATGAAATGTATAATGTAGTCATCCAATCTATTATTCCTTGGGCTCGTTCTAATGCAGCTGGTTCGTCTGAGGCTCGTAGCCATGTTTCAATGGCAGTCTCAAAAGATTCTTGATTGGGTTGTACGGTTTCATCACCTGTTAGATGATATACATCTTGCATGCTCATGAGTATCTGTATGTGTTATGTGGGTGAATCGAAAATGAGAAGCAGAAGATATAAATTAAATAAGGCGTTGCCTACATCGCACCACACCAACACACACATCAAATAACCAACTCACCTGCTCAACTCGTTCAGCCGCAAATTTACCTTCACCACTAAACGACCAACTCCTCAATACAGAATTATAATGTTCCGTACTAGCAACTGCATCAACATTTCCCGCAGCTCTTTCATCAATAATACGTTTTAATAATCCTTCAACTTTTAACGCCCGGTCTTTACCATCACTACCCAATTTGTCAGGAGGTGTAGTTGCCCATGCTGACATTATTTTGGCAGTCGATTTTAATGTATGTGGATCTAACATGCCTAAAGGTATATCCGTGGATGTTATTTCATCTGTTAGTTTATGTAGGTAGGCACGATGGGTATGTGCTGGTAATCCTGATGTTACGTAGGCTTGTATTGTAGTTTGATGGTTATTGAGAAGGAGTAGGGCAAGTGCCAATATTGATGGCCTATTGCAATACTTCATTTTTTGTTGTTGTCTATCTCCTACACACTCATATAAATATTAATTCCTCTGACCCAACGATATTGATGTTATTGATATTGTATTATCGTCTATCTATCCCAATCTTCTGGATATCTGACTGTTCAATATTGAAATTAGCGTCGTCGATTTGAGGTTTTGGTGCACAAAGTCACAATTTCAAAAGGCGAGACAGATTGTACAGATTTTGTCATTTAGTGCTATGCAAGAGATCAGAACAAAAAGCCGGCATATTAAAGCAAGTGACTACTCAGCTGAGTGAATGAAGCGTGTAATATTATTTGCAACATATATGAGGAATAATTCATTTGAGCGATTTGATTACTGCTAAAAGGATACCAATGTGGAGTTGACGGTATCCTTTATGAAGAGGTGTTGAGATTGATTAGTGCGAGGTTATCATATCATTGCTCCTTACTTATCCTTCACAGATAATATAATGTTAGTTTAGATGAACTATGAACAGGTTACTTCATTCCACATACCCTAACTAATAACTTCTTGCCTCTTCCTAACGTGCATTTCTCAGGTTGTAGCGACTCCCCTGACCTGAAGGTGTTGTCCCATTTTGCCTCGATGGAGTGATTGGTGACATGGTTTGATATATATTATCTGTACCATCATTGCTTTGGAATGGTGATCTTTGCTGTTGTTGTCGAGGTGTACTTCCATTTCCATTATACATACCATTTCGTGGCGTTTGAGAAGAGATGGATGCTCTAGGAGGCGGTCGAGCACCAGAAGATGAGGCTGCAGATATAGACGAGCCAGCAGGAGATTGACCCCGACTTGTACTGCCATTAGAAGAAGTCGTCGGAGATCTGTAATAGGATACACTTTGTAGCATCAGCTTTTCTTGCTCGTCATCATCTCGAGAATGGTAGTACGTCTGAGTATGTGGCCCAGTACTGAAGAATAAGGCAGCAATACCACGGCTGATAATGTAAATCATGGTTGCAAGTGTACAGCCTAGGAGCAACAACATCATTGAGTTCGGACCTAGCAACCCTTCCAAGAAGACTAGCATATCCTGAATGACTTGATGATTAGGCTGTTGATGTTCACCGCTACCATCAGTGGGCGTGCATGTCTTGTCGGAAGATCCATTCGAAGACGATGCTAATGCATCAGCAATCTTGGATTCACATTGAGAGTTACATTCAGCACGAGACATTCCGCCGTTGCCGCGCTGCTGTTGTCTCGGTTCACTTTTGCAATTGCATGGAGGACACTCTCGTTTGTTATTCCTCTCATCCCTTGACTCATTACTCTTTGTCGAGGCAACATCAGCTACCTTGACCTTCTTATCAAAATCATCAATATCAACTTCCTCAACGATAATATCACGCCATACGGTCTTGGCCTTGTTCCCTGCTTCATCCATGACATTATAAGGTACCTTCCATTGGAGTGGCGAGCCATTATTCTTCGGAACGGGCTCTCCCACAGTCACACGAATAGAAAGATCTACAATCCCCTTGTAGGTTTTGTCTTCAGCTCGGATACAGTCTGTTGGACGCGCATTTCTCTTTGTGGTTGTAGCACAGAGCTCAGCTCCAGACGTGGCCGAAATGATATACTATGGAGAAGTCGGGTATAAAGTGAGAATATTTGTGACAAAACAAACTATACCGATCACAAATCACAAACAGACACTAATCCTTACCTTGATATCAGTTTCATATGCACTTCTTTGTTGGGCAACAAGAGCCTCGACTCTAACATTTGATTCCTCATTCTCATCCATTTTCATTAGACTCTTAATACCACTTGCCTTGGCAACTCGGAATCGTTTGGGATTCGGTCCAAGAATCTCAAGTACAGGCGCACTCGTATCCCGACATCCAGAACCTCCCTTGTAACCCTTTGGTACCATACTGCCATCAAATCCTCCTTTACCATTTGACTTCAAACGGGGAATTGGAAGGAACCCATCTCCTTCAGTACCAGACGGACATTGACAAGTATATGTACCAATCTCATCCTTACATCTAGCCCCTGCTTCCACATCACACTGGGCTACTAGCTCTGGACAATTGGCACCTACACCCATCCCTTGCTTGACTAAACATTCATTGACATTATCAATAACTACTGTCCTCTTGGCTCGAACAAAGTTTGGCTCAGTCCAAGGAGTTGCCACTGTGTACTCAACATAGAACTCTCCCATTTCGAGTAAACATCCTTGAGGTAATGGACGTGAGTAGGCAATCTTCAAACTTCGTAAATATTCTTCGGCATTATCATCAATTACATCCACACCATACTCTTCATATTTATCTCCCTGAGACAAGTGAGTAATACCCGTCCTCTTATCAGTACCATGTGTAGGATCAGGCCTAATATTGAGAATGGGTGGTGATTCATCAACACATCCAAAGTCAGGATCTCTATCAAAGCCATCTTGACAGACACAGCCCGGTGTATTAGTTGATTCGTCAACTTTACATACCTCGTGTTTTCCTGGACACTTTGGAAAACCATCACATTGATCAATAGTTGGCTCACTACAATCACAAATCATTCCTGATTCTAATAACTTTCGGGTTTCTTCTGTAGGTGTCTTGCCATCATATTTTACTTTTGGTAACTTCTTTCGTACATTCTTTCGACAAGGTAATCCGTTCCCCATCAACCCGACAGGACATTGACATTTATAATTTGGATGATGATTGGGAGATTCAGTACGTTGACACACAGCCTTTTCACTACATGGATTTGATTTGGCAGTGCATGGATCAACCGGACAACGAAATGAGGACCGACAAGATGATCCTTCCTTGCTACTTCCATCTTCATCACAACATAAATATGTTGATGGTAAATTTGAACATGACCCTCCTCCACTAGATAATGACAATTCCCAAGGATTACGTGATTCTTGATTCAACTCATTCCAAAAACTATCCGCAACAAACTTTCGTCCACTGGCAGTATTGGCAACTGATATTGATGATTCAGATGGACAAACACATTCATATGAACCCAAGGTATTAACACATATACTCGGTTTCATACATTTATGATGCATAGCATTTGTTTGTGGTATTGTACATTCATTGACGTCAAGGATAGTAAATGGTACCTCAAAGCATTGTGTCACTACATTACGTCCATGTTCATCAAGAGTTGATTCGGCAGTGCCCGCATCTGTTGCTAATCGTGTTACAAAGCATTGTACTATACGTTCACCTACTTTCTTATGCAATTCCCCTCCTGACCATTTTACCTATATAGTATGTTTAATAGTAATATAATATGTGAGTAGAAGTTAGAAGGTGCCATATTTATGAACACATGATGTCGATGTGAACAACACACATGTCAAAATGAACACAAGATGTGCACACTTTAAGTAAAACATCAGAATACACACCTCGACATCGACAACACCCGTAACATCTCGATTGATCTTCTCAACAACTACACGTAAAATAGCCGATACATCAGCAGGCGCAGCATCCTGTTTATATGTCAGAGAGGTTGGTAGGCGTTCGCATAATTTATGTGTATCGTTTTTGACTTTTTCAGTATCATCGTCGCAATGGACGGGAGAAATTAGCAATAACACTATTGCAATTATTGCAAGTAGGATATTGCAGGGTTGGTTGCAGAGGCGCTTATTTGATATCATATTCATAGTTCATTGGTAGAGGAGTTGAACTTTTTTTTGAGGTTGTCAAAATGGCCCACGTAATTCAGTACTGTATAGGATATTTGACGTACTACTTATTCTATAGTGTACAGTCTTTGATCGCCAATAGAAAGCAAAATTTCACATCCCTAATATAAACCAATAACAAAATAGTAAAGGCAAAGAAGCAGAGATAGATTAATTATTTGAGGAGGCAATATATCATATCGATTTATAACTGCAAACCACCCTACTAGCGTATAATTACCGCAAAAGCAGCGAACCAAGACCATATCAATATCAAATTTAGTTTTCAATATCCCATCGCATCAATCAGTAAAAGAAAAAGATATCAAGTATTCAAGAATCAAATTACTCACCTTCAAAGTTTGATAACAATTAAATATATCACAATAATAAGATAATATCATGTCGGACACTAAAGAAGCCAAAGTCAAAGTCAATGCCGACGTACCAATCCCCTCAGATACCGAAATTCGTAAGGAAATGGAACAATTAATGCAAACAGTTAATCTTGAAACCATGTCAACTAAACAATTCATTGCTACACTATCTGAAAAATTCAATGGTGCTGATTTAAGTAGTAAGAAGAAGTACATTAAGGCAACTATTACTGAAATTATTGATAGTATGCAAGATAGTGATGATGAATCTTCTGAGGAGGAAGATTCAAGTAGTGAAGAGGAAGAGGAAGAAATGGAGGTAGTTGTACCAAAGAAACGTAAGCAGGGTGGAGGCGGACTATCAGCCGTAAAGGAAATTAGTCAAGAACTAGCAGACTTTTTAGGTAGTGGACGACAAATGGCACGTACTGATATCGTTAAAGCAATGTGGGCATATATTAAGGATAACGAATTGCAAAATCCGGATGATAGACGTCAGATTCTATTGGATGATAGGATGAAGGCTGTTTTTGGTGTTGATCAGTTTACGGTGAGTTCTATATTATAGTTTTTATTTTTTTTCTAATGTGTTATATTTTGTCCATGTGATATATTATTGAGCTTTGGGATTGCAACTAACATCATATTATGTATACACATATCATATTATTATTAGATGTTTTCAATGAACAAGTATATTGGAGCGCATGTTGATCCTTACAAGCCTGTGGATTTAACAACCAATACCACTGTACCCCGGAAGAAACGCAAATCGAATGAACCCAAGAAGAAGAGAGATCCTGGTACTATGCCGCCGTATCGGTTGAGTGAAGATTTGACTGCTGTTGTTGGGAAGAGTATATTACCTCGTCCTCAGGTTACACAGGCACTTTGGGTGTATATCAAGGCAAACAATCTCCAGGTGAGTTTACATGTACCGGATGTTGAAGGAGATAATTTGTTGTGTATATGATATGCTCACCTCACATCTCTGCTCTTATACCCTCTTCTATCATAATACAGAATCCGGAGAATAAGAAAGAGATTATCTGTGATGAAGCATTAAGCCGTGTCTTTGGCGGAGAGTCGAAAGTAACCATGTTCTCAATGCACAAGGTGAGAATAGATATGTCTTTTTATATGTTTGTGCAAGATTGGACATCAACTTCTCACATCACATTTCATCATATAATTTAGTACATTTCACCTCATCTATTGGAAAAGTTAGACAAGAGTGCATACGTCCATGAAGAAATTGATGCTAATATACCCGACGAGTTTATTGGAGATGAGGAGGAGTAAACATATTTTGTATTTGATGGGGGGGATTGAGATGAATTGCAGATTGAAGAAGATGGAATTTAGGCTCACTTGAAGCCGTTGTTGTTTATTTGAGAATAGTCTATAACGGGGAAACCAGAGAGCAATGGATATTGGCCTTTCTCGCTAAGTTATAATAAAAACACTGCCACTATTATTTAGTCTACTCCTTCGCTAGTCCTCACAAAACAATCTGTGTCGCCGTTCTCTAAGTTTCTGGGTTTCTTTAGCTGCAAAATCACGTAACTCTCTTCCCCCGGAATCTTTATTCTTAATCTTCTTCATACTAGCATCATATTCTTTGTACCACTCATTCAGTGACTCAATCGGATAGCCAAACTGGGGAGGCATCCAGCCATCTACTGCTACGCCAGCATATGCATCCTCTTTGTCACATGAGTGATCAGTCGCTGAGCCTTCTTCCTCATATTGAGGGTTGAAGTGGAAGTACTTCGGACTTGGTATATGTTCCGCGGCCTCCAAAAGAGTTTTACTTATCATATTCCTCACCTCTATACTTCGGAAAAGAAGACGTTCTTGGAGAGAAGTATTATCGGTAGTGCTTGTTGTATCAACAAAGATGGTTTCATCATCGTCATCATCATTATTATCATCCCTGTTGGCTCCTGCAACTTGAGATGAGACTTCTTCTGGAGAGTCAGTAGCTTCTTCATGCTTTTGCAAGTCAGGAACTACTTCATTAGCTGCTTCGTGCAACAAGTTAGCGACAGTGTCGTCGTTGCTATCTGATTTGTCATCTACTAAGTCTAAAACTTCCCTTATATCAGAAACGATGGTAGCATTTTTTTGAAGATCTCTTGCAGCTTTTATACTTCCTCTTATATTGCTTGACGATTGATTCGTAGTTACTAAAGAAACAACAAACAATGCAATCAAAGTAGCAAACACCAAGTATCTTGCTTGAATAGTCTTTTGCTTAGATTGTTTTGACAACCTGTTGAACGGGCTCATCATCTTCTTCTCCATCATTACCATTTTTACTAAATTCGTGATCTTAGGAAGTGAACGAAAGCTTAAGTGAAAGATGTAGGTAGGGTAAGTAGGTACAATTAAACCCTTGTTTGCACACCCGATCCTCCTAAATACAACAAAACTACAGAATGAATTCTGAGGACGATGATACACTGATTCCAGTGCCATCAACACGGATTGGGGAGATAGGTAAGCCGCCACAGCCTTGTCATTTTTCATACTAATCCGCACCAGTCATATATCTACTCAAACCTTGTGATTTCCTTTTATTGGCCTAACTTCCAGGGATTGGTAGTTTTCTAATCCTTGCTGGCGGTGTGCTGTTCACATTATCGTGTGTCATTGGCCCGTTTATTAAAGATCCACAAACTAGGTTCAACTTTCATTTGGCCTCGACAGGAGTTTACACAACCTTGATTCTGTACTTGATAAATGCTCCTAGAAGATCAAAATGGGTGTCAGAAGCAGAAATCGTATCTGAGCTCGATTACTTCTACTGGATTCGTATTGGTACATTTGTAGCTGTTTCTTTTGGTCTTTGTTTAGGCGCATTGGCGATATTCCAACTTGACTACTGCAGACAAATACTGGCAAAGGATATTATCATTGACAACGATAAGAGACGGCTTGGCGGAAGAAAGTTCTTATTCTAAACATTCTAATCAATGGAGCTACAAGTACGGTGGTCCGCTATTTGCTGCATCATTAAGATGTGATATATCCGTTAATCGATTGAGACTAGAAGTCCACCGCTTTGATTTGTATGGTTGAATATCAATAATAGTTCTGGAAAGGTTAGGGATACGAAGACTACCCTCCTTTGTCTTGTCAAAGTCTACTGGTAGTTCATTGTCAACCATCTTGTGAATAATAGTTCTAATCAATGCCGAATGGGATAATGCAAATACGTCATATACTTTTGGTTCAATATCTTCCTCTCCTTCATTACGACATGTCGTTTCATAATCTTCTGATGCTTCTTCTACAATTGAGTTTATCCAATTTACTACCCTTGCATATGCATCATCCAAACTCTCTAGCTTTGGTACTGAGATATTATTGTCAGTTACTCCAGCAGCCTCTCTTCTCAAAGCAATGGCCTTTTTATGTGTATACTTCTTTAGATATCCTTCTCGTGGTCCTTTTGCCAACTCCCTAAGACGTGAGTCCACTATAAGATTGATATCTGATGATGCTGATTCAATACTATTATTCTCACTTTCCTTTTCAATGCCCAATACAATCTTTGCAGTACGATGTGCCCTTTTCAAATCACTGCAATAATGTCTCCAATATTTTAATCTACTACCATTTATCAAGTCAGATGACGCTGCCAATCGAGCTACACTAACACCATTCTCAGTAAGCGGTGAATCTCCTTGACCTAATACAATATTTTGTACATTTGCATGTGTTTCTCCATGTCTAATTAAGTGTAACCGTATGAAGAAGGGTAGTGCTAGCTGATCATCATCTGATGGTGATGGTATGATAGTTGATGGTTTGGTATCAGTTTTGATATCTACTTCAATTTGCCCTATTGCAATACCGACATGTGGAGTCACTTCACGATCATAAAAAAATTCTATTGGTATCCCTGCACAAACTCAATATATCCATCTGATCGGACACTTTTCGTATATATATGGGTACTTAGAAGCGGTATCCTCCTCCAATTCGATCACCTCATACCACATTAAGGCCGTCATTCCACCGCCATATCGATAGGATATGGCTCGTATTGCAATGTAAATACCTTCTACTATATCTACTGTATTGCGTGGTATCATATCTGCTTCATTGCGTATCAGAAACGGCAGTTATAGTAGCTAAAATCAACAAAAACATATCTTCTCATCAATACATATGCATAACTCTTCACATTATAGAGTACTATACACTAGATATATGCTTAAAAACGTATCAGATACTTAGTTTAAGTAGTAAATGCGATAATTGGCTTATATTCTACTCTATTGAGTCGATTGCAATGGTCTTCTCATCATACATCTATTATAAGATATGATTTGCATATTATAACCCTTCAAAGTCTTCATAAAGCATGATTCTTCCCAACTTCTAACTGATAAAGAGTCTCTCTTATACCATCAACATGTTGTCTATAAGCTGCCAGTGTATTGGTTGTTCATTTGCCTTTCCATAAGAGATATTATACCCCACCACCTCCTCCGAGTTTTGTATTGAAGTACTCTTTGTACTACGATGATGACCGTTCACATCGTCCCCATATACGCAATGGTACCACATCTTTGATTTATTGATTGTCAATATAGTTAACTGAAGATAGGCACTGGTGTATGTGCTCCGTCGTGGCCGATAGGAGCAGTAAAGAGACACATCACCCCCACCGCCGAGCCGTGCAGATAAGTAAATCGAATGTAACCGTCCTAATATTTGATATTTTATGTCATACTCAGCGGTTTCCGATATAGTAATAGTATATGGATGAGAGATATTGCAGTATGACAATAAATATACTAATGGTTATATGATATGGCGGTGGTATCGTAGTAGGGTGGTGAATTTCATCATAATCGATAGTAGGAGATACCTCGATCGGTGGCCGGCCTAGAGACCAGTAGACCACTATGCCGTCCACTTTGCGCGCTACTTTAATAACTTATTGAACCGTATGCCGAATACCACGTGATGCCGTCGGGTGGCAGGCGATCTATCGACACATGATGATGATGCACCTTCCTCCATTGCAAAAATTCACTGTCGTTGAGTAAATCGAGTATAACTTTATCCATATTTAATATTTCTAAACGCACGGAGCGGTTCGAGAATCCTTAGAAACAGGGCTATTTAATGGTTCGTCGTGCGTGTAGTTTTATTGCAATGGTGATATAATACGGCGGCGGTATCCACTAGGGCGGCAATTTACTATGATCATCACTAACAAAAAATGGTGAAATTTCACACGTATCTGGTTATGAGCCTAGGGTTGCGAATGCGAAGGAAATTTGAGTTTGTGCTAACGGTTTTTAATGATTGTGAAGTGACTCATGGATAGAAAGTACCAATATGTATGCAACTAATATTGAAAGATAATAGTTTAAATTTAAAGCGCCAAAGTGGCAAGGCGACATCATGGAGGCAGATGGAGGCACCTCTCGTAAGATAGTCAAGAGAGGATGGCCCAAGCTTTGGATAGGACAATACCTGCTTCTCGTACTATGAGTAACATAAACAATGAGTTGCTTACTTGATAATAGCATTCAACTCATTCGTTCGAGAGACCTGTCTACTATATTGCATAACATTATAAACTACTTTCTTTCTCTCCTTATTACTTCTGTTACTCGTTACGTATATTAATGCACCTTTACACCATGATGCCTCCCCATATCACTTCCAAAATCTTATCTCCCATGATTTCGTTCACTTAAAAGACAAATCCGAGCTCCTCCATCTTCTCAACCCTACTCTTCTCAAGCTTGTTAGCTGCATATATACCTTCTTCTGCCTTTCAGCCCAACTCCGTAGGGCACCAGTATCCTTACCGAAAGGGACTGAGGTATTGCCAGTCTTTGAATGAAAGGCCTTTAACTCCTCATATCCCTTATTCCATGTCGCATCATCTTCAATTACTAGAACACTTGCTTTGCGTACCAGCTCTGGTTTCTTGGCTTTGGCGGCAACTGCCTTGGCTTTCTTCTCCTCTTCTGCAATCCTAACCTTCTCTTCTTCTGCCTTCTTCTTTGCTTGCTTTTCCTGAATTAAGTCATTATAATCCTTCTTTTGCTTCTTGAATGAGAGGGATTTCTCAGGTGAAGCTGGCTTGTTCTTCTTTGCCTCCTTACGTGGTGATGGTGCAGGTCTGGCAACGGCGGCAGCCTGGGTAGGACTAAGTGCACGTGTAGAGAGTGGCTTGATTGTAACTGTAGTATTGTATAATCAAAGAAGAACATATCATATGAGCAAAAAAGTTATATCGGCCGATGCATAAACATACACATGTCATCAACATATACACTCACAATCAAAGTCCAACTCATTCATCTTTTCAAGTTGATCATCATCAAGTTTACCAGATGCATACATCTTCTTCTGCCTTTCAGTCCATGATCTTAAGTTACCAGTTTCAGCCCCGAATGGGACCTTGCAATTACCATTTTTTGCATGGAATTTTTTAAGAGCGGCGTAATGGCGCCCCAATCATCACTGTTGATGACATTACTCTTACGTTTAACTGGACTACCTGATGATGATGATGCACGACGTGCTGCCGGTGCTGCTGCACGAGATGCCGCCGCACGAGATTCTTCTGCCATAGAGCGGACTAAAGCATCATATGCAGTTTTGATTTCATCCTTGTCGATATTGCAAATTTCTGTAAGATGATGAAGACGAAGAGAGGTGATTGCAAAACTTTTGTTAGTATACTATGGTTTGCAAAGGCAATAATAGAGGCATCTCCAAACTTCAATCAAGTTGATTCACCGCATCATATGTTAAAAATAAAAGAGTTCAATGAATCTCTTCTAGGATACCAGAAGTAGCATCAGCGAGCGAGCAATGGCGGGGGTATCCTTTACCTCAGGCAACGACTACCCGATAAGTGATAAGAGACTCATGACTCAAGATCACAACTGTACACTGCAAGTAGCAAGTGAAGATGATGAGAGTCTATCCGGTTTAAATATGTGGAATCAATGGCTCTACTAAAGTTTAGAGGGGCTACATACTTGGCATAAGAAACTTGCAACAAATGACAACTAAAGCCCTATCCCAACCTTGCACGCTTTTTGGCACCTCCTCCTCCTCCTCCTTCCCCATTATCACCACTACTAATCGATGAACGCTTCTTACTGAATCCTGCCAGTACACTCCCTAACATTTGGAATGGTTTAGTTGCTACCGATACCAGTCCTGCAGTAATACTAATCGAATCAGATCTTTCAATGGCACCACTATACTTCTTCTGAAAGTAATGCCCAAGTGGTACAATCTTAACAGCATTTCCCAGCCCGTCATGTAACTTGTTCCTTACATGAGATGCTACTACACCTCGTGTAATTATGCTATTTGAAGATGCATCCTCCATCATCCTTGTGCCGACAAAGAACGATTCATCGTCAATCCAAATAATCTCGTACTTCAAGCTCCGGATAACCTCCTCTTCGCTCTCATTACCGGAAGAAAGAGCTTGAAAGATGTCTCGAGTAGACACTGACGTTGTAATACCACACACATGAAAGGTTGTATCAATCGATAAGCCTTTCGATAGAGGATCGTGTAATCCAGCTACTGGGCCTGACGAGGACTCCAAATCAATCGTGTACAGAGATACGTGCATATAAATTCTATTCAGACCGACTAATTCTTTCACGATATCATCATTCGATGTAGGGTCATACAATAGACCGTCCAGTGTAAGATTGTGATCACGACTATTCTTTGATTCAAGGATACGATTAACAAGGGCGTTGAAGATACTTCCCGTCATGTAGGCATCATATGCCGCCTCGTGTGCTTGTCCTTGACTCCTCCCGTCATGGTTAGCAATAGACGGTACTTTCATTCGTGCTGTTATAAACGCACCCTCAGTACAAGTTAAACCATATAAATCTTCTAGAGATGTCTTGCTTCCCTGGATAATTGCATCACTGTACTCTGTGGCCAACACTTTTGTATCGTAGACAAGTGGAAAGTACGTTCTGATAATCTTCTTGGTATCTTCGAAATGATCAGGAAGTATTGGTTGATGACAATGAGTTAGTAGGAACATCAAATCCATCAATCCATTATGAATGATTAGAGGTACTCTTTTCCGAGTCTCTCCGTCGGCTGGAGAAGTAGATGGACTTGGGTATAAACCATTGAGAAAGCCCGACGTTTGCTCTTTGGTAAACAATTTACCATTACATGCATCACTAATTGCCTTGAAGATAGTTGTGAATCCAATGTCCATTAATACTCGATCCCATGCCTCCTGTTGCAATCGTTTTTCACGTCGTTTCTTCTCAGCGGAACTTAACCGAATAGCCCTGATTTGATTCCTTGTTGCCGGAGAAGAAGTTCCATTAGTATTTGTTGGAGCAGCATCGGCTCTTTCCAAAATAAGGCCGGGATACTCATCTTCAATAGTTTCATATAAACATCGACGAAGGAAGGCATTGCATGGCGGTAAAACTAGTGATGAACCCTCTTCCTTAACGACCTTTGCCCCATTAAGAATGGCAGCGGCGGTGGCTTCTGTGTCTTCCTCGTCGTCATTATTTGAATCCACATTTCCTGTATCAATCCACTCTCTCAATTCGGCCATCGCTCGTGCCACAAAGGCAATATCTTCCACACGTGTTAACTTCACCTTTCCTCCCTTTCGTGGAGTATATCCATTTGTCGTTGACTCGTCGCTCTTCTTCTTTTTGTCACTATCATTATACTTTTCATAATACTTTTTCTTCAAGTAATTTGCCTGCTCCACAGTTGTGTATGACACACCCTCACGAAACACCTTGTCAAAATCCATATGATTGGCTAATAGAAACTTAATGGTTGATGGATTCATTGTAATCTCACGGTCACTACCCGTCTTACCATTTGGGAAGAGATAAAAGTTGTAGATTCGTGATGTATACTCTGATTGTTCTTCCTCTTCTTCTCCATTGTTATTATCACTTCCAATCTCTTGATCTTCCTCTTCTTGTTCTGTTACATTCATTAATTCATCTTCATTCAACATACCCTCACGATGCATATAAGCATGTTCATCACCATCATTCTCTCCACTATAATGATGACTCTTCTTCAAATTTACCTTGGACTTTTTCTTATAATTTGGATTCTTACTAAATAAAGCAACGCCAACTTGCAGTATACTATACCGTTCCGGAACACCTTTTAATAATCTAACATATCGATCATTTGGTAATTCAATCTTATTAGGGCGTTGATTACGTGATCCTGGTAAAGATATGCCTATGTTTATGATGATATAGATATGAGAAGAGTATTGAGATTTATCAACACAACAAACAAACTTATATCTTTCTCTCAACAATATACAATAACTCACCTGTCATCTCTTCATCAATTGCAATATACGAAGCTGAGGGTAAGTGATGTAAAAAGTCAGATAGCTGGGATAGGAAATTTTCTTTAGTAACATGTACCATGATGGATAGTTATTGTGTGATAGATGCCTTATGGATGATAAAACTAGCTGCATAGACGGCAATAAATTAGTGGGCAGATACTTTAAATAAAAGATACAATGGAGTAGAAGATAAGGTTCGGCGATGAAACGACTACTATTTTCTCCCCGGCCCCTGACTATTTGGGTTAGGATCTCTAGAGTAGTACGTATAGTTAGTAGTACGTCATTATTGCAAGCGGCAGCAATAGCTCATTGATAAAGGGTATTCAGTAGAGTAGCGGTAGTATTACATCATCGTCGGATATCAAAGTAGTGCAGCGGTTATAAGTTGAACATATCATATGCACAAAATTATAAAGTTTTACGTACATCACAAATAACATAATAATAAATATGAGACTACCCAAACTATCTCCTAGAACTATTAAAGGAGTACTATTCGATCTCGATGGAACATGTGTTGATTCTGAGTTCTTATCACCACTCGTCTGGGCAGCAGTACTAAAAGAGATACCTGGCATTGATACATCATCAATCGATCATAAAGCAATGGAAACTGCATTGTCTGACCCCAAATTAAGAGGCGCTAGCGCATCAGATGTTGGTAATCATTTACTAAAAACATTTGATATACATTACAATGATGATCCGAATTCTCTAGTAAAGAGGAAACGAGCATTGGCAGTAGAGATGGTAGTGAATGGCCATGTAGACCTAGAGCCATTATGGTTTAAAGGTTTGACGGGTAGAATTAGACAATTGGAAAAGGCATTAGGACCTGGCAATGTTGGTTTATGCACGTCAAATATGCACCCTATTGTTAAAGCTACAATTGAAGCGGGAGATTTGGGTGATTCATTTCACGGAGGTAGGACTGTTCAAGAGGATGTCATATGCCCAGACAGTGGCTTGCCCAACATCAAACCTGATCCTTCATTATATGTACTTGCTCTCGGGAAACTCAATTTACCACCAAAGTTTGTTGTAGCGTTTGAAGATTCAGTTGTTGGTGTCACTTCTGCAAAGAATGCCGGAGTTGGTTCAGTTTTGGGAGTGTTGAATCGAGAAGATAACAATACAGAAGAAGCTTTGGCTGTCGAGAAAGCGTTATTGGATGCTGGTGCTGACACTGTGTTCAATACCACAGTAGATGCAATTGACTGGTGTTTAGATTGTTGTTCAACAGCTGGTCAGAATGCCACAGACTTGAGAGTCATGCAGGAGAAGGAAGAAGTAGTTACTCGATACTTTGAGGGTGTTAACAAACAAGATGGAGATATGATGGCATCTTGCTTTGCAGACAAGGTTGAGTTACGAGACATGTGTGGGCCAAGTAAAGGAAAGATTAGATATGCAACAAACAAAGATATGGCAGACAGATGTCTAGAGTTCCTTGCTGCTCATCCCGACTGCAAAGTAGAGTTTACTCAACCGCCTACATGTGATCGAAAGGGGGAATGGGTATGGGCACATTGGTACGAAACGGGAAACTGGACTGGGGAATCATTAGGAGTAAAGCCAATGAATACACCACTAGATGTTGGAGGTCATACTAGATTCTTTCTTGAGAAACAAGATTGTGGAACGATGAAGATAGTGAAGCAAGTTGTCTTTAGAACATTTAGTGATTGGGAACTATCGCTATCTTAATGCTAAGCCTAAGTATCACCAAATTACACACAATTTTTGGAAAGATTATACAACTTATAGGAAGTATAAAGAGGCTGCATTGCTGGTTTATGTTTCAAATATCAATGATAGGGTATGTAGGTAGATAGTAGGTGGATGCTTCGGTATCCTTTGGTATCCTCCGAGTCCAATTCCAGTAAATAGTTTGCCCTACTTTTTGTAGTTTGAGTTTGCAGCCATAAGCTTTGTTGCCTTAGTATGATATTGTATTCATTTACAGCGATAATTAGGTTGAGAATATGCGTCTTGATAGGTTAGAGACGATGAGAGCTATGAGCCCCAAGGGTGGAGGTAGTGCAAAGAAAAATGATCGGGATATGAAACCTGCAGCGGCAAAAGTTACTCCAAAGGATATAAACACCAATGCCAATAGTGATACATCAAAACCAACTATTAGTGCACAAGTTGAATTAGGAAATGAATTGAAATCAGTTACCAAAGACGATGATGACGACTGGAAGTACATTGATCAAGTAGAGAATGTAGTCTTCTGTTTTAGTGAGGAGAATGGATATGAATTGGAAGTCGTGTGGATCCATAATTATCATGAATACTTTATACAAAGAGTTAATTCAGGTATTGGACGTGGTACAGAAGTTAGTGAATCATTTCTACCTCTGATACGAGATGCAGCAGCTAAAGCTACAAAGATGAAAGCGTTCATGGTAAGATATAACAATGAGTTGGATCGGACGTGGCCTTATCCAAAGGTGTCTCGTATTGCAGAGGTTGTGAGTAATACAAGGGGTGAGGATGTATCTCTAGAATCAGTGGATAGTGACTACTTCGAATATATTGTCAACCTACTACCATCAACAACAGATAAAAAGAGGAAGTCAAGTGACTTTGTTGGCAATGTAGACTTTTCAGGTATTGAATTAGCACAGAAGTACCATGTTCTTGATTACATTGGTGGCAATGCAACGGAACTGTTGTAGATTAGGGAGCGTATCATGTATAGGCAGGCACAATTTCTCATTGAAGAAGAAGGAATCTCTAGTTTCATATACACATATCAATTGCTCCCCTGCTCGCGGATGAAGTTGATGGTGACAAATACAAAAGAAAAGGAGCTAGCTATTACTACTAATAAGCCAGTTGTTACAATACATAATCTGCCTAGATGTTATATAATACTAAGACAAGTTGACGGACTCCTACTCTTTTACTTCAAACAAAATCCCCAAATATTATGAACAAACTGATCAGATGGAACAGAGAGCATTTCCCAAACTCCCCCACCCTAATCAATTAAATTGAAAAACAAAGCAATACAATACAATATACTACAGCCGTATGGAAACTACTTAGACACCATTGATCTTGTCAAGGATATCAGAGATTTCCTTCTCCTTGGAATTGAGGAGCACCTTTTGCTCTTCAGCAACCTCAGCCATCCACCTATTCATCGCTTCTTCAACTTTCATCAAATCTTCCATGTCTTCGGAATCAAACTCCAACAAAGCCTCTTCAATGTTCCTAATGGCCTTCTTGCCAATGTAGCAGACAACTTCGGCGTATCCGGCGTTCAAGATTTGCTGACTCATCAAGGATCGTTCTTGAGCCTCAAGTTGAGCTACAAGGGCACGATGAGTAGCGAGTTCCTTCCTTACGCCGCCAAGTTGGTACGCATAGGCTTGATTGTCTTGACCGACTTCTTTCCTCATCCAATCAACGGAAGTCTCGGATTGTGTTAGCTCCTTATTAGCCTTGATTTTGTTCTTGGTAGCTCCTTTCATTGCCACAGTAAGTTGGTGCTTGAGGTCGGCAGGGTTGTTTGATAGGTTGCTGATAAGAGGTGTTGTCATACGGAGAAATTCAACTCGGCTCCTAAACTGATGATTCGCCAATGGATGATCAATCTGTGTGTTTGAAAAGAGTGTGGCAAGGTCTGACACGTCAGCACCTGGCAAACTGTCAACAGGACTGGGAGGTCCGGTGTGGCTGAATTTCAATTTCTTGGGGGAGTATGAAACGTTATCACGATCGTTGTTGTCTTGGAACATGTTGCCATTACCATGGGTGTTGTTACCGTGGAGGTTGTTGTTGCTACTGCCGAACAAGTTGCCGCCATCGTGGAGATTGTTGTTGCTTGGAGGACGAGGAGCACCGGCAAAGAGGCTGGAATTGTTGGTATCGGAATAATTCCTCTTGGGAGAACGGGTCTGCTGCTGGTTGTGTTGCATGCTGGCGTTAGGATTTGGATAGATCTTTCTTAGAGATCTGAAACTATTCCGCAATTGAAGTTGAGTATAATTCAGTAGCTGAGTTACCTGTTGAGGAGGATGGTTGGTTAAGTTGTAGGCGTCAATTTGTCGTGCGACTTGTTGGGGAGGCTGGTTAGCTAAGTTGCAGGCGTCGGAGTCCGACAGTGTGTTGTCCGTTGTATACTGAGCAAACAAACGCTTGAGCACCGTTGTCTCTGGTGCCTCTTTGGCCGGCATGATGATTATGAGAGGGTTGCGTCAAATATCCAGTTGATTTTCGGCTGTAACTTTTCTCGTAACTTTTATGATGGACTTTTCTTGTAACTGTTCGAACTGTCGGCAGTTGTTTTTTGCACTGGATCAGTAACTCATCCACTGTTATTGTGTAGATGTATATGGTAGCTATGGTGGTCTTCAATTCATCGTGTAGTTGTGTATTGGGAGCTAAATATGGCCTGCATAAAAGATGTGATCGCAATCGGATACCGATCACTTGAAGTGATCGCAATCACATGACTCATCAATCACGCCTCCCATCTTTTTGCCTCAAGCATTTACCACATCAACTACCAAACCATCTTTAGATACAGTGCATGTATGCCAACTGAAAGAATCGAAGCTCTTATTGTCTCCATTACTAATTGAATTTGTAACCGTGGCTTCGATGTCCTCCGAAGTTCTGCCTTTGGATGCTAACATAACTAAAAATCCTCCTCCGCCTGCACCACATAATGTGCCACCGACGATATCTCCCGAAGATGAGAGTAATTCCAATACAGAATGTGCCGATGAGGGTTCCACTCCACTATCTTTACCGGCCATGGCAATCTTGTAATGCCAATATTGACTCATGACTCTTCCTAGTCTATCGAAGTCTCCAGCCTGTATACTTTCTATAGCTTCTGTTGCACCCTTGACTAATCCATCTACGGTGTACATTATTTCCTCACTTCTCCTTGCCCATCTCCGTAAAACGTTTGATAATATATTCTTAGCTAATCGTGGCTTGCCACTAAATACTAGACATAGACGTTGATTCAATTCATCAACTAAGTCTGAGGATAAGTCAAAGCGCTGCACCTTTGTCTGCAAGGGAAGGACATTGTCATCGGAAGAGCCAAGTTTAAGACCCCCAACCAAACCACCGATATTGTCTTGCCAGCCTCCGCCTGTGGTTAGTAGTTGTTCCACCATTAGTACGGCATGTATTAAACTACTTGAGTCATTAACTTGCACTTGGTTCGAAGAGGTGGTGCTATCACCACAGCCAGTGAGCTGAATACCAACACACTTTGCCACAGCCGCTATAATGCAACCGGCCAAAATACTACTGCTGCCCATACCACTCCCTTGTGGAAGTAAGGATTGAGATACAATCTCAAGTCCAATATTTTCTGTTTGTTGGCAAAACTTTTGAAGATATGGCTGGATGGAAGTGCTGTTATCATCAGCCCTGATTAAATCTAATGAAACCAAGCCCAACTGAATAAGTACACACTTCAGCAATGCACATTTTGCCATAGGATTATTGTAGTCTGCCAAATCACCCAACGTACGCACTGTCACTTCTGCACAACTAAGTAACGACTCGTCATCCAAACATCTTGATTCGGTACGGAGTTTGATCCCATAGTCTCCTTTGATTGTACGGCATGTTGCTTTGAGTGGTCTCTTTCCATCGACCAATACTGCAAGACAGGCAACCGCACCGCCATGCTCAAAAGATATTGGAGGCGTGTCACTCCATCCGCCCGCTAAGTCGATTCTAGCCGGAGCGGAAGCCATTGCCAAATTCCCAATAGGAAGAGGAGCTGTTTGTTCATATGTTGATGATAATGAACCTCCCGACAAACACCGCTCAGTCATGATAGCAGCAGCCTTTTCTAGAAAATCTACAACCGCCTTCAAATCATATGCACCATCTACTGAAGAATTGCAAATCGAATTGATTGATGAAATTGTATCTTGAGATATCGTTGGCGACTTGAGCCCATCAATTGCTTTCTTCATGAGTGAAGTTGCTTTGTGAATATGTGATGTTGCTGGAGTACCATTGACCAAGTTATCCAGGTTTCGGAGCGTGTCATCGATCAACAACGCCATAGTCGAGAAGGACCTGCCAACAATATCAAACTGACCATTTATTAATGCATCTGACGCCACATTGCAAAGGATATGAATGGCGTTTCTCAACTCTCCCGAACTGTTTGAGCTCAAGACAGAGTCAACTATATAATCAAAGTTACATGGCTCATGTTTTCTATTCAGGAGAATCTCCGATACTTCGGCAAGCCGTGATTCTTCATACTTTTCAGAGGAGATTGAACCACGATACCTTGCCTCTGACTCTGAATCGACACATTGACGTATCTGAGAGAGTGATAAACGCTTAGCTTCTTTCCACTGCTTTAACCCGAGCATAGCTGGCGACATATCACTTGAATCTAATTGAACTGTCTTGCCAGTTACAATTGATGCTACCCAAACCAAAAAAGAAAAATCAAGCTTTCCATCTCCATCTGCAGTAAGTATGGGGTGGACTTTAGCATTCCAAAGCATCCTCTTTGATGATGGCATAGACTCGTCCCATATATCATCTTCACTAATCCCATACTGTTCACATATAAGGTGTAAACTCACACCGTACAACTTGGCTGGTGTATCTTTGATAGCGTCTTCAACTCCCGTGCATGTACAAACAAAGGATTCTCCGTCACCATTTTGTTGACACAATGGCAACAGTTGAAGACATATGCCATCTGGTACATGAAAAGAACCACCTTTTACTGACCCTCGAACTCCACTAACAATGGCTTGCTCTCCAATGTTGAAACAGCCTTCACATTCAATATGACAATGCTCTATAACACTCAATCTACCCAAGGACGATGACTGCTCCGACTTGGATACAAGCACGGAATTTACAACAATTTTACCATCATTAGCAGTATCATTTGACGCGAATCCAGAAACAAATGAATCAGCTCTACGCGTCAAGCCCAATGCCTTCCCAAAGTGTTGATATCGTTGCAACTCCTTCATATTGCCAAGTCTGTCATCATCATCAACTTCACCACCGCAAGCAGAAGAGGAGGTAGCTCCCATTGTTAAAAAGTCAGCAAGTTCCTGGGTCGTTCCCAAATGTACAAATGATCCTGGGGGTACAGCACAAGTGTATAGTTCATGCTGTGATAACTTGCTTGATAATTCATCTAAAACAGTTGTGAATTCATCATCCTCTTGTGTTGTAGCTGCCTGATTAGTCTCAGTACGAAGTGCGTGCAGCATATCACCATATAGACAAATCTTTTGTGTTTCTGTTTTTGCAAATTGTTCAAGTGAAACTCTTCCTGAATAGTCGTTTGTCTGCCGTTGTTCTTCCTTGTACATTTCTTGTAAACCAAGTCGGGTACAGCAACTTAATGTTGATTTAGATAAGTCTCGTAATGTTTTTGCTGCATGTGGTAGGAATGTGCAAACACCCGTATCTATCCATGCATTCCTTTCTTTCACATCTTGTTTTGTTTCATCATCACCTCTTTTGAGGAATGTACAAGCCGGATTAGACATGCTACTCATTTCAGAAATTGAAGGCTTTTGAAGCACTTTATATGTCTTTTGTATCCTCCACTCCTCCTCCTTGCTATCATCTAACGTTGATGAATCCAATAAAAACACACCATGATTCTTAGCGGTTGATAATGGAGCCGGTACTGCCAACCCAAGTACATGATTGTAATGACTATTATCTTCTTTGGCAATTGTATCAAAGTTTATCTTTTGGTTGTGGTTTGCATTAGAAGAAGATTCGGCATCGAATGATAACAGTACATCTGAAGCCGCCACTACTACCGAACCTTTGGGTATATCCTCGAATATGGTAGATAGAGATGATATCAATAAGGCAGTTGGATTGGATACTGAAGTTGTTGTAGAAGAATGACCATCATTTTTGAGAGGTGATGATGATGATGACCCATTGATATTTGCAGCTGTCTGCTGCTCTGAGTCGTCTCTTACAGGCAACGACGTCCAAGCCTTACCAAGTACAATCTGTGTAGGACATCTACTCGATTCGCCACCCGCATGACATATCAATACTGTAGGACAACCAGACTTTGTTATTGGCTGTTCTGAATCTTCATTTTTACAATCCATTGCAGTGTGTTGTTGATATATATAATCAGCCTCGGCTAATGCGGCAATAGTACCACCTCCACTACCCATTCTCGCACCATATGGATCGCATGATGATATGTATATGATACCATTGTTCGATTGCAATACTACTGGGGCACTATTATCATTTTGAGTTTGATCAGCCAATGTTTTTGTGGTGGTAGAAGAAAAGTCTCCACAGGATGAAATGATCAGCTCTTGGGCAGCGGTTGCTGCTTGATTATCTGGTGATGTTATAACGATTACATCGAATGGACATTTAGTTATATTAGAGGCCATCTTTGATATTCAATTCACCCAACAACAACCACGGCATAGAATAGTGATCAAATAAATATACAACTCTCTAAGTTACATTGCAACAATATCGGACGGTATCAGTCTTCTTCTCTCTCATAACTTTTTTATGTACTTATGTATTTTGGTAGATTTTGGCTTTTGGTTTTAATTTTGTTGTTGTACAGGTTGTTGTTATTGTTGGGTGAATTGAATATCAAAGATGGCCTCTAATATAACTAAATGTCCATTCGATGTAATCGTTATAACATCACCAGATAATCAAGCAGCAACC
>Ga0214477_100611_pt1 | contig 23976 bp, 13 predicted proteins | sample M1_20Mar14CPVII9_FD_165058 | JGI IMG/M metagenome (GOLD analysis project Ga0214477, IMG submission 165058) | Marine eukaryotic communities from Monterey Bay, California, United States - M1_20Mar14CPVII9sort6BwellC16 | ecosystem: Environmental > Aquatic > Marine > Unclassified | place: USA...
GAAAGCTTCCACACACTCTACTCAAGAATATGAAAACATACAACTGATAGAAAAAGATTCTTCCAATAGACAAACAACTGTTACAGTCAAAGTATCACGACAGCATAAGAAACAAACTGTACATATAACAAACAAAAGTCATGGTGGACTGAAAAAGAAGAAGTCATCATCATTGCACAAGCCGAGGAAAGCAACAGCTGCTACAGGTAAAGGTGGAGAATGCCTCCGTCGAATCAAAAGAGAATGGAAGGATGCAGTCAAGACTGGTATTGCGTATGATTGGGTAAATATGAGAACAATCAACAATACTAAGCAACGCAATAGCAACAATCAGTATGTGAGAATAGGACCATATGGGAAGAACTTGCTTCGATGGCATTTCAGTGTACTTGGTCCTGCTAACTCGTCATATGAGAACGGAGTCTATCATGGTCGGGTACTATTACCAAAAGACTACCCAGGCTCTCCGCCTAGAGTGCAAATGTTGACGCCTAGTGGAAGATTTGTTTGTGGAGCTGATATATGTTTAAGTGCAAGCAACTATCATCCCGAGACATGGAGTCCCCGATGGACAGTCATATCTTTAGTAAATGCACTTCGGTTGCATATGTTAACAACGGCTAATGAAATTGGAGGTGTTAATGCCTCAGAAGAACGAAGAAGAGAGTATGCACAAGCAAGTAGATCATGGCGGTATCCTGGTGTTGATCATGCTAAGATGATTAATATTGATGGTATTTTTCCACTATTGAGTGTACAGGATGCCGACTGTGATGATGATGAAGTATCTAGTGATAATGAGTTGGTTGAAACAAATGAAGAAGAAAAGGTCGAGCGGTGTGATACTAGTATTGACTCTGTGGCGGTAAGCAACAATCCTTCTCCTTCAGTAAAGCGTAAGAAGAAGTCTGCTAAAAGCAAATCTGCAAAAGCTACCGATGGTAAGACGAGCAGAGCAAAGAGAGAAACTTCTAGTTCAGAAGCTGCCGTATCAAGAGATGACAACAACAACAACGACTATGAGATGCTACCTTTCTTAATCAAACGTCTGATCATTGAAGTACTCAAACTACCACTACGGATAGTTTTTATACTGATGAAGCTGCTTGGAATAGTTGAATACTGTTTGAAGGCAATCATCAATAGCTTGTAAATCTCCTAGAGAACTCAAGTTGTGATTTTAACAGCAATGTAAAGCTAAGTGTCTGTTCTATCTTACCCAAAAGGAGTTTCACCTCAGGTGGAAGTGAGGCGTTAGATGCTACACTAGTTCATCCTGAATCATATGATCTAACAATATGGCTATTAAAGGAATTGCAGTGGAAGTTATCTACCCCATCTTCAGTCAAGGTTGGCATATCTGAGGTACGACAAAAGGAAGAATGGAAGCAGGCTTCAGAGAAGGCATCTTCGAGGTTTGGGGTAACACTAGATAGATGCATGACGGTGATTGAACATCTCTACTTTTCTATAACGAGTCCAGATCCGCGGCTTCGAAAGAAGGCAACTGAACAAAAGAACTCGTCTGTAGGGTCGACATCTGGTTGTTCTACCCTCCCAACTCATTCATCTACAATTGACAAGCTTGAGATAGTCAATTGCCCATACGCAATATCGTAGCGACTGTTCGTAATGTTGTCGACTTCGGGACATTTGTTGACTTAGGTTTAGAGTGTGACGGGCTTATTCACCGCTCAAAAAGATGGGAAATGTACCACTGAATAGTCTAATGGTTGGACAAGGGGTGGGTGTTGATATACTTGGAAGTAACAATAACAAAATCTCTGTTGGATTATGTGGACTCGATCTACCAGCTGAACGAAGAGGAGATAATAAGCGACAATATACTGGTGATAAAAAGCCAGCATCAAAGAAGCAGCGGGGGAAGTAGTTGTGTACTAACAAACTAGAGCACTCCATCTTCATGCATTGTGACATGGTGAAATGACCCAAAATGTTCGATTGTGTTCCCGAAAACTGGAGGGGGCCTGCCTCATCATTCACTGATAGATTGACGATTGATATTGATGTAGAAGTTGTGTTGTCTAATAATATAGGATTACGATCAGCCATATCTGGAATTGAATAAACATACGAGAATAATATATAGTAAAAATTATGACAATTGCAACAATAGCAGGCACAACAGCTGCCCTTGTAGCTTTCATATCTCTTCTTGTGGCTCATCAAAATCAAAACAAACAAATTAATGATCTCTCTCGTCAATTGTCCGAGGTATTAGAACTCTCCGAGATTAATACATCATTAGAAGATGATAATGCATTATTACCACGACGTACAGAAGAGTCTGTATCAGTAGGATCATTTACATATGCATCCGACTTTGGAGTAGTTGGAGATAGTAAAGCAAATGATGGGCCTGCATTACAAGCTGCAATTGATAGCGCTGCTACTGATTCATCAGGGGGTACTGTCATCTTACCCAAAGGTGTATTCTTTTTCTCGGAACCATTAGTTATTCCAGGAGGTGTTACACTGCAAGGGCAGGGATATGGATCCAGTCCTCTTGCAATCCAATTTGATGCGGGAGGTACAACACTTGCTTACTGTGGTACAGATTATGCTGTCAAGATAAATGGAAGTTCTAGTGGTATGCGGGATCTTGCTGTTTATGATTGGCCATATAATCATGGAGATTTTGACGGAGGTTGTCCTGATATTAAAGCAGCTGGAGGAGTCCTTGTGAAGGCCGACGGCAAAACTGTCGAAAGCGTTGCATTATCCAATATATTCGTCTACTTCTTTGTTGGCGGAGATGCTCTTTCGTTAATTGCAGTTAATAATGGTGGAGTTGGATACGGTTACTATGAGAATCTTAGATTAAGGCATGCACATACGGGGATTAAGTTGTATGCTGAAACTGGTAGTTTTGTCAAGTAAGTGCATGTCTTGTGTATCTATCAGATACTTGCAATTATTTTGTGCATATAGCTAAGACTTGTCCTCTCTTTTGTTTATACATTATTACACAGTACCAACACATTTGTAGGTGGTGCAATTTCAGGTGGGGATTTCCACTATGGAATCAAGGCAGTCTCCGATGATGACTGCAATGATAATAAGTTTTATGGTTTGAGTATCGGAATGTATGATTCAGAAGTTGCTCACTTGTACGTTGCCGGATCCACAACGAATATTAGGATGGAGAATGCACGCTTTGAGGCTAAAGGGAAAGACTTGTCAAGACCTATCATTATCATTGAAGAGTCAAGTTATGGTAATGTACTCAACGGAATCCTCGGTCATACGCATATCCAAGCCAATCTCAACAAGAATCCCGACATTGATTTCATGAGTCAAAAGAGTGTTGGTTTAGATCCCGTTCCAGTCAACCAATTCTGGAATGCTGCATTCAAAGGTAGTAGTGGGACCGAACTAGACGAGACCGGTGCACAGCCAAACCGTAGCATTCCTGGTTGGAAGTTGGAAGGCGGTAGTGCTGCAACTCCTAATGCCAATGTATTTGTAGAAGACGATGGTGGTTTATATCCCGATCATAATGTTTTAAAGGTTGACTACAGGAACTTTGGCGGGGCGTTCAAGATGATGGCTGATCAGACCCTTCTCCAAGAAGCTCATAGTTTCGTAACCTTTGGTGTATATGCACGATCGTCTGTTCAGGGAAGTATCAGTGCGGTCATGAGGTATACATCTGGTAGTATCATCTCTTCAGCTTCTCATTCTGGCTCTGGCGACTGGGAGTTCATCGGGATGAGTGCTCTTTACTCCCAGTCTGCTCCATACTTCTACTTCTCCATCACTGGTGATGTTGACTTGACTGCTCCTACTTTGACCTTTGGTCAGACTCCTGCCACGCCAGGAGCCTCTCTCATGAGTTCAAGTGGTGCTAGAATGTCTGGTACTCTCACTACCGGGGTTGGAATCGGCAACCCACCACCACCAAGTACACCAACTTACAAGAAGAAGTGGTGGATCTTACCACAGAATGAAGGCAATGTCTTTCTCATGAACAGTAATTCTGATCATGCGATTGAACGATTGAATGATCGTGGTGAAGACAGATTTCCTCGAGGCACTGTAATCACTTTAATGTTTGATGAGCCTGGCACTAAGGTTGAGAGTAATGCCTACATTGAGCTCACAGGGGATGAAGATTTTGTGTCTTCTGCCAAAACATCCATCACTCTAATCACACAAGGTACTGGAAGTTGGCAAGAAGTTTCAAGAAATACTGGCAGACAGCTAGTACAACCTAGTTCCACGCCCTCTTGTATTGGTACGCCGCCTTCAAGTGGTAACTATTGGGTGCTTCCAAAGGGCTGTGGAACTGTGTTCCTCATGGAATCTGGACCTTACATCGCCCGTTTGAGTTATTCTACGGCAGATCGATTCCCCTATGGTACAGTCGTTACACTGGTTTGGGAGGAAGCGGGTAATACCGTTGTTGATTCTGCATACATGAAGCTAAAGAATGGTCAGAACTTTGTGTCAGGTGAACAAACGAGTCTTACTCTCATGACCAAAGGGTCTGCTACTTGGTATGAGGTATCAAGGAATGTTTAATCGACAAAAACCCAATAAAGAAGAATTATTAAGGGTTGAGTTTGTGGTAAGGTTGCAAGCTACGGATGAGAAGAATCTAGGCAACCTTGCAGCTATATTATTGATAATCTAATGAATAATATTTATGTACTACCTTACATCAAGATTGTGAGTTGTCTGCACCAAAGCTAAATCTATATATCTCATCCATTGATCGCTTTAAACTAGGATGTAAAACATCTGGATATTCCTCAAATAACATCATGACTGTGCCCCATATTCCTGCCGCTGCCCATGGGTATGTTTTATTGAATGTTAATCCCTTCCATGAGAATGGTGGTACGCCCTCTTCACGAGCCAATTTGATACATCCAACAATGATACGACTTGCCAGATATAGTAATAATTGATAATTGATACTACTGTAATTTCCCCATACTAAGTATCCTCCTACTGAGCCGGCTAGGAATGCATGATATGGTTGCTCGGGTAGTCCGGGTTTGCTAGGGTTTGTTGTTATTGGTGTCATGTGTCTTTTTCTTTGATAATATGGTCCATTAACTATTATTGATAATAAAGATTTACTCAATTGGCGAAGTATCCCATAATGAATAGTATCTGTGTCATCTTGGTTTATGCTTTTACTCAATACTTTAAGTGATGACAGCATGAACTTATATACACATGCAAATGCAGCCAAGTTGGTTGCATGTTCAGTGGCAAGTTTTGCAATTGTCTTTATTTTCTCGTGAAATGATAATTTACTACCAAATAAAAATGTCATTATTGTTGCGTGGGGGAGACGAATCTTAAGACCGTATCTTCCTCCCCCGACAAAAGCGGAGAGAATAACAGCAACTTCTTCCCATAATGTTATTGAACTGGTGTTGGTATTATTATTATTATTATTAGTTGGTAGGATTGTCTCTTCATTACTAATGTCATTCATGATTTTATGAAGAAGATACTTTTTATTGTAGTAGTGTAGGATACTCTTATTCAGTACCTATTGCAAATCACTTTGATATATTGTACACTGCTTAGAGTGGCACAGTTACTGTCGTCTTCTCTCTATATTCTTCTGTTACAAATCATATATTGATCATCATGATGATATGAATAGGTATCTGATTCTCTCACCTACCTCACAACGATCTCAATTTTTGGGGATGGTATCCTTTGATCCTTACTTACTGACTACTGACTTGTGTCATAATATCTCCCCAGCCCTTTCCCCCTCCTCTTGCAATCAATATCTCCTTACTGCTTATATATACAATAACAATATCATGGCAATAACTGCTAGTCAAAACGATCTCCTTAATAGATTGCAAACAAGCTATGCAAATGGCTTGACAAGTGGAGAAGCCTCACAACGTCGACGAGATGAAACAATAGGTGGGCCGAACAGTGTCAATCCTCCCATCAATTGTCCCAAGTGGGTCTGTTGTCTACTGTGAGTTTTAAATGGTATACTCTATGTATATTTATGTGTGTCGAATATATGTTTATATGTATCTGATGTGTATTGATCTGTAAGCACTTCAGTTGTTTCTTTGTCCTTGTGAATATTTATATGTGTCGATTATTATTATCTTTACACGGATCGTGATGTGTATTTATTTATATGTATTATGCTGTGTACTATTTTCATATATAAATAAACATAATCGTATATTTATACTCACTTTATTTTTTATTCTCTTATTATATCCTTACATCATAGACCATGTATCAATCATGTACCATCAATGAAACAATTTCGCCTTGTCCAACCTGAGGATGCAGAAGTATTACGTGATAAAAAGTACATAAGATATGATCATACTAGCTTGGTCGTGGGTGATATTGTTAGATTAGTTGAAGGAGACGTAGTTCCGGCTGATTGTACAGTCATATCGTTAGGAATGGATCATGTAGATGCCACAACAATAGTAGATGAAGAGAGTAACAATACAGAAACAAGTGCTACTGGAAGTAATAATAGTATGATGGATATGACAGTTGATTCTCATCTCATTACTGGAGAAATCAAACCAAGGCAGATATCAAATCAATCAAATGGAACAGTCAACAACTTGACAACATTATATTATGGAAGTCGTATATTAGAAGGGGCCTGTATTGCAGTAGTAACCGCAACAGGTAGCAGAGTTGTACTCGCAAAGTTGATTAGAGAAGGAAGATTTCCACCAAGTACCGACTTGACAGATGAAGTGCATGAAATTAATCGTTTGGAGAACGAGGAGGGTATTTCACTAACATCACTGTCATGATTTACAAATTTAGATTATTGGGAGAGTCTTTCCATGCATTTTTCTATCAACTACTGATGGATATGGCTTCAAGAAGGGATCTGTATTATCATACTCTTGTATTCGATTTCTTCCCAAGCATTTCTCCATCTGCGCAATTCTATTTGAAATTTGAGGAGGCATACTGAGTGACATATGATTATCACTTTCTGTTGTATCTATGTTGCCGTCGTTGCTGGTAGTAGTAAAGTTGTGGAAGGGTCCTTTTGATGGATGATTCCGCTCACACATTGTATAGTCAACACCGCAATCGTTTGTTAGTGCAATCATTATATCGTAAAACAAATTGGGTTTGTCAGTATCCAGTAACCATTTTTCTCTGTTGTGAATTACATCAAGTTGTTCTTTGGAATTGTTTAAATCAGAAGATGATAATATAGTGTTGTGAATTGTTGAAAGTACCTTGGATCGTTTCAGTCGCCCAGTCTGTAAGCGCTCATTCAAATCATGAGCAATAGTAGTATCATTCTCATCGTCTTCATCGACTGTTGCATTTGTACGGATTGACGTCTGATACGCAGATTCTTCCTTGCTTGCTGCTTCTTCTGCCTTCTGGTGTTGTGGATCCATCGAGTTTGATGTCTCATCTTCGTCAGTGGCAAAGGTTGTCCACGTCTTCATTTGGGTTCTAGCGAGGTTAGTAAATGCATCTTTCAATTTTGATGACATCACGGTCACGAAACAAGATGAGCAGAAGGATATGGCGACGCCTCTTTCTACTGCTACAACTGAAACTTGTTCCTTTTCAAGAATGCAAATATCATAATCTTGAAGGAAAGGAGTTAGTCCAATGAAGCACGGTGCTACAAATGAGCCTACACAATGAACTTCATTTTCTTCATTCTCTCGATACACCAAGCAACTTCCAGTGGCAATAAGGAGTACTTGGTCGGTATCATCGCCTTGTCTCGTCAAGATTTGACCTTCCCTGAAGCTAAAGACTTTTATCGGATTACCAACAGAACCGTTACAATCAATTTCATGTGATTTCTTTTGCAATATTTCACCTATTCCGATATCATTTAACACACTCTTTCCTACTAAGGAACCTTGCAATCTTTCTAAATATGCCGTTGAGTGTGCAGGTCTCAAGACGAGGTACGTTGAGCCCTTATCGAAGTGAATTGTTGTCTTCCTTCCTTGTCTAGTCTCATGATTCGTATTCTCTATGTTCTTGAAGAAGAGTTCTGTAGATGAGTTTGGAAATGTTAGCTGTCCTAATACATGTTGAGCTTCAAGATCACAGCCAGGTTTAGCATTTATGATAAGAGATTGTCCTACGCTTGAAACTGTAGCTTTACCACGAAGTAACACGAAGAGTCCGTCTGTATATAAATTATCAGTATCAAACTCATGAACAAATTCGTAATACTTGACCAACACGAGCCTTTGTCTGTGAGATAAGGCATTGTAGAGCAAGTCCGCCTGTGATAAAGTGCTATCGACTGCGCTGTGAATACATTTTATGTCCTCGCTGCTTCGGATAGCAAAGCTCTTATTCAGTATATGTTCAATCTCTGAACTTAAGTTCGTCATTGCGCCGCACCTAATCAGTCAGTGAATCTTTCCTAACTGGGTTAGAGGTTATGTATGCGTGAGGTATGACGTCTTAGAATGAGTGAAAAATGTATGAGTATGGTATACCCGGGAATTTGCATGCGCCTGTCTTAAGTGGTCGGAGAGAGAAACAAGACGCCTGGCGCCTAAGCAAGTGCTTATTTATCTTTGCGCCTAAGTGAAAGTATAAGGTTTCACGTATTAGGTGAGGTAAAGTGTAAGTACTCCTTCGGAAAAAGTGATCTTAAGTTCGTTAGGAGACTCGTTAATCTCTGCTATTCACGACTACTCTACTCGCCCCACCTCTCCCTGTTGGTAATAACAACAACGGCAAGGAATGCACACTCTCAATAGACGGTCTCGATAAATATGGATCAACAACAGCAAGTAGTAGAACCAATTCGAGTACGAATCATTAGCATAGGAGATGTTTGCTGTGGCAAATCAGCTTTGATAAAAAGGTAAGGGGTCAAAGTACATGAACATTGCATTTTGTGTAACAATTAGTATAAATACTCTTTCATATTCTTATACAATAACAAGGTATTGTGAGCCAACGAGGTTCGTGTCAAGACACATACCCACAGTTGGATTAGATTATGGACTCAAGACTACAAATAAGAAGATGAATGACAATAGTTCAACCGATATCAAAATAGACTTTTTTGATCTCTCGGGTGATGCAGCCTACAGTGAAGTACGGAATGAGTTCTACAGTAATGTCGACGGAGTATTGCTCGTGTTTGATGTAACATCCAGACAAAGCTTTGAATCATTGGATAGCTGGATAAACGAGCTTAGAAAGTACGGGATATCAACAGAGAATACAACATTGGTTCTCGTTGGCAACAAAGTAGATAAGTACCCCCGAGAAGTGAAAGATCAAGAGGTGAGTCTGTGTTATGTTCGAGTATATGAGCGTAAGTATTTGCCGAATATGAAGCTAACTCTTGCAACCAAATAAAATTCATCGATCAGGCCACATCATTTGCTATTGAGCGAAACTTGCCATACTTTGAAACAAGTGCCAAGACAGGCAGTGGAGTTGACGATACAGTCGACTTTCTAGTAGAAGATGCACTCAAAAGAGGTTTCTATAAGTGAATAGATGGAGTTCTGACTGTACATAATTTAATGATTGTGTCATATACTCATAAGACAGGGGCTTAAAAGAAATCATTTATCCATACTTATATAATCTCTCCATATACACTATGGCTTTCGACGCCGTTAATGCATACACATTATGAGACTATAGTTGCGCTGGCAGTAGCTGTGGCTACAACTGGCTGAAAGCGTATGACTATACCACTATATCCAATCTCAAGAGCAGATGGACTCCTATATAACTGTACATTAATATTCCAAGCGAAGAACTCGTCAGTTGCATAATCAAGAAGATTACTCCATTCCAACTCTTGTTTGTATCGAATCTTGTGCTTCTCATCACTAAGTAATGCTGCAGTTCTCATTGCGTTGAACACCCCTGTTTTATGAAAATGTAGAAAGATGATAGGATAGTGACTCCTTTTAGTATGGTATACAGTGATTTGTAAAAGGCAGTCAAATATACAATACTAACGCACTTACCTGGTGCAACATCCATATTATTAGTACTAAAGCCACTAATATCTACTTCGGGCGATTTCAATTTATGTTGTAATTTTTTCTTCTCGGCCTCCAGTAACATTACCTTTTTAATGGTACTATCTGCATAGTTCCACACTTTCATCCAACTTTCTTCTTTCACATGTAAGGCAGCCAATTCGTCTGGTACAGAATCACGTTGAAATGTCCACATACCTCTCCGGTCATCATATGCGAGTATCAACTTGTTCGCCTTGATGTTGGTTACTTTAGTACAAATGAATTCAATACATACCGTACTCTTTAAATTCAGTATCAACCATATGATGTGATGAGATGCCATATCGTTCTAGTGTAGTGCACTTTTGCAATAGTACATTCCAACCTTTCTTTGTATCTCTGGCATACTCTGCTCTTTTCTTGGTAGCTTCCTCCCTTGCTTTATCAACTTTCTTGGAATTAAATACTTGCACGGTGTTAGCTTTCACATAATCATCAAGTTCTTTACTTGCTTTGATCCGTTGCACTTCTCTCTCTACAACACCCATTGCGTAATCATATAACTTCGTCCATTCTGGCTCTTTCACATTTAGGAATGATAGTTGTGCAGGCATTGGAAGTCTTTGAATACTCGGCGTGATTGTATAATCGGGACCGCTGTAATTAAAGTATAGTGTGAACTTGGATGTCATCAACATGGTTATAATTTATATTACTCTATTAACCAGGTTATTATAAGTGCCCACTGGCTAAAGCTGTATTATGGGATGTTTACGCTATATGTATTCGGGCGGCTAATAAGTGGGTAGTTACTGTACTGCAGCACACTACATCGACCCTAACATAATTGGCACCTCTAACACTTCGGTTAGTTCCTTGTCCAAAAAGAGGCAACGCCGGCCTCTACGACACCACCTCAGTTCTTCTCCTAATTCATACATCATAACTATTATGAGGACAGTTAGTAGTATGCGTAGGCGGCGGCTAACTGTACTTATCGTCTGCTGCTGTGGCTGTGCAGTTGTTGATACATTTTACTTGACCAATTTATGGTTAAATAAAAAGCCATCACAATTGTCTTCATTTCGAGCGCATCACTATCCATTGCAATCAATACCATGTCGTACACAACTAAAGTCAAATATTAATAATGATATACAAAGCTTTTCAAGAAAGAGAAGAGGAAGAAAATCTAGTGGTAAAGGAGGTACTAAGAGTAATAATAGTGTGAGATCAAACAGTAGATCAATCTTAAATTCCTTTGAGATTTGTCAAAAAGAATACAAGAAGAAGAGTCAAAGAGGGAGTAGTAAATTACCATCTGTTAGTAATGTATTGAATAGTATGGTCGATGATTTGTTGGATGATGAGAAGAATAGTGATTTAACAAATTCCAATCTCTCGCGTCGTATCCTCCCACGAGATGCATCATCTTTGATACGACTCCTTGGTAGAAATTATGCACATGAATCTATGCTTAAATTTTGCAAAAGGTATTGCCGTGATATTATTAATTCTTCTCGCAATAGTCAAGATGCAGAGGAGGCTGTATTATATGCTTATACCGCGGCAATAGCTGCTATTTCCAGGCCTTCTACATCAAAATCTACTAAATCTACTTACCGATCCAAGACGAGTCTCCTTTCATTATTGAATGAGATGGAATCTGATTACACTGAAGAGGGTAGATCTATTCGACCAAACTCGTATACATTAACTGCAGTATTACTTGGGATTGATAACATAGATGAGTCACTAAATATATTGGACATGTTTGAAGAAAAGTACAGTAATAAGGAGCAATCAGATGATAATATTGTCACAGTACAAGTATACAATGTGGTTATATCGAGCTGTTCAAAAGATAGTAATTCGAATGGTTGGCAACTTGCACTTTCAATACTACAAAGGATGAGAAGGTATGGACCACAACCAAATGAAGAGACTTTTGCAATGGTATTACAGGCATGTGCTGATTGTACACAAATGAAGGTAGCGCTGTCACTACTTGAAGAGATACGACAATCTGGTTCAATTACTCCAAATTCAAAGTTATATGTGCCATTACTAAAAGTATGTGCCAAATCAGAAGACTCCAAAACTGCTGACTTGATAGTGACTTTGATGAAAGATGATGGTTTACAACTTACTACTGAAATACTGAACATCTACCTTTCATCTTTGGCAAAAGATGGGTTACATCTTCGAGCATTGGGAATACTACAACATGATATGATTGAGAATCCACTGACTCCGCCTGATATTTATACTTTCAACACAGTACTCTCTGCTTGTGCTAATGCAAACGACTGTGAGAGTGCATATGCTCTACTTGAAAACATGAGCGCTGGCATGTATGCCTTTCATTCAAAAGTAGGAATACTTGTCGAAGTCAAACCTGATGTGATCAGCTACAATTCAGTCATTTCATGTGCTCATCCTGAAGACTGTGTAAGTCTCATTCAAGAGATGAGATTAACTCGACGGTATAGAGAAGGGGTCATATTACCAAATTCGGTAACATATGTCAATGCAATCACTCAATGTAGAAATGCAGCAATCCAAGAAGCCGATAATACTGACTCGGCCTATGAGATTGCAATGTATTTATTCAATCAAGCTCGCAATGATCAAGTTGTAAATACCTATGTCTACTCGGCGGCAATATGGATGGCTGAAGTATCTCGAGATTACAAGACTGCTGTTCAGCTACTGCGGGAAGCACCCTCCCCAAATAATGTATGTTATGATGGGGTTATATCGTTGTTTAGTCAGCTAGGAATGCACAGAGAAGCACTATATTTTTACTATGAGATGAATAACTTGAAACTTTCGGCGAGTAGGAAGACGTATCAACGACTTGTGTTTGCAATAAACAATTCAAGAGACCGCGAGCTAGCTTTGTCATGCAAGAGGAAGGCAGCCTTGCTTGAGGGTGTTCTGTCGCACATGCCAAAAGATGATTGTACAATTGACGTTGGTGGTGCAATTTTCTTATCTCTTATACGGAACTATGGAAACATTACAGACTCCATTACTTCGTACTCTAATGCAAGAAAGGTATTTGATTCAATAGTTGGGGCAGCGGATGATAAATGCCTTGCAGCACTTCTTCGGATATGCTCATTATCAAATAACAAAGCAAATGAGGCAATAATGCTTCTTCATTCATCTGATGTTGTTAGTAGCCCAGGATTGGTTAGTGGTAGAGCCTTGAGTTATGCCGTTATAGCGTGTGCCAAATCAGATCAATGGGAAGATGGGTTAACATTGATGAAGATTTATGGTGATATTAGTAGTGATGGTCAAAACAAGCTACCAGAGCAAGGACTTCTAAGTATAAAGGCGGTCAATTCAGCTATAGCTGCTTGTGGTAGGGGTAATCGAGCTGATATAGCTGTTGAGATTCTAAATGATATGAAAAGCAAGTATGGTGTTGAGCCAAACGAGGTGTCTTATCGCTTAGCTATTGTTGCCTGCAATCAAGCACAGCATAGAGAAAGTCGATCTTCGTCTGTTGATCCTTCTTCTTCCGATGGTCAAGAACTGCAATGGTGGCAGTGTTCTCTATCGCTTTTACGAAGAATGAAAGAAGCTGATATAGAGCCATCACTACAAAGCATTTCCAGTTGTGTTAGCGCTTGTGAAGCAGCTGGAGAGTGGCAACGTGCGATCGGTGTGTTGGATACGACACAACTCTCAACGTCCAACTTGTATTGTTTGAATGCTGCAATAAGTGCATGCGAAAAAGGTGGTGCATGGCTTGAAGCACTCCAGCTGTATGAGCATGCACGCTCAATGCATGATAAAGATGATGCTGTTAGGCCAAACTTTGTAACAGTAAATGCAATTATAATAGCTCTTGTGAACGCCAATCAACGAGACTTGGCTGAAGATATATATGAAGACGCGGTACGAGACAACATTGTATCTCCATGGAAGTGGAGATATGATGACACTGATGGAGAGAAGAAAAGGATGATGGTAAGTGTATAGTGATATATGGTGATCTTTTATATGCTTGTGTCGCCATCTTATGCATGCATGTGGATAGGATCTTCATTACTACTCAGCCCCTATGGCAGTGATTGCTGTAAGGAGCTATATAGAGAAGATACTATACTCAAGTGACGACAGCAAATCTAGAGATGATGCAAAAGACATTGTGTTTATCGTTGGCAAAGGAAAACGGAGCATAGATAACAAGCCAATATTGATGCAAGCAATTATTAAACTATTACAGGAAGAGTATGGAATCAATGCATATATTGATGAAAACAATGCAGGACGGATAAGAGTTCCAAAAGAGTCTATTGAAATTGTCAAACAAAAGATAGAGTGCTAGAGGACATAGCACCATGATAGAGTGATGAATTAATGATTTGCTTAGATTAAATTATATTTCTTTTGTGGGGGAGTTAACGTTTTGCACATTGAGCAACACATAAGGAATTAGTCGAAGGAGGTAATTCGGCTTGCACATGTTCATATATATCTGTCAATATCAATATATCTTCATCCTCAGATGAAAATCTCATGGTCGAGTCATGTTCCTCGATATCGTTTGGCTCCTCGCATATGCTTGGGTCTTGCAATACATCAACACTGATAGTTTGACGACGTTTAAGCACTTTCTGTTTGGCAAGATATCGTCTTGCAGCTGATTGAATAACAACAGTGACAGAATTCATTATTTCCTCAACAAAAACACCACACTCATGATGTCGTGGCAGATGTGGAGTAATATCTCTAATTCGATTCAACCTCTGTGAATCTCGGGGGAGCAGTACCCTTGCTTTCTTCATGGGCGATGGAATGTTGGAGATACCTAAACTACTATCTTCTCTGGATGCCAATGTGAAGACTTGAAGGAGTTTTACTCTGAGAGAGATGACGCATCTTCTCCATGCACATTGTATAGTTCTTGCTGCATTATTAGCCTTGCTGAAAGTGTTCCTGAATAAGAAGCCTCGTATCCTAGCCTGAATCATAATAACTGATGCTTCTCTATGAGACGAAGCAGAGGTCTGACGAGTTCTTTGCAGTTGTTGACAATTCCATGACCGAACAACAGACTGGATGATTGTAGCAGAAGCCACTCTATGTCCCAATCTTTGCTGATGATCACGCATTCTTCCCTTGACAACCAAAGATCTGACAACTGATTGAATCAGAGTGGCTGCATCAACTTCAGCCTGATACGCTTCTCTCCTCTTCAACAGTTCTTGCTTGCTCCTCTGTGACCGAACAATAGACTGGATAGTAGTTGCTGCCCTCATCTTTCTATCTAGCTCAATGTCACGAGCATGTTCCAACTTTAATACAAGCTCCTTTTGGCACAACCACCGTCTCACAAGTGCTTGAATCTTGATTGCTGCCATCATCTGATTATTCAACTCAGTCTGGGCAATATATTTCCTCCTTGACAGCTCCTTTTGACTTAACCAACTACGAACTATTGATTGAATTGATATCACTGCAGCTTCTTGGTGTTGCTTGATCACCTGACGAGCTTGCTCCTTCAATCTAATCAACTCTCTTTGGCAGATCCAACTACGAGCAACCGATTGAATCTTTGTAGCAGCTGCAACTTCACGACTCTTCCACAACTCATCTGCATAATGTGTCAATCTCAATTGATGTGCATTACTTGCATTTGAGAGGAACGTTCGATAGCATCGTTGGATCATAGCTGCATGTTTTGTAGCAACCAACAAGTCTCTTCTACAGCTCCAAGACCGAACTAATGATTGGATCTTAACTACAGCAACTTGCATAATCATTTGTTGCTCTTTGATAGCTAGTTCCTTCTCCCTTCTCAATGTAATTCTGCACAACCAAGATCGAGAAACTGCCTGGAGTGTAATGGTAGCATTACTTTCATGACGTTGCAATAGTTCATCGGCATAAGACATCTTCAGGAGTGCCATATCATCACTAGCATATTGAGAATAACGTCTGTAGTATCTTTGGATCTTGACGGCATGCTTTGTGAGGATAGACAACTCGTGTTGGCCCTGATATGAACGCACAAGTGCTTGGATTGTTGTGGCAGCAGAAGAAGACTTCTTTTGAAGCAGCTCCTGTCCTTGACGAATCCGTTCTTTCCTACGTCGCGACAGATCTTGTTGACATATCCATACCCTCACACTTGATTGAATTGTAGTTGCTGCAATTGACATCGCCTGGTTCAACTCGATGGCTTGTGCCTGTTGTTTTAATTGAGAAAACCTCCTTCTACACTGTCGTGATCGTATTTGTGTTTGAATATGTGTGGCAGCAGTACTCTTTCTCTCAATAGCTTGTGTCTGTTGGTCTCTCAGTAGTAATAATTCACTCTGACATATCCATCTACGTGCCATTGCTTGTATTGTAGTAGCAGCCAACGTTGCATCGTGTTTTCTCATTTCAGCTAGATCATTGCGGCGCATCCATGACCGAACCTGAGATTGAATGACAATAGCAGCGGTAGTCATTTCATACAACTCTTGTTCCTGTGCTCGCACCAACAACATTTGAGATACCTTTCGTCTACAGCTCCACGAACGACTGATAGCTTGTAACTTTGTGGCAGCAAGACTGTGCTGGATTTCTTGTTGACGTCGAATATATCCTCTCCACCTTTGCTGTGTTAAGACCACTGCTTGCTCTAATAAGACATGATATCTCTGATAAGACTCTGTTTCTTCTTTAGCTAACATATACTTCCGCCAACTCTTTTGTATTATTGATGCTGACGAGTTGTAAGCAGTAATTTGGTGGTTCAATATCTTACGACGAGCAAGACTCTGTATGCATATAATGTCTTCAACATCATGTTTCTTAAGCGGATGATCGATATCTAACTGTGGGTTTTCATTCTCGTCGTTATCAAATTGTGGTCGATGTAATGCTGAAGTACCATTATGACTAGAGCTGTCAAGATTACTACTAGTTGAATATGATGAGGTAGTGGTGTGGTCGTTGTTGTCGGTCTGAAAAGGAGAGGAGGAATGTGATTGTTGGAGTCTGTCAACTCGACGACGCACAAGATGACCTCTAATCACCCGTTGTAATAGAACAACAGAATGATGAAAATTCATGTATAGAACTGAACGCTTTGGTATGCGCTCTCTGATACTACCATCAACTGCCAACAAGTGATGATAGTTTGCTTTAACGAACGACCATGGCGGCATAGCTCGAAAGATGTAAGTCCACCATGCGCGTTGTATGATGACACAAGACTTAATACGTTGAATGAGTACTTTCCTGACTAACCAACGCCTTGCAATACTCTGCAGAACAACAGCGGAGTGATGAACTTGTAGGAAGCACTTCCGAGACATGTACGTCTTGAAAGCTCGTTGAATTGACTTGGCCGAAGATGACAACTTCTCGAAGCGAGAGTCAGCAATCTTTCTCCTGATTGTGCTCTGGGTTCTAGTGATACTTGACAACGTCGTCTGGTAATGCTGGAATTTGTTCTGTTGGTGTCTCTTCTCGGAGAACCTCCTCCAGAGACTTTGAATGGCCAAGACTGACACAGTAAGCAACGACATTTGTTGACGAACAGAAGCACCTCGCCATCGTGCTTGAATAATGCAAGCAGATCTATCCATTGATTTCATTGATGTCTCCTCGATCGACAGCTCGTGTATTTCACGCAATCTCGATTGAAGATGCAGCGTGCTTCTCAGAGCTGATGCATAATCATCACTAATACTCCGATAGGACACTCTTCTACAATGTCTTCTCCAAGTATTCTGAATCATCAAGGCACTATGGTTCGCCTTGACAAGCTTCTTACTCACGATATACATTCGAGAACTAGCTTGAATCACTAAGGAGGCTTGGAGTTGCATTCTACTCAACTCAGCTTCATGATTCTCTATTTCTTGTAAAAGTTCTTTCTGACAATTCCAAGAACGAACAACAGACTGGATGATTGTAGCAGCATCCACTCTATGTGCCAATCTTTGTCGATGATCACGCAATATTCCCTTGGCAATCAAAGATCTGACAACTGATTGAATCAGAGTGGCTGCATCAACTTCAGCCTGATACGCTTCTCTCCTCTTCAACAGTTCTTGCTTGCTCCTCTGTGACCGAACAATAGACTGGATAGTAGTTGCTGCCCTCATCTTTCTATCTAGCTCAATGTCACGAGCATGTTCCAACTTTAATACAAGCTCCTTTTGGCACAACCACCGTCTCACAAGTGCTTGAATCTTGATTGCTGCCATCATCTGATTATTCAACTCAGTCTGGGCAATATATTTCCTCCTTGACAGCTCCTTTTGACTTAACCAACTACGAACTATTGATTGAATTGATATCACTGCAGCTTCTTGGTGTTGCTTGATCACCTGACGAGCTTGCTCCTTCAATCTAATCAACTCTCTTTGGCAGATCCAACTACGAGCAACCGATTGAATCTTGGTAGCAGCTGCAACTTCGCGACTCTTCCATAGCTCATCAGCATAATGTGTCAATCTTAACTGATGTTTATTACTTGCATTTGAGAGGAACTTTCGATAGCATCGTTGGATCATAGCTGCATGTTTTGTAGCAACCAACAAGTCTCTCCTACAGCTCCAAGACCGAACTAATGATTGGATCTTAACTACTGCAACTTGAATCATCTCTCGGTCAGCTTCTTCCTTCCTTCGTACGAGCTCTCTTTGGCATTCCCAAATACTGAGAACGAGCTGAGTCTTATCATGATGCTTCTTCATGTTGATAAATTTCTTTCTGGCAAGGTACATGCGAGCCACACTTTGAATAACGAGTGAGCCTCTTACCGAATTATAGATGTGGGCATGACGAAGAGAGGATTGATGACGCCGATAGCACCGCTGAATCTTAATGACAAGAACAACAATACTGTCCATTTCTGTTCTACTCTTCCACCCTCTAAATCTCGCCTGGATAGTTGACGCGGCAATATCTCCTTGACGACGTTTAGCCTGATGGTCGACTTCTACTTTCTTGGCTAGTAGCTTTTGCTTATAGCTATACGCCCGTACCACTGATTGGATCGTGGTGGCTGCCGCAACTTGACGGCTTTTTAAAAGTTTGTCAGCATACAAAAGCTTCAAGTTTGTCTGTTTGACTATGGTGTATTGGGAATGTCGTCTGTAGAATCGTTGGATAGTTACAGCCGACATTGAGAAAAGAATCAAGTCTCGTCGAACTTTCCATGAGCGAACTTGTGATTGGATAATCGTGGCAGCAGAGGAATATGTTTTCTGTTTCTCCTCTTGTCTTTGACGAATGATAACTTTTCTGCGCCTTGCCAACTCTTGTTGACAAATCCACGACCTTGCTATTGCCTGAATGAGAGTTGATGCCTTTTCCTCATTTTCATGTTGTCTGTCGATACGCCTCCTTGAAAGCTCTTTTTGACAACTTCTTGACCGAAGCACGGATTGGATCAAAGTAGATGCAGCCGTCTTTTCTTCCAATTCCAAGAGTAGTGCCTTTCGACGTGACCACAATCGAACAGATGACTGGATTGTTGTAGCAGCAGCAGAACTTCTATTCTGTAACTCTTGATCTTGTTGAGTCTTCATTTGTAAGAGTTCTCTCTGACATTTCCATGATCTGGAGGCTGATTGAATTATAGTTGCGGCATTAACTGACTTGGTGAGTTGGGTCTGATCATGATCTTCCTTCATTGTAAGGTAATTCTTCCTCGCAAGGTACATGCGAGCAATACTCTGAATGGCAAGTGATACCCTCGACGAGCGGTAGTTGGTTGCATTATGGAGAGAGGATTGATGACGGCGATAACACCGCTGGATTTTAATAACAAGAGCAGCCTTGTGAAAATCAACTCGACTCTTCCATCCTCTAAATCTAGCCTGAATTGAAGTTGCGGCGGCAGATTTCTTGTATAGAATAGCCTTATGGAATTGACTTCGACATCTCCATCTCCTGATTTCTCTTTGTATCACTGTGGCAGCAACAATACATTTCAACTTAGTCTCCTTCATTCTTTCAACAACCATTCTATGTTGAACTCCACGAACTAATGCTTGAATCTTTATAGCAGATGTATGGAAGATGCGAGATCGCAGTATCACACCACGCACTCTCGCTTGTAGGGCAATGAAACCATTAGTTGCCCTAGCATATCTATCTATTTGAGATGATGTTTGACATTCTCTTCGTAACCCATTTCTAGCTTGTACTCCACGAACTATGGCTTGAAGTGAAACAAACCCAGCATGAAACTTTGCGTATCTTTCCATTCTAGATACTGTAATGGAATCAGCTAGTATTCCACTTCGGCATAACACGCCTCGGACTTGTGCTTGGAGTAAAATGAAGCCATCGCGCAGCTTTACATACTTGAGTATACGAATATTTGTATCAGTATCGTTGGCAATTCTCTTTCTTGTGGATGTGCCTCGAGCTAGAGCTTGCAACAGAACAAAGCCATGATGCATCTTGGAATACCTCTTGATTCGAGTATCAAGGCTAACATCTAACTCCTTCCTGAGGACGTCTGTATCTACCGATACTAGATCACTGCAATCTATACTCTGTGTATCCTCAGCATGCGGTGCAATACCTTGGAGATAATCATCTGAATGATGCCATCCCTCTTCTGGAAGATCAACAGCTTCATCCTCTTCCACTCTTGATGTCGCTTGAAATACCGAAGATGACGAGCTGTCAGAATCGGATTCCCACAATAATGACCTTTGGGTCTGTTCCTTCTTCTTCTTCGATTCCTCATCCAATCTACTCGTTACATCCGTCTGTTCATTAACCCTTAGATGTTCATCCTCGTCGTGAGAAGATTCATCTTCCTGACCTTCATCGTTGAGAAAGTAAGTCGAACGAGGTTCAGGCTGGGGAGCTACTCGAGGCTCAACTTCTTCATACGTTTCATCTAATCTCTCTAGTCTTTTCTGCTCAGAATGACTTGGTAATGCCTGACTACGCCTAGGCAATGATGTTGGATGGGGTGACTTTCGAGGTATGAACGATTTCGGTGATGTAGGTGATTGTGCAACAGTGTAGGATTTCTTTTTACGTCTGACCTCAGCAGGTGTAGATGTATCATAACTTGTAGAATTAGCAAAATCCCCATATAATGCAGAGTTCGTATCAAAAGAACTACTTCCATCCTCACCAAAGCCATCGTTTTCTCTCCCAACATCAAAGACACCCTTGGCACCAACACCATTCCCATTCCTGCCTTTTGTAGGAGAGGGAGGTAACCAATAACTGAATAATGATTTACTAGGACTAGATGAATCATATTCACTGCTTGAATTATTATCATCTGAATAATATGATCGATCAGGTGAGGGGTAGGAGGCATTAACTGTAGACATTAATTGTGAAAAATCATGTATTTCTGATATTGTTGTATTGTTATTTGGTGTTGAACGTATTGTTGGGCTGAATTGTACATGACTCCTTGTTGACTGTGATGTACTAATTGATCTAGTTGGTGAGGGTTGCATCATGAGCTGATGATGTATATCCTGAGATGTATGCCTACTTGAGTTACTTGATGTTGATTGACCAGTTTGTGCTTGGGGCGATTGAAAGGGCTTTTTGGATGGCGAACCATATTGTTGCATTAATGAGGCTGCAGAAGAAGCAGCTCCCGATGATATAACTTCAGGATATGGTATTGGTTGTGATCGTGGTGTATACTCATCTTCTTCTTCATGATGTTGGTGATTATATGATTTGTCGCTATATTCATGATTGTGAGAAGGTCTACTGTTATTCATCATATTTGGATTTAAATAATCAGCCTCAAATGGATGATGATACACTCTACTATTTTGCTGACTAACAGCTTCAATACTGGTTACATTGTGCTGCTGTACCGATCTTCTATCCTCTGGATTTGGGATTGGCACATCTCGTGGAGAATAGTCAGAGTTGTTGTTATTAGTATACGTGGATTCGTTTAATTCATAAAAATGGCTCCCCAATGGATTATCATACCCTCCAATAATGTTATTATTGTTATAACTTTGGACATTACTAGTTTGTATACTTGGTTGTCTCATTAACATTTCAGGTATAGGTTGTTGACGTGGTTGTGGAGGTGGGGACCTACTCTGATTATAACTACTTCTTCTGGATGTAGAATATGGTTTGGTAGGTGTTCTTCTCTGCTGCGGCTGTTGTTTATTATATCTCGTATTATATGGTGACTTTCGTTGTGTAGACCGTTGTTGTTGAGTAACGGAGGAGTTGTTGTAACCCTTACTACCAGCCTGTTGTTGTGACACATTACTCATTGGCTGCTGCTTTTGAGATGATAATCGTCTCAAATGTTGCGGTATATACGTACTCTGATTCTTATTCCGCCGTGATCCATTACCAATAAACATACTTTTAGTATTATTAGGAGTAGAGGCATATGGCATACGTAACTTATTATTACTATGAGAATGTCGTTTTTTTATGCGAGGTGAGTAATATTCAGATTTTGGGTTATTACTACTATTATTACCAACTGCAATAAAGGATGGTGTTGAATTGAGTAGATTAAATTCTATACGTTCATCGCTACTGCTGCCGCTGCTATTATCATTATCACCTTGTGATCTATTGTAACGACTGTTGCTGTTATTATAATTATTACGCCTACGTCGACCCTTACTAGACCGCCTAGAAGACCCATTATCATTACTATGATCACTCTCTAATAAATCTTGAACATGTTTCCATCCGTATGCACTATTATTGTTGTTAACTGTATTAACATTATCCTCGTGTACCAAGTTCGGTGGTGGGTATATCATGATTTGATGGTTGTTACTTATAGGTAATGAAGATGATATTGATTCGCGGACTGGACTAACGAGTAATGAATCTTCTTCAGATGATTGCGAGTAGCCTCCGATGGGGCTATTATTTATTAGACCACCATTATTATTCATCCTTTGTCTTGATAGCAGTTGCAGTTGATATTGAACAGCCAGTTTTTCAGTTTTGATTGCAAAGACGAAACTTATCAAATGTAAAAATGAAACTTCATGTGAAACTCCGGACGCTTCGATGAACAAGAAAGAACATACTTGTGCCACCTCAAACTTCCCGCCACATGAGTTTTTGCTCACTAAATCCACTATAGTGCCTTCAATATTAGGGTCTAGGAGATGACTCAACAATCAAATGTGATCTCCTTTATATAAATTTTCAATTTGTAATGATAAACATGAACAATTAAGTCCAAATGCATTGTAATAAACAAGAAAACGCCAAAAAAGCGCCAATATTTGGCATGTATCAGTAAAAGGAGGTGTGTAGTGGTGTGTGCAATCACACAGGATCATGTATAATAATCAATAAATATTAATTAGGTATATAGAAAGATGATAAACACTCAAAACACATTCATAAGACCTGCTAACCTACTTTTGACACCACTTGATGACGCATTGTGTTGAAAAAAACTCAAAAATCAGATAACAAATTGTCTGATATTCATAATGTATAATTGTCTCATATAACTATAAAAGGGGAATGAACACTTGCAGCAAGTTTGTTTGGACATTCATTCACCTTTATCATCACTTGTTAGCAGTAGCATAGCCAAATAATAAACTCTCTGATAAAAGCTCAAAGTGAGACAAACAAAAATGCTTTGGTATAGCATCCTTCTGTTGCTTAGATATTGATGTTTCGCCATTGTATATGTATATGAAAGGACAATGGACACCATCAGCACCATTGTATGGCCCTCCATCACACTTTTGCGTCCACTTGTTGGCGGTTCTCTTGCCTCAGATTGGGTCAGATTTTCGAAATGTCGAGCCAGCTGCCGGACAATGTATGGCCATGGCCATAGCGCAAAGGCATGCATCACTCTCTTTCTTAGATATTGATGTTTTCCCATTGTATATGTATATGAAAGGACAATGGACACCATCAGCACCATTGTATGGCCCTCCATCACACTTTTGTGTCCACTTGTTGGCGGTTCTCTTGCCTCAGATTGGGTCAGATTTTCGAAATCGAGCCGGCTGCC
>Ga0214477_100612_pt1 | contig 23921 bp, 16 predicted proteins | sample M1_20Mar14CPVII9_FD_165058 | JGI IMG/M metagenome (GOLD analysis project Ga0214477, IMG submission 165058) | Marine eukaryotic communities from Monterey Bay, California, United States - M1_20Mar14CPVII9sort6BwellC16 | ecosystem: Environmental > Aquatic > Marine > Unclassified | place: USA...
ATGCTCACAAAAATAATATCATGCACCATCTTATACACACATAACATACAAATCAACAAACAGTCTGGTCGGAATGCTCTGTAGATGATTGGAACGATGATCAAGCCGGAGATAATCGTGACGGTGATGAGAAGTGGTATCAATACCGTACACAAGCATTCTGCGCCAACGCCGCCTACTCACTCTACGGCAAAAAGAAATCACAACGTTTCAACAGTTTTGGTAAATCATGTTCCAAAGGACATTATATCAATAGTTACTTTACATACGGCGGTTCAGATAGCTTATTAACAGCCGTTGGTGAAACACCAATAGTATATGGTGGTAAAGACTCTAATTCAGAATGCGTCGACGCTTCTGAAGATGGATATGGCAGTTCAACATTAGGATGTGATACCGATGGGAATTACATCATGGGATCATTCAATAGTGAAAGTTGTGATGGGAATTACTTCACTGACGTTATTGATACATTTGATGGATATAATGATCAATTCGATGGTGTGGGATGTACAAGTATTTGGGATAAAAGTAGTTATGTCGAGGGCGTTGCTGATGAATTGTACGAATTATTGACTAATAGTTGGACATGTGATATGCGTTTATATCCCCATGCTTGTTTAGATCCATATGGTAAGAAGGCTCAGCATGACTTTGCATTGAGGACTGCAAGTCATGGTGGCAATCCTATGATGGCATACATGAATGTGGAATTGGCAGTGCCAATTCGTATTGCTAGTGGTGTAATTATGATTTTGTCGTTAGTTATTTTGGGTATCTCGTACTGTATTAAGAATAAGAGTAAGGTCAAGGCGGCGAAGAGTCTAAACTCACCAGAAAAGGGAACGTATGTTGGTGCCTATGATAATAGTCCTGGTAGTACTGTGAGTGGTGGAAGTAGTGGCGGCTCTCCAGTGTCTCCTGGAAATATGAATGATTCACCCATTGTTGCACAAGAGTATGTCTCGGGGGTTACAAAGGATGGAACTGTCAAAGATTTATTCATCAATATGAAGGAAGAGACTGTTGAGGGTATTGACTCAATTGAGGCCAGTGGACAACAGGAAGGTATTGAAATGACAAGGAGTTCATCCGATGGTAGTGGTAGTGAGTACGTTATGTAATATATGGAACGAGCAGCAGCTGAAGAGATTGTTGTACAGACGAGTAAATGGAGTATATGTTAAGAAGAATAGAATTGTCTAGGAGCTTAAAAGTTAGAAACACAAATTTGAACACTTAAATAGCTACTCGTATGGGTAGCTAGGTCTATAGCCATCTCAACCCATCTGAGAATATGGGTTCTTGGCAGCAACAGAGCTTGCCCCTCCTCCGTCAATTGATTCACTCTTTCGTTTCAACGACTGAGCAAGGCTACCACTATTAGTTGTCGTTGATTGACTCTGCTTTTCCATTGTTAGTGCTTGACTCATTGTACCATTGGCTCCAAACATGGATGGAGTTGTCGCTGTTGTATTGTTATTAGCATTGCCATATGAAGTACCTGGACGTGGTGGCAAGGCTAGTCCAGTTGTGGTTGTGCTTGTTTGCTGTGGATTGGCATTCTCTTGTAACTTATGAGCTGGAACTGCAGCAAAGACGGATGGATCAAACGATTGTTTCTTCTTTGTAGTAGTGGGTACAACTCTGTTTCCTGGGGTCACATATGTATTAGTAGGTTGTTGCTGTTTGGCAGTAGCATTATTGTTATTGTTTCCATGATGAGGTGTTACATGTGGCTGAGAAGGCTTGGCTTTTGACATGTTGGAGTGCTCCATGACGACATTTCCAACGTATTGCGTTCGTGGCGTTTGCTGTTGTTGTTGAGCATAGGAAGACTTGGTAGTGTTTGTATTGTTACTTGTATTGCTTGCATAACTATTGACTACTGCTTGTGCCTTCTTTTGTTGTTCTTGCTTGACCAAGGAAGCTGATGATTGTATATTGGAAGTCTGATGGTGCTGAACAACCGCACTTGAAGATGAAGCAGACTGCTGTTGCTGTTGTACTACTACCTTTCGATCCTTGTCAAAACCAAATCGACTCTTGGCACGTTCAATATCCAATGTATTCAAGGCATCCTTCAATGTAGGAGGAGCATTATTGGCATTAAAGCCGTCGTGATATAATGCATTCCCCATCTTCTCACCAAAGTGTTTGGCGGCACGTTTCATAGCATCTGTCACGGCACCCTTCAAGGCATTACCCGAAGCTGATGCCAATGATCGATCAATAGCATCCCCCGATCCACAATCTTCTCTATATACACCAGATTTCTTGTGTGTAATACGAACAGTGGCAATATATGCCACGTGATATCGTCCCTTATCATCCTTGATTGGTTCCTCACGTGTTGTATTCTTAACATCCAAACACCATCCGTCATACCCGAAAGCATCATTGAGTGTCTTTGTTACCATGTCCCCACCCATGTATGATAATTTCATCCCCCCAGGGCCTGTATATTGTGTTGTTGTTGTTGTTGTTGTTGTTGTTGTTGTGATGTGTTTAGATTGGATGTAAGCAAATAAAGATAACGGTTGTTATAAAATATTGTATAACTCACCCTTTCTTGTTGAGACTTCACTCCGTAGTGGCTTAGTACATAGAAACCGTTGAACCGTAACAGCTTCCTATATTAATGTGGTGGCGAAGAAGAAAGTAGAGATGAGATGATGATACAACAACCAAAGCAAATAAATAATTATTCGAGAAGAGCGACTCACTCCTTTATGATCGATGAGAATAGATCCGTCTGCGTTTAATACATACTCCTTCTCGTCACTGCTGCTGATATTGCTCATGTTGGCGATGTTTATTTGGATGCCGTACTTTGTTGTGTGATATCAATGTGCTTGCCTCTTCTTTTTTTAAGTGACTACTCTCAGTCGTACCTTATTTACTTAAAAATTTATCATTTTTCACTTCACTTCTTGATCATCTCGCCTCTCAACTCAACTATCAATACCAACAAATCAATATAATAATAATGGCAGGAGGTATTGGTAGATTTGCTGCTGGCCGTAAGAAGCCAGCACAACAACAGCAAAATGATGCGTCGGGTAATAACGACGGCGGCGGCGGCAGTAAACAACAACCAAACGTAAATATTAATAATAATGGTACGACTACCAATGTTAATAATAATAACACTGCTGCTCCAACTAACAACAACAACACCAATAATAATATGGAAGTAGAACGTCCATCAACGGCATTTAACTCATTCAATAGTATTAATAATGCTGATGCCGATCGTCCAGCAACATCTGGTTCACACGGCTTCTCGGCAATTAATAATATGATGTTTGGTGGTGCAAATGATAACGACGATGACGGTATGATGATGATGGATGATAACAATGGCGTGGGTAATTTCGGATTGGATAATTCAACAGCAGCAGCAACAGCAACTGAATTCGGACAAGGGTTTACACAATCATTTGATCCAATGGCAGCGGCGGAAGCAGCATTTCAAGACTTTGGAGGGTTTAATACTACTGATAATAATAATAGTGCGGAAGGAGGAGGAGACGAGCAGCAGCCGGTCGTTGGGGGGATGGGTGTAAATAATGGTAATGGTGAGTATTTATTTGTTGATATGTAACTGTAGTTGTTGCTTAATTTTTGAATTATTATATCTAACACATTATTATTAAATACTACCTCTCTCAACATAAACATGTAGGCAATGAAAAGAATGTTGAGCAGCCAGTTGTTGCTGAAAAGCAACCCCCTATTGCCTCTGTTCAAGAACAACAACCTAAATCAAACGTAGGTGGAGTTGGAGGAGGAGGTGTTGGTCGCTTTTCCAAGAAACGTATTGTTAATACAACAACAGCAGCTGCCAAGTCTTCGTCTACTCAGCAACCTTCTGCACTTGCAGTTCTTGCCAACGCGGCCACTGAAACTGCCACTCTAATGAGTAATGCTGACAAGTTCTCTCCCATTCGTAACCCTACTACTGCTGTAGCCGTAATGAACAAGTCTGTTGTGGATAATAATAATTCATCATCAGACTTGAGCCGCTTTGATATTGATCTCATGTCAAAGAATACTGATAATGCCGTCGGGAAGAGCAATGATAATGATGAGGGAGTGATGAATGTTGAGGATGCTGATAAGGAAGCAGCAGTCCCCACGTCTATTCGTACCAGTGGCGATGATGTGGAAGATGACTTGACAGAGGCAACAGCCACTACATATGATGGGGATATCTTTCACGAGGCCAAGACAGATGATGCTACTGCTGGCGAGAAGGAGTCATCAAAGACAAGTCCCTACTTTGCCAATGTTGCCACAAACAATCAAGTTGCGACGAAGCAGAATGAGGAGAATGTTGGTAACATGACAAAGACAACCTCTCTCGTCGAGGACGTCGTCACAGACGCTGATGTTCAACAACAGCCATCTCCTAAGCTCGGTGGTAATGACGTGATGAATGTCCAACCTCCTGTACAGACGGCTGTTCAGACTGCTATCCCTACGAATACGAATGATGGACGTACACTTTCTCAAGGCTCATCGGGTGCTCCACGAGTATCACTCTCGCCTCGAGGTCCTTCTAGTGCCAGTGCCAATGTTATGAATCAAGGGGGAGATACAGCATCGTCACTCTCTCCCAAGGGCATGACGTCTCGTCCTAATCAGAATAATATCCAACAAGCAAATACTTTTAAGGTCAACGATGATGATGATAATAGTATTGTGATTCCTGGAATTTCATCTGCCGTGGCAAACAATCCAGACTTTTCTCAGCAAGCTGCTACTGTTGCAAGGTTGAGTAACACTATCAACAACGTTCGTCAACCCGGAAGTCATCAGCAGATGAATAACAATCGTTCATTCCAGCCTCCTTCATCATCGTCGTCAGCAAAGGGTAGAATGACCAGTGCTACTCTTCAAAAGCCTGTTCTCAATCGTCAGAAGAAACAGCCTCCATTCATGATGAATAGGAATACCATGACCACGAGCAACTCTTGTGATATTGTCACCGAGAAGGTCACGTTTGCATTGCCGAAGTCTCGTCCTACTACTACCAACAACAGCAACATGATGATGAGTAGTAATCAGAAGACTGGCTCATCCTTGGCTCGTGCGAATGCAGCAGCAGGCTCGACTGCCATTACTCCCGACTCTCGTGGAGTTGAAAATAACAACCAAGTCGCGGCAGCAGCCACACCCTTTGGTCGTCAATCTGATACTAGTAGCGGTTCTGAAACTAGCAGTGGTGATGATTTGAGTCCTCACAAAGATCAAGCTTTTGTTCCTACCTCCAATACTGTTCAGCCTCCCAAGAAGACAATGGAGCCTCGTGTTGAAGAGTTTCTTCCTCAACAGCAGCAACAGAGGAGGCCAAGATCTCAAACGATCACTAGCCCACCCGAGGCATTATTGACTGCCCCCGCTCAATCTGAAACACCCAAGGTTAGCAATGTGAACCAGCCATCTAGTTCCACCATAGCAGCTGCTTCGTCATACCATCACAACAATAACTCTGCATTCCACACAGATGAAACATTTGATGAGCTTCTCTCTCAGTTTGTCAAGGATATTCAAGATGGTACTGACATTTATGAGAAAGGTCAGAATGATTTGCTTGGTCTGAATGTCGAAGTTACTCATGCCTACTCGAGGTTACTTCGTTACAAAGATGAGTACAAGGAGCTTCTTGCTGACATTGAAGGTGTTCAGGCAATGGCTGAGTCTGTCATGGCTGAGATTAGTGTTGAGTAAGAGATGAGTGATCTGATGATTGTAGTGCATGAACTTGTTGAGAGCTTGTGGTGTAGTTTTGGAGTTACTGTGCATAGCCTTGGAGGCATGTACTGGACAACAAAGAAGAAGAGAAATCTGATGTATGGGGAAGGGAGGGAGGCAGGGCGACACAATGATGAGAATAGTCTTGTTATAAACATATAACACCCCGTCTCTCCAAACTCTTACTTACCTTTATCTATAGGCTACAGTCAATGTCATTTCCTCTTACGCGTAGAGTCTCGTAGAGTAATCTATACTTTCAGCGACTCAGTCAATCAACTATTGAACAAATAGGAAGAGTAAAGAGTCAGATAAGAAAGCTTAAGTTATTTCCTCATTACAACTTGCGTACTTACTGCTGTGTCTAATCTTTGGCAGGGATATTCTTCTCTCTGATCCAACCCATTCTTTTTCACCGTCCCAGTGATCTCGAAGATCTACATTTGTTGTATCTGTTGTTTTGCAGGACACGATTATGCCGCCTATAGCGAAGATACTGGCCACACTCATCATGTAGCTCAGTCGATTCTTATCTACTAAAGGACCGTATAGGAACTGCACACAAAACCCGGCCAATCTTCCCGTTGCCACGCATACACCTCTTCCAGTACTTCTCACCCTTGTAGGAAACGACTCAGCCGAAAGACAATCAAGCCCTAGCCAGCAAATGCATAAACATATCGTATGTGCACAAACTGCCGCTAAAACAATCCATGAATAGTTGACATTCGGATCGTCAATTGTTATTTGAATATCATTGGCTGTTACTGATAACAACAACAAGGCAACAAATCCGCCACTAAATCCTGAAATGACCAATCTTCTCCTTCCTACGTTTTCTATTAATCCTGAAGCAAGCATCATGCCTGGTATTTGAGACAAAGTTGAGTAGAAACTCAATGCGTATGGATCAGTCTGTAGTTGAAGTATTTGAAAAATCTTTGTCCACCAAGTGGCAACGCCAGTCGTAAGAGTAAGGCAAAAGTAAGTAAATTGTAAAGGCACCGTTGTCCTCCAGTATCCTCTGATGAATACTTGTCTAATGCTCAACAAACTTGTCCAAACTTCTCTTATTGAATTCGTCTGTTCCATATTTTGAACTTCTATTGTCTCCTTGGCCCTAAAACTAGTCTCGCCTATCCCCTTTGCTTGATATAGATACTGTCTCAGCTCTTCTTCAGTAAGTGGCTTGTCTATGTATCCAATCCTAGACGCGATTAGATTCGATACTTGTACAGCTTCTTTCAATCTACCTCTACACAGATAAAACCGAGGACTCTCGGGAGCAAATATAACAACCAAGGTAGCTGCTATCATTGTGGGTATAGCATTTATAAACATGAATAGTCTCCAACTACCAGAACCTGTTGAGCCATCATCTGACGTTTTGAATATAAGCAAAGCCCATAAAGCAGTATATAAAAAGCCAAGAGTATAACAAGAAGCCACCAATGTCATAAATCTACCCCGTTTGGACGGGGGAGATATCTCAGCTGTCAATGTAACTACGCCTGCAATAACCATACCAAGGTTTATACCACAAAGAAATCTCAAGATGCATAACTCAATAGCATTTCGTGCTAGAGATGATAATACACCTACTATTGTATTACCCATCAATCCAAGTAAAAGTGTTTTTCGTCTTCCCACTATATCAGCTAATACACCCGATAATAAACCTGATATGAGCATACCAAGAAAGTGTGCTCCTGCAATTGCAGAACCTTTCTTGGCAAAGTCTACAACGTCATCTGTATCGTTATCACTACCCAATATATCATGTTGAAAGGTTTCTGAAGATAATATATAATTAGTAGCTCCCATTTCAGCAGAGTCTCCACTATTTGCTATACCAAGTGCTAAGAAGATTATGTAATATCTCCAATGTTTTAGTATATCATTTTGGGTATTAAGAGATGATGTATTGCAACTGTGCTGGTACTGGTAAGCAGTATCTAAATAGTCATCAATCGATCGAGGTTGTATGTTATGGTTTTCTTGTTGATCATCATTACTGTTATTGAGAAGATGGAATTGATTTGCCATTATATTATTATTCACATCAACAATACTAGAGTATCCTTTTTTGTTGTATCTACTCCGTCTAATAAAGAAATAACTAGTTTATCTGTTACTGATAAGTATCAAGAGTAGACTACTGCAACAGATCGATACCAAACGCCATTAATGAAGCAGGAGCGGTGAGAAGACAGAGCTATTTGCCATCTTATTATCTTATACTTTGATCAGTTACTAGTTACACTGTGCTAGGATACCATACCACTTGAGGATACCATCTCCCAAAAATGAAAAAGAGAAGTCCAATCATGAAGCAAGATCGGCGTGGAGTTGGTTGTGTGGTAACAGTTATGAATGGCATGCATTGTTTAGTATCTCCTCAATCGTATAAATAGCTTTGTTTATATCCCATTTAGTTGATGACGCAGTAAATCAACGTAAAAACATAGTGAGAGCGCGGAGACAAATACATTAACAAAAAGTACAAAATTGAAGAAGCCCATTAATTGCAACTTCCAATCCCTATACAAATCAATCATACACGATGCCTACAAATCCATTTGATGATATGCCACCTCCAATTGAGGAGAGTAAGAAGCAATTAAATAAAGTATCACGCTCTAAATCTACATCCAACATTAACAACTCTAATAACTCTAATTCACCAAGCAAATTAGAAACCAAATTAACATCGATGAAGAGTAAATTAAGTATCCGCAAGGGTGGCAAATTCAATCGGAAACAAATAGATGATATATCAGTTTCTGACAGTTTATGTTCCGGCGTATTACGTGACGCCGCACAGTTTAATATAGGGAATAGTATCGGCAGCAGTTTAGGTATGAGAAGTACACTAAGTTCCAGTAATTCCATGAGTAGCTTGGGTAATACACATTCCTCACGACGTAGTTCAGCACAGGCATTAATATCGAGTGGCGTGGCTGACTTTGATGAAAGTTTGAGTAATTGGAAAAAGATTAATACAACCTCTGCTACTGATAATTCACCATCTGTGAAAAGTACAAAATCACTCAATTCATCCTCAGAAAGTGTGAATAACAACAATAAAGAAGAATCCTCTTCTGCAATACCAGCATCACCCGATACACAACGCCGCAGAGAACAACGGAAAGAACGTGTCAAAGAAAAATTAGAACGATATAAACGTGATCAAAAGGCACTTAAAAAATCATGCCTCGCCCTAGAACAACAATTGGCAATAACAACCGATAAACTACGTGAAGTAGATTCCAAGGCGGCATTTAAGATTGATGCATTAGAATCGGAATTACGAGAAACACGAAAAGGAATGGAGGGTATTGCCAAGAGTAGTAACAAGGAGGTTACTGATCAGAGTGAATGTATTAAGACTTTGGGTAAGAAGTTGATTCGGCAGGCTCATGGTAAGTTTTAATATTTGTTTACGGGGGGATGCTCAGCTCATTTATTATTGCAACTAATCAGAAACTTGTTATACAAACCACCACCATCGCAGTGATTAAACGTCAAAAGAACGCTGTAGAGCAGTACAAAATACAGCTCGAGGCAATGAATGAAGAAATGGCCATGCAAGACGAACGTGACAGTGAACGTGAAGCTGAATTAGAAGAGCTCGAAGAACAGTTAGATTCTACCAAAGAACAAAAGACACAAATGAATAATTTGTTACAAGAGAATATAGAAGAGATGAGAATATTAAAGGGTGAGACCGAGAAGGATGCTAAGAATATAATGGAATTGGAATTTAATTTACAACAGAAGGAGGCTACATTGGATAGGGTTGCAAAGGATGTGTCTGAGAAGGCTATGAAGATAAGTGAATTGGAGGAGAGTTTAGAAGAGAAGAATCGTGAATTAGATGCAATTAAGGAGGAATTGAAGGAGAGTGAGAATTCAGTACAGACTATGCAGCAATGTTTAGAGAGTGCTAGTAGAGATTCTTTCCTTTTCAAGGATAGAACTGCAAGTGGTATCACTGATGACGACAATGAGGAACAGGGGGGAGAAGATGACGAGGGTGGGAGTAGTAATGATAGAGCATCTAGTATGAGTATTGGTGCAAGTATGGCAAGTAGTCATGCCGCTGGTGGTACCGACGCCCTCCGAAGGACAAGTCAAGTTAGTCAAGCTAATAGTCGTCGAGGATCTCAGCGGTCGTGGTTCAATAGAGAGGCAAGTGCACGCTCTTCCTTCATGGGAGATGACGGAGAAGTGTCACCGGAGACATTTGAGGCAGAGCTTAATGCCAAGGATGTCACTATTGCCACACTTAATGATACCGTTACAGAACATGAAGAAACTATCAATACGCTAAGATCGGAAATGGTTAAAATGTCATCAACATATAAGCAAGATAGCTACTTGAAGCGGAAGGAGATTGCCAAGTTGAAGCAACAGAATGCCGAGTATGCTCTCAAGTTACGCGCACTAGAGAAGGCCTTCAAGTGTGTCAATGCCACGGAAGGTATGAGTGTTGTGGGAAGTAACTTCCATGGCCATACCAGTCATGGTGGAGGAGGAAGTAAGCATGGAGGATCACTACATGGTAACAACTCAAGACATAGTAGATCTACTCATTCAGTGGGTGAAGTATCATCCAAGATTGACAAGGCCGCGGCCGTCAAGGCTAGACTGGGAGGTTTTCCATATGAATTCCCAAGTGCGAGCACTGTTAGAAGGGATTCTGCAGTTGTGCAAGAAGCTAACTTCTTTGATGATGGTATTAGTGAGCAGGGCAGTGATCTCGGGATGAAGGGACAGAGCCCAGAGGAAAATTGACAGCTTGATATGTAGTGTAGAGTAGAATAGAGATGTTTATTATTGAACATATAAACACATGATTATATGTACGAGTTGATATCTAAGCTGTAGCGCGGAGAGATTGCTGGAGCTCTTCCATTGTAAAAGGCCTTTCACCATCTAGTTCTCTGACTAGTCCATTGGCTGACGGTAGCTCTAAATTGGTTGTTGCAATGGTCTCATCGGTGCAATGTGCCTTTGAAGGGGAAATTGCAATGCTGGCTGTGTCATCCTCGTAATCACCATTAATGGTTGTGAGGATGTCAGTAACCTTTTGTTCAATTGCTGCCAAATACTCCATTTCTGAAATATTATCTGTACCAATCACATCCTCGGGGACTGCTAGCCCAAGATTACTATGAACAGTCTCAATCTTTTCTCTTATGCTATTCAATGTTTGGAGTTGAGTTTGGTGCTGATTGTCCACTTCTTGTGCATTTGCTTCCAATCGAAGCTGTTTCTGTTGCAAAGACTGCATCTCTTTTTGCTTTTGTGCATTAGCATTCAATCCAGATCGTTGTAGTTGTTTCAACTCAAGCTCTGCTGAAGCAATCTTAGCCTCATTCTTTGACATTTGCTCCTCAATTTCGTTGATACGTGTGAACAGTCCGAATCGTAGCTCTTTTTTCTCTTCGATGGCTTTGATCAGCTGGTCAATATCGTCGATACCAGTCAGAGTCTTGATCTTAGCAAGTGCCGTGTCCATTGCCAGTTCGTCATCGCATTCATTCTCTTCATTCTGATTCTCTTCTGCACTAGCTTTTTGAGACTTTACAGTGTTTGGTCGGCTGTTTAGCAGCTCTGCACTCAGCTGTTCTTCACGACGAAACAACTCCTCAAGCTCATGGAGTTCAGCGCTCTCTCTTTGTAGAGCTGCCTTGCTTTCTTCATTCTGCTTTGTCAGTGCATCTAAATCAGCAGTAGCTTTATCTCTTGCCTTTAGAGCTTGTTTACCTTGCTCAAGTACTTGTGCCATTTGCTTTGTTTGTTTCTGAACATCATGTTCTAACTTGGTGTAGATTTCGTCGTATCTTACTCTTTCTAACCGAAGCGAGTCGATTTTCTTCCTTAGTTGTTTGTTATCATCTATCTTTTTGTTCAGTTGAGATAATCGGTGATTGAGTTTGTCTGTTAATATTTGCTTCTCTTTCTCAATTTTTCTTAGAGTATGTGCATCGTCATTGCCTGCCCTACTCTTTTGTTCAAGTGCTTTCTGTTGCTCATGCTGGATTATCTTTTGGTTGGCATTCTCAATCCTGGCTCTTTCGTGGGCTATCTTCTGCTTGTATACTTCAATCTGCTGTTGAACTCGAGCTAATTCAGCGTCATTGTGTTTAGGCTGATCGTCTACTTTCTTTATTGATGGAACAGATATAAATGACGACATGGTTGAAAAATGTGGTGCCTTGCACAAATGCCGCCGGTGAATAGTGGATAAACGCCTATGTCGCCGGTGAGTGTGCCGATAAAAAAGAAATGAGAAATGAGAGGGCTATGTTCATGTTCATGTAGGAAAAAAAAAACCTCTACTTACCTAATACCTGCCTTTGTAACATACCTCCTTGCAATATGTTTTATCACTTGTTCTATAACTCGCCACATTGGTAAACTCTCTTATCATATCATATCACAGTATCAGATGGTAAATCAGTAATGAACATGTGTCCAGGGCTATGCGTGATCGCAAATGATACTCCACTCTCCATTAATACAGCTTGCGGCGTAATACCGCACATGTGAAATACAGGCAACTCATCCGGTAGAATCTCTACACTATCTCCCCAATCTGGATTATTTACATCTTTTATACCGATTGATTGTGGACATCCTACGCATATAGGTCCTCCGTGTGCATGTGGATACTTGCTTGTAATCTCAACCTCCTTTGCAATCTGTGTAGACTTTATTGGCTTCATACTTACAACAACATTACCTTTCAAACTACCAGCAGATCTACAAGCTATGTTTGTTTTATACATTGGTATATTCTTATTCTGTTCCACAGATCGTAATGGTATACCGGCTTCTAATAATGCACCATCATAACTAAAACTGCATCCAATTAGGAATGCCACTGCACGTTCTTTCGAGATATGGGTTAGTTAGAGTAGGCAAAGGCATCTAAAGGCCAATCACACACATTACACTTACCTGGCCAATAGGGTGTAGCATCATCCACCTCTTTATCTAATTTTCCATTTCTATATATACAATACTTTGGAATATCAGTACGTAAATCTGCTGCATCTTTTGCAATACTGTTAGCAACTAAATAACTGTTATCAACATCGCACACTTCTATTAGTGGACAATCATTCTTTTTTCGTTGACAGAAGAGTAAGAAATCAAATGCTTGATCTTCTTCTAATACTACTAAATTACATTGCATATATCCTTGACAAACTCCGTTTGTTGGTCCTTTGTAGTGACCATTCCTTACTGCCTTTCTGAATTCTTGTGGAGTTGCAAATGTTTGAGTTGTTTTTTGATTTGTTGATGTATCATTATCTTTCATATCTTGTGATTGGACGCTCATGGTGGCTACTACTTGCGCTGTTTATCATAGTTCATAGTAAACTACATATCAGTAATGCCGCGCCGCCGTGCTTCTTTATGTCACAAGCTACATTTTATGCTCTTAGTACCATAGGTACTATGCGCTTAAGAAGCTCCTTTCTTTCTAATCATCGACATCTTGCCTATTGACCTTTTGTGTATCACCTATCACCCCGCCCAGTTTACTCATAAACTCATTTTGTTCAATTGGTATGTTCCAGTGACTGCTGCATCAATTCTCCCCTAAATAGAGTTTTTCATTATAACATGAAAACTGGCAGTATTGTCTATTAATGTAGTTGTTGATGTTGTACTGTTGTAATCGAGATATTGTTTGTGTTATCATCTGATACGGCTTATAACCACCACATATCGATTATGGCAGGTACTAGATTATTCATACATACAACCTTCATGGTTGAATTACTCTTATTAATACTATGTAGCTATCATTATGCAATCAACAAACCACATTACCAAACACAATCTGCGGAACCATTCTTTGCAAATCAATCTGGATATAAATTGTTTGTGGAAGATTTCAATCCTATACCATCATCTGATGGTATTCTTAGTGATGGTATGAAACAAGTGGTAGAGTTTGTAAATGTGGTACAATCCTTCATTTATGAGTTAATGGGTGTAGAGGTAGAGAAGGTAGAATATCAGTATAAACCTCGACGTGTTAGTGTATTTGTAAAGGAGATGAGAGATCAAGTATCTAATATAAGTGAAAAAGAAGAAGATAAATATGGCGAGGATTGCAAAGCAGAAGGAGATATCATCAATATATCGCCTCCATTGCAACTTAATTTACGCCTACCACTAACTGGATCAACTGAGGTACATATTGGACTTGCTCAACAATTACAAAAAGCATTCAAAGATAGAAGAACTTTTATTAATGCTCCAGAGGTACGAGTTGGTATAACAGAAGAGTCTAAAGTTAGTTCACGGTATCATATGGAACGTATAGATGGTGATTTATTCAAATTACCAACCAAATCTATCATAAGTAAACAACATTCCAATAATAGTCGAGAAGTGAGACATCCAGAACTATTAATAATAATGGGTTGTGTTCATACCATTCCCAAGGATGAAAAGATAACAGTCGAGATTATTGAGGATGTGATTCTTGTTCGTGTCAGGGTTGAACATATTCGATTTCTTTATGATATACTAGAAGAGATTGTTGATAAGGTATTATCCAATATATTTGCTCCGTCGATATCACAACCATCATTACTTGGAGGTTACAAACTGAATGCAGTTTCTATTAATTTGATTGATGAAGATCCTTCATCTTACATTAATGAAAAGACCAGCACTATTATTGATAATTATACTGCCAAAGCACATTTTGATCTAATTGGAAAGGCTTTATCATCATCTATTACATCAACAATATCACCAATCTTGGAGGATTTGACATTCGTATATGGAGGACAGATTACAGTTACTGGAGGTGATGGTGATGATGCACCAAATTTGAGTATCAATAGCAAGAAAACAATTCGACTTGAGGTACAATCATCTGCCTACGTGTCTTTACCAGATGAAGAATGGATGAGTAATGATGTAGAAGATGGTAAACTCATCTCACGTGATAGCATGGCTAATTGGCTGAATGAACATTCATCTCAACCAATCAATAATGGTGACTATTCTCTTCCTGACACAGCTCAATGGACTCTGATTGTTCCATCTGCAAATCATGCTCCATTACCAATCACTTCTGATGGCGGAGAGAGTACGGAAATGATGATATCACCATCAAGCTTTGATGGTAGTAAAAGTTGTGGAATGTATCCCAATGGATTGTCTATTATCAATCCAACTAATATTGTTCGCTTGGATGATGTATATCAGGGATATAAAAACGGAACAGCGCGTTCACTGAGATATCTTGTGAGTGTTATTCGAGCCATTCATGGTTTACCACCGTCTTCGTGTGACGATCCTGACGAATGTTGTGAATGTGATAGCAAGATTGATTGTGTACCACTGTTCAAATCAGAACCATTTTCCTTTTGGGAACTAGAGTCAATCGCTCGAAGTCATTATTCTACAACTTTGGAGACTGTACTAGATGAACTTGATTCATTGCATGCAGTACTATATCAACATGGGAGCACACTTGCTTTTCCTGAAGATTTGGCATACAAGTTAAATAATGCAACACATCTCCTCCGTCAATCAATAGAATTAACCGGAGAAGGTTATCCTACCATCTATACAACATCTCTACTCTATGGCTCATTAAGACATATCGAATCAATACAAAGTGATTATCAATTTCATGAGCTACCCTACTTTGCCATTGATCATTATTTGGCAGTGTTTAGTCCTCTGGTTTTGCACTGCTACTTCCGATGATTGCTGGTTTAATACGAGAAGTGAAGAGATTCAAGGAACACAAGAGGAAGAGAACATCCTTCTTTGCTAGTATGAATAGCTTTTAGTTTCTACAATTATATCTATACACGTTTATCTATATCTAGCTATTTGACCATTGTATTAGTAGACCCATCCCAACTCTTTGAGAGCATGAGCAACTTTAAGAACCCCAGCACGATTGCAGCCTTCCTCAAGTGATCCATCTTCTCCAGCACCGTCTTTCATCTGTTTGTATACTCCAGCCATCATATCTTTCAACAAGACATCAACTTGTTCTTTAGCCCAATATGTTTTGCCTGCATTTTGACTCATTTCTAACCCAGATACTCCAACTCCTCCGGCATTAGCTGCCTTGCCAGGAATATAAAGTACCTTTTGGTTAGCTCGGATTACCTCTTGACCCTCTGCCGTGACCGGTAGATTAGCTCCTTCGAATACTCCTTTGCAGCCTTTGGACATGAGTAGAGATGCACCATCGCTATCAATTTCGTTCTGTGTTGCACATGGGAATGCGTAGTCTATAGGCAGGTCGTCAACTGTCCAAGGAGAGTGACCAGGAATGTATTCACCACACGACAGTGAGCTTAGCCTAGTTCTTTTAACCTGCTTCGCTTCAATTAACTGATCCCAATCATCATTTGTCATGCCATCTTTAAAGACTAGACATCCATTAGAATCACTAACTGACACTACCTTGGCTCCCAAATTGATTAGCATTCTTGAAGCATACTGAGCAACATTGCCACTACCGCTAACAGCACAATGAGATCCTTTAAGAGTGGACTTTAACTTGTCTTCAATTGCATGTTGTGCCATGTATACTGCACCAAATCCGGTGGCTTCTGGTCTTAATTTGATGCCGCCAAACAGTGGACTCTTTCCTGTTAAAACACCTTCTCCATGTAGATTGGTTAGTCGTTTGTATTGTCCATACATGTACCCAATCTCTCTTCCACCCACACCAATGTCCCCTGCCGGTACATCCGTCGAAGCACCAATATACCTACTAAGCTGGGTCATGAATGATTCGCAAAACCGACGAATCTCACCATCAGATCTCCCCTTTGGATCAAAGTCACTTCCGCCCTTTCCTCCACCGAGAGGTAATCCAGTCAATGCATTCTTGAATATCTGTTCAAAGCCCAAGAACTTGAGTATCCCGTCATTCACTGTAGGATGGAATCTTAGTCCTCCTTTGTACGGTCCCAAAGCAGAAGAAAACTCAACTCTCCATCCACGGTTTACATGCTGCTTGCCGTTATCATCCTCCCATGGAACATGAAATGATACCATTCTTTCTGGTTCTGTCAAGTAAAGGAATGCTTTCTTATAGAAGTCACCATTGACTTTATCGTCAAATAGAGGCTCAATTGATAAAGCCATTTCTTCCACGGCCTATAAGATATATAACATGTATGTTAATATACAGAGACATTTTGAGTATAATGGCAGTACATGAGAATACACATTGTTATGCATATGCCGCAAGATATAATATGTGTAAATGTTGTAATATGCGACCGTTATGAGTGTAATTGCAAAGAAAACATGACATCACACAATAACACATGCTAAATGACATATGATGTGATCAAAAAGTGATATTGCAATAAATAACCTTACATGATAAATACTGGACTTACCTGTAAGAATACTGGCTGATGTGGATATTTAGACCTCAAATCATCTAGAAAACTAAGTTTACTAGGGTTGGTACACGATTGAGGATTGGTTGTTAATGTTGTCATTGTGTTAGAATTAATGTTATCTGCTGATATTGAATTTGTTTGTTGTATTGTTATCAAAATGAAAATTATGACACATATTGGTGCCGATATAAGAACCATGATGTCAATGTGGTGTCAGTCTGAAGTTCTATGCCCATGCAAAGTGTCAAGACAATGAGAAGCGTGAGCAAATAGCATGAGCTAAGTGGAAATGATGAGCCGGCGGAAATGGCGATAAAACGTACATTTTATTCCATCAAGATGCTTAAGATTACTCATCTCACCTGTATGAAAGAACTAATAGTAAAGTAATGAATGATACTATATACAATTGAACTTTATCTTATATTATTACATCGCCTTTAACTTGCTGCAAGTCTCTTGCTTCTTCTTGATTGAGTCTTCTCCTTACTTGAAGGCTCATTATCCACTCTCTTCCTCTTACCTTCAGTATCCGGCTCTTAGAAGCTACCACTTTACTCTTCTTGATAGTGGATGTCTTATTAGATTGCTGTTTACCTTTTGCAGTTGCAGTACTCTTCTTCGTACCCTTTCTACCCATAAGCTTTTGTAGTGATTGAACAATAGCTGAACTTCTGCCACCCGATTGGATAAACTTGATCGCCTTTCCATTATAATCCTTTGCAGTGGTACTTCCGCCACCACCACCTCTCCATCTACGATGGAATAGCCATTCCTCTGGGAGGTCTTTACCATCATTCAAACAATCTACCGCTGTAGATAGTATGTAATGCATTTCGCTTACTATCATTTGTGCCTCTTTCGTGTTCAGATAAGACTGATCAGGATGGATATGACATCGATATAGTATTTCGTCGGCAACCCAATTGCCTACACCCGATACTACCGCCTTTTGATCCAATAGTAATCCCTTGATACCCTTTTTCCTGTTTACCAACTGATTCGCAATTGTTTGTTGTTGTGTATTAGATGAAGATGACTCTAATGCGTCGGGCGCCAACTCTTTAAAACCTGGTATATCATCTTCACAAATGGTTTCCTTATCCTCTCCAATATCGACTAACACACTACCGAATCGTCGTGGATCAGAGAAGGCAGCTTCTTCCCCATTACTTGACTTTATAATGAGATGTGTATGAGGAGGGGGGTATGTGCTATCATTCTTTAGTTCTACTAACTCTGGTATATGTGTCGGTGAACTTATCCTACCAGTCATTCCCATATGCAGTGATAAATATAGTACTGGTTCATTTCCTGTAATTAAAACGGTATCATCATCTGCTGGTTTATCTTTTGTAGATTTAGATTTTATACTTCTCCTCTTCTTTGATGATGAAGATTTGGTATCTTTTTGCAATATGATACATATAAGTTTACCCTTCCTCAACGCATCTTTCATCGCATATTGCCCTTGATTTATTAAGTCAAATGTATCTTGAGTAGGAAATCGTTTAGTTGGTAGAGGAGGGGGGCATTCAAAGGTGACAGGTGATAATGATGATACGAGGGGGAGAAGGATCTGCCTAAAATGTTCGACTTCGGGTAACTCGGGCATATTTTATTGATTACCTTATATTATTGCAGCCACCTTGAGATTATTACCTTATATTACTGCGGTCACCTTGATCAGTATATATTTACCACATCATTTATTGCTCGTCAGCATTTGGCGGGTACCACGAAGCACATACTTACATGAGAATTGACTGAATTGACTGTCATTTTTTTTTGCAAAGATACGATAGTACCTAGCCTCCACTTTATTTCGAGTGTGTATTGATTGTGGATGATATGTAGTATCAAATCATATCAGCAACGGCAGCAAGAGCCACTGCACTCAACCAGTGAAAGAGACTAATTTATGACATGATTTATTGATGTTTACTACTTTTTTTAGTAGCAACACTCGTCCATCGTTCAAAAAAGATCTTGAGACATGATGAGAAAGATTTATATGCATCATATTGCACAGAGACACTTATGCTGTAGCATGCTCTTAGTAATGGTGCCATAAAATTCATATCCAGCCAAAAGAACATCAATATATGATCAATACAACCATGAAGGTCGCTGCAATCCTCACCTCCGCTCTCCTCTTAGTATCTACCACCTATGCATCATCTACTGTCGACGAAACCAATGTAGTTTCAGAAGAGGAGTTCATTGCTGAAGTTGCATTCCTAGAAGAATCTCCTACATGTAATGCCCTTGGCGACAAATGTAAGAAGGATTCGGACTGTGCTCAGGGTGGCTTTGGACCTTGCAACAAATGCGGTGATAAGAAAGGAACCCAGTACTACAAGCGTTGTTATTTGGAACCTCCCCCGACACGTACTACTCCTAAGCCTACACCTAGTCCAACACCCCCTACATGCAATGCATTAGGTGACAAATGTAAGAAGGATTCGGACTGTGCTAAGGGGGGCGTTGGACCTTGTAACAAATGTGGTGATAAGAAGGGAACCCAATACTACAAGCGTTGTTATTTGGAACCTCCCCCAACACGTACTACTCCTAATCCTACACCTAGTCCAACTCCTCCTCCTGGGTTGTGCGGAAAACAATGCAGGTAAGTTGTCTAAGAGTGTCGAGATAAAGATACGTACATATATTGCTAGATCTCATACATAATATATGTTCTCTCTCTTTTATTCATTATACCACAGGCACACCAAGGACTGCAAAGGAATGGTGGGAACGTTCAATCTATGCACCAAGTGTAGCCGTAGTAAGGCAAAGAAGGGTACTATGTATCAGTGTTACGATCCACATGCTGATGATGCTGATGAGTGGGAGGAGATCGAGGAGGAAGTTGTTGGATACCTAAGGACTAATTAGATTGGATGATATCTCAGAAGGGAATGATTGGATTCATCTGGAGGAGAAGTGTACCATATCGAGTACCTATTGATATTCTTTGTTTGATTCTGCTGTTGTTTGAGGAGATGACTGTTTGCTGATGATTTGTTATATTGCAAGGGCATGATTCAGAGATTAAAGAATAATGCCTAGTTGCACAGAATCCTTTGCTCAAGTCTCTGTTTCAATAGTAGTATACAACATCATCTGTTTGGTATTATCTTGCGTGGTCTACTGATCATTAGTATCGACCTATTCTATTGTATCTATTGCAAGTCACTCTATCAAATCTAAAACTCATCACCCGTTATAACATCTTGCACAGCCTCTACTATACTTTCACCAGCTTCCTCGGTGGCATTAGCTAATGCTTCGGCCGCTAACCTCTCCTCTTCAGCCAGCATCTCTTCAAACATTTCGCTATTACCAAGGAACATGTTCATGACTATTCCAATCACTATAACTGTTCGAGCAAATGCCATGACATCTTTCATGGTTGTGCCTTCAACACTAGCTTTCAGAATATTACGGCAAAACAGTAGCTTCATTGCCCGATCAAACAAGAAACAGATCATAACATCACCGACGAGAATCTTGATGATGAAGTTACGGAACTCCTCATCTGGAAAGGGTACCAATTGAAAGTACTTATTAAGTCCAGGTACTGATTCAGAAGCAAACATGAATGTCAGAATGAAAGTGGCAAGCAGACTCCAAAGTAATGGTCTATTCTCGGTGAGGCCAGTCATGAAAGACCGACCTTGAAGATTCACAACAAAGACTGTCACTTGTTGGACATTACTGACAAGGAAGACAACACTGTTCAATATACCAGGCTTGAACTCTCCATCCAAGTCAATTTTATAATCATCTTCTAGGTACTGCTTGGCTGTATTGGTAGCCCACATCATCGTCGCTAAATGAACGGCAAACTGTCCAAGAAGACTGATGAACAACGAAGGATGAAAGATTGACGTCAGTGGCTTGACACTTGATAGTTTCTCAAGAGGCTTGGCACGGGAGACACTCATATAAGATACTGAGCCCAACATTCCCATAGCAGTCATTTGAGTATCACCATATTTGACCTGCAAGGTTGTGTAAAAGGAGGCACAAGTATGGATGAGATATGACATCAACAAACTAATACAGCTCAACAAATACTTACACCATCGAGATATAGGACAGACAAGGAGTATGCACTGATGAGGCAATTCAATGCCAATATTTGATACATTTGGATTGATGTAACCAATGTGCACCGTCCTTGACGAACAATATCAACACAGCTACGAATACTTGGCATCTTAGAAGTGAATGGTGCCGCAACACTTGCATCTCCAATCTTAACCATTGGCAACTCATCCATCTCCAAGTCTTCAAGTTGACCAGCGATTGTTGCAGCCGAGCCAGCAACCGAATGCTTGTTCATCATGTCCGCCTTCTTCTTCTTCCCTTCTGCCTTTTCGATTGCCATGAACTCTTGGAGAGCCTTGAATTGTGCCCATTGTACACCTTCTGCCTCCAACTCTTGTACCCGTAACTGCATCTTGCGCTGTTTCTCTTGGATGAGCTCCCGCTGTTTCAACTTGGCATCCATTTTCTTGTTCTTCATTTCTTGCACCTTTTGCTTCTGAGCACGGGTCTTGATTGCCTTCTCCCGGCCCTTAATTTCATATAGTTTGATGAGATCTTCCCTCTCAGTTAGCTCGGGATATTTCTTCAAATCAACGCCAAGTGCAATAATCTTAGCTTTCAGTGCCCATAATGGTCCAGTTCTGGCAAGTTGTCGATCCTGTGGCGATAGGACTGTAATATTATCCGACGCACTGATCATACTGCCCTCCTTTGACGTCTTTTTCTTGTTTCCATCTTCACCCTTGTCAACATTGACATCGCCAAATCCAGACAGGAGAGCTACACCAACATCTGCTTGCTTCAAGGCTCCCACATCGTTAGCACCGTCGCCACACATTAGGCATAACAATCCTACAGAATGAAGACATTCAATTACCGTTTCCTTGGCATCAGGTGTCATCCTAGCAAAGACTTTAAAGTGCTCAAGGATTGATTTTGTGTCAACATCATACTCATAAGCAGTTGCAAGGTTGCTACCCGTGACAGCCAGATCATACTTCTTGGCAAGTAAAGGCACCCCACTTGCGACATATGAATCACCGACGCTATCATCTTCATAACTTTGCCAGTACATTTTGCCATTATCATCCTGTTCCAAAATGAGAATGGGCTTTACCTCAGATGCATCGCGTTTACGTGTTGAAGAAGATGCCAATTTTGTGGCATTCTGAGCTCGTTTTGATTCCAACAACTCTTTCAACTCCTTATTCGTCTCGGAAAAGACACTGTTTGATGCAAATACACCACCCTCGTCATCAGCATCTTCTGAATCACAAATGTTCACCTCCTTGGCAACATGAATTGCAGTGAGTAACGCATCTCCCGTGACCATTGCAACATTCATACCACCCTCCTTCAACTTACTCAACACCATTTTAGTATCACGTCGTACACGACAAGTAAAGGCTACAAAGCCAGCAAAAGTTAAATTCTCTTCACATACACTTCGTGTATCCTTGGCAGAATCCGCATCGGCGGTGGTATTCAATGTCTTGTATGCCAATGAGATGACACGATATCCACGTCGTGATAAGAACTTGGCTGCCGTGTCATAACCACTTGGTTTACCCGACAATAACTTTCCAACCATTTCAGGCGAGCCCTTAACTACCGAATAGTACTTACGATTGGCAATGTCCTTAACTACACAACTCATACGTTGTAACTTGGAACTAAAATGATGACGTGACAGTATATCAATTTCGGCACATGAATTATTCGTTCCTGGCATGGATATTGATGCACCACCGTCCTTCTTCTCCGTGCTAGCAGATGGTACGACATAACCAGACTTGGATGCCACCTCCCACCTCATTGCCTTGAGTGCTGCCGATTCTAATGGATCTCCAGTCGTCTCGCCATCAATGAGGACAAGGGAGTGACATCCAGCCAACACTAATGATGCCTCAGGCGACAATTTTGTCATGGGCGTCAACAGTTGACTTTCAGTATCATCCTTTTTCTTTGAAGATGGATGAGACGTTGTACCCTTACTAGTACTCGAACTAGTTAGCGTTGCAAGATCAACACCCAAAGTCGTGACAGCAAGTACACCTACAGGTACCAACTCATCAGTCGTCAATGTTCCAGTCTTATCAAACAGACATGAATCTAACTTTCCAGCAATTGGTACACGATATGGCTCGGTACAAAAGATTTGTAACTTCATTAATGTCATTAATGAATTGTTAACTGCCAATGCCATTTGCATTGGCAATTCTGGTGGGATGACACTGGTAATAATTAGTATACAATGAAGTAATAGTTCATACTGTGAACGATTCTCATCATGCATGCCGTGATACAAGACGTATCCGGATGATGCTACCGCAAAGAAGAAGAGTAACAAGAGTAATAATGCAGTTTCCATTTCATGACCCTTGACCTTTTCTTGTGAACCTTCAATCATTCGTACAAGTTTCCCTTGAGCAGATGAAAAGCCTGTACGTAATACAAATGTTATGCATCCACCATCAGGTGGGTTGGGAATATCGCCATATGGATGTGGATGAGAATGAGTCGTTGCCTTGTCTTTCTCTTCTTCATCAGAAGATGCCTCCTCTTCTTCAACTACCTCCACACCCTTACATTGTAACATCTTGGTACCGGCATATAATACATGTGTCTTGTGTTTACCCGTCATGTCAAGATTCTCACCCTCAATTAGTTCACTAATACCCT
>Ga0214477_100614_pt1 | contig 23893 bp, 19 predicted proteins | sample M1_20Mar14CPVII9_FD_165058 | JGI IMG/M metagenome (GOLD analysis project Ga0214477, IMG submission 165058) | Marine eukaryotic communities from Monterey Bay, California, United States - M1_20Mar14CPVII9sort6BwellC16 | ecosystem: Environmental > Aquatic > Marine > Unclassified | place: USA...
ACATTTGGGGATACAACAACTTACGGGCAATCTTATGAGAAGGAGCGGTCAGCAAAGCAAAAGACCATTTGGGGATAAAAAGAATCAATCAACAACCTGTGACTATCTTCTTGAATATATATATATATATAGATATATATATGTGTACAGTATTTGTTGTTCAAATATGGTGCCAGTGGTAAGCACCCAAATTAGGAAAAGACCGTATACATACTTACTGTCCGTTCTTCTAGTATGTTACAAGAATTGAGCATAAGATATCATTATAGCATATTTCTAGCTTAGCAGTTACTTTGTACAGTATGTTCATATGATGATAGCCACCTATTGTCACCCAAACTCCTTCTTCTATTAGCTCAATGTACAGTATGATAACGAGGTCATTCCAACTCTTCCCAAACAATCTATAACCAATATACAATATGTTCAGTATCTTCACATTTCTCCCCCTCTCTGTATAGAACCAAAGTATCTCTCTATGTTTCCTCATTTCTATTCAGCATCCATTCAATGCACATTGCATATATCTCTTGACTGCCAAACCACAGTTCTGCTGTGTCCCACTACTATTGTCGGAACATCGTTTGAACATTCTGTATGAGTCTAAACAGGAAGTAATCTCGGCATGATCGTTTTGATGATCGTCGGTATCTGATACAGTACAACTGCTCCGTCTTGATGATGGCTCACAGAGTGATCGTACCAAAGAGGAGTCTGATGCTGTTGATGAAGAGTGCATTGTGGTATATTGTTTGCTTGACAAGTATTGATGTCACTGATTGCAAGATTGATGAAAGCGGGTTACTGATATGGTTTGCAATAATTTGTTGCAATAGATGACTCTGTATGACTAGCATTCCCTTTACTCAGGCTTTGTATATTAGAGCTGCCTCCTGAAGTGGAAGTCTTAGTCTATTCCCTCAATCCCACATTTGTGTCAGTGATGCATGAACTAACAACATGACATCATATTCTCACTTGTTCCCTTGAGACTCTACATGAATACAGGGCGATACAACGGCCTCAAATTATTGTGATGAATCATTGCTTTGCTAAATGACGTTTTGCTACTAGGTTGATTATAATAAGGCGGCTATCATAATATCGGCAGCATAATATAATATATACCAATACACAACAAATATGAGGATATCTATATCGGCTTACCTATCAATACTGGCGCTTGCCGCTCCAGTTTGCAATTCCTGGAGTACTTCACAAACTAGTACTTTCAAAAGTAGATACACAACAACCAAACTCCAATCTAGCACAGAAGCGAAAGCTGAAACATATGCAGATCCAACTAGATACTTAAGTGATCATCCAAATAATAATGTACCACCACATATCGCCGCCCTAGTTGGTAAAGGATTGCATACCAAACCTAATCATCCAATCGGTATCATACGTACAAAAATTCAAGAATACTTTGCATCACAACCACATGATTATATTATCTATGATGCCGAGGATCCAATTGTTACTACTACACAATGTTTTGATGACTTGCGAATCCCTCCTGAACATCCTGGACGGTCACCTAGTGATACATACTACATTGATGATACGACGTTGTTGCGTACACATACCTCTGCACATCAGAGTGAACATTTACGATCTGGAGCGGATTGTTTCCTATGCGCTGGAGATGTATATAGGCGTGATGAGATTGATTCATCGCATTATCCTGCATTCCATCAATTAGAGGGTGTGCGGTTATTCCCCAAAGAGGAAATGAAGGGTGCCGAGGCATTATCTGGCGAGGGATGGACATCCTCACCTGAATGTAAGGCTATTGGTGATGATCTGAAACAAACACTTGAGGGACTTATGGATCATTTGTTTGGTGAGACTGAGAAGAAGTGGAGTGAGGATTACTTCCCATTTACAACACCTAGTTACGAACTTGAGATTAAGTATGAAGGTGAATGGTTAGAGGTATTGGGATGTGGTGTAGTGCATGAGGAGGTATTGGCTATGGCTGATCGATCAGATCGTCGTGGATGGGCATTCGGGTTAGGATTGGAACGTCTTGCAATGATTCTATTTGAAATTCCTGATATCCGTCTCTTCTGGACTGATGATGAACGTTTCACTAATCAATTCAAGGAGGGTCAGATTACCAAGTTTGAACCATACTCCAAGTATCCACCTGTCTTCAAGGATATTGCATTCTGGATTCCAGATGACTTTGTTGAGAATGATTTCTTTGAATTAGCCCGTGGTATCGCTGGTGATATTGTAGAGCGTATGGAAATGATTGATGAGTTTACAAATCCCAAGAAGGGAAAGACATCCAAATGTTACAGAATTACTTATAGAAGTATGGATAGGAGTTTAACAAATGAGGAAGTTGATGCCTTGCAGGATAAGTTGAGGGATGATGCTGCCGAGGGGTTAGGTGTGGAGGTTCGATAAATTATTGATGAGTAAGTTATTGTATAAGTGGGGAAATAGTGGACTTGGTGACACATATCTTGTGTCTGTTGGTACTTGGTACTTTTGTATGTATGAAGTTGATATCCACTAACTGTTTACTTAAGTTTACAATACAATGAGACCCTGCTATTAAGATCAGTCTTCTCTTGAACCGTAAACACACAACTTCACAACTTACTTTATGAGATTACATGAATTCGAACTTCCCTAGTCCCTATTTCGATAAGCCAAAACAATCATTAAGCGGTTTCACCACTACCTTCCATGGCTTCATCGAATTGACTTGACAGTGAGTTAACAGCCTTGTACCAGAAGAATAATAGAACTCCGAGTATACCAGCCATGTAAGGTGTAGCAGCAGCCAGACTTCCCACGCCAAAGATAAGTATTTGTTGAATCAAAGCACCACCACTCTTTCCCAGTGGGTTTCCAACGACATCTACAGCAGCTTTACCTTTTGTCTTTGAATCTTGGTCCAACGGGATGTAGGCCATCTCCTTACATGGATCGAATAATGAATATTTGGCACTCTTTGATAAGATATTTTGTGCAGCACCAACGACTACTGCAAGCATAAGCGGAGTTGTACCGAGGTTTTGTGCAATAGGAGCAAAGAATGGCGCAAATAAAGTCAAAGCATAAAAGGCCAAACCAGTGATTCCAATCATACTAGGCGTAACAAGTGCCGCAAAACGCCATCCAAACTTTTGGAAGATCTTACGTCCAAGAAGCATCATAATTAATGTAACGGTACCAGTAGCGGATGAGAAGTTACCCATGAACGAGGAGTAAGCATTTGGATCGGGATATGCCATCTTAAGCTTGCTCTTCCAACTAACCTCGACGAGGTTGATGCACATTCCGTAACTAATAACCAATGTGGCCAAATCTCGAATGTATGGTGAACTGAATAAGAACTTTGCTGAGTCTCGAATTCCCATTTTTACTTTCTTCTTCTTCTTCTTGGCAGCCTGCTTCTCTTGATTGACACAATTTGGATCAGTCAATACCTTACGTTGCATGTACGAGAAGATACCCACGAGACAACTTCCACTACCAACAACGGCACCCATTAAATACTTCAGTGACATACCCCAAGGATCAATTCCTGGTGCTAGGTTAGCACGAAGTGACGATACGAAACGGACATATTGTCCTGAGAAGATTAGTGCAACATTAGCTCCTAGGCCAAACAATGGGTCTGTGGATCATATTATGTGATGGTGAGTGAGCAAAGCTGATGATTGAAGAATACATTTGCAGTACAAACAATAGAGAAACTCACAGTATTTCTTAGCCTCTTCAACGGTAGTAACTTCATTTGCAAATGACCAGAATAACAAACTAGCCACAACTGATCCCCACATCTCGGCCATGACATAGAAGACAGCAAAACTCCAATTCCTAACAATAGCCAATGGCGCTCCAAAGCCTTCAGGTAACTTGGCTGCAATCATATCAACAAAGGCATGTGGATGTAAAACACCAACATTTGGATAAACTACAAATGCAAAGGCCGCAAAGAAGATTAGGAATGGGATTGTACAGGTGTAGAAAACATCCTTCTGATCCATCTTGTCGCATAGTTTACTATACAATGCAGTGAAACCAATTGCCGTTGGTAGATTGACATATGTCTTAATGAATGGAATAACTTCTGCACCACTACCCTTTGCAGTAACCATTAATACATCTTTGGTATCTCGCAATATAGTATAGTTGAATAAGATGAAGAAGAACATTAATGCAAGTGGTACAAGTTTCTTTCGTTCATTTGCCGGTGGGATCTTCGCCTTCAACTTATCAAGAAATCCCTTCTTCTCTGGAAGAGCTGCTGCCGCTTCTCCGTCTGACATATACAACCGACTAGTACTCTTACTAATGTCGTCGATAATACTGTTGCTACTACATTGTGAAACGGATGAAGTGGAACTGAAAGCAGAGGATACCGACGATGGACATATGATATGCTTCGATTGTAAACCGGTAGGTGAGAAACTTGATACTACATTTAGCAATAGCGCCACGAGTAGTAGATATGTGATGGATAGTATTTGTTTCATTTTTGAATCTTTACAATGGATAGTGTGTGGAATGATGAAGGACTGCTGACTGCAATGGAAATTGTTAGTTTCTATTTCTCGATTTATATCCGACAGCCGAAATGCAACACCTTAGATATCAAGCAATAAACAAGCCTATTCAGCAGATGATGTGATGGGTTGATGGATTGACTAATTGGATGGAGAGGAAGAATGAGGAAGCCGATATGATGAAAAATCGAATCGTCATTGTGTATGTATGCCATCAGCCATCAACTTAAGTGACTCAATCAGTCACGAGTTATAAATCAGATATCTTTCCTCGCCCCTCGCTCTCTACCCTTGGATCACTGCCAGCTTGCCATGATGTATCATCTATCATCGTAAGCAATGTAAATACGCTTTGATATCAATATCGGATAGGTCACTGTTACGCTAGTTTGGTTGCAATACTTATCGTCAGATAGCAATTATTGGTATCGCTCAACAGAAGTAATTTCATTCTGCATAACATCAAGAAGATCCCATAAGATAGTGATGGCTATGATATTCCTCATCACTATAATCCTATTGTATAGTACATCCGATGCCTTTTCTACTACTCGGGGTATTGTTCAAAGTAGTGGTATCAGAAATGCTAGCAGTAGTAGACTTTTTGTATTTGATGTACCATCATCAACATTAGATCAACGATTTGATGTAGAACAATCATCTCGATCAGCTGGAACTCAACAGATTATTGACAATATATTAGATGAATGTACACGATATTCAGCACGAAGACCAATTATGGTACAATTTGATCCAGAGGCAAAATCAATATGGAGGCATTGGAGAGGTACGGTTATTGCAGAAACTTGGAAGAGCGCAGCTTGGCATGCTTTATGGGCGGTAGCTGTTTATGTAGTATTGCAGAAGTATCCATTTATTACAAAGTGGTTTAAAGGTTTCAATACGGTTTGGGGAGAACTATTAGCTGTGACAACTTTCACACTAACATTCTTTGTGAATGAAGCCTATGCTTGTTGGAGAAAGTGTTTAGATATTTGCTATAATGTCCAGGGAAGGTTGAATGATCTAGGCATGGCGTTAGCTGGCTGTGCTCGAAGAATTGAGCCACAAGATGATATGGATCCGAGCTCGCTAGGAACAACATCAACCTTTACAGAACCATCGAGAAAGCTCTTGCTAATAATTGCAAGATATATCCGAGTATTCAATATCCTCATGTATGCAAGTTTTACTCGAAGTCATCGTCCATTGTTAACTCCACAGGGTATGAGACGGATGGTAAAAAGAGGGTTGCTGACTGAAAAAGAGCACTCGCTTCTAACCAATTCACAGGTTCCTGTAACAGTGCGTCATAACGTTGTATTAATGTGGATATTCAGGACGGCGATAGACTCAAGAAAAGCTGGCCATTTTGATGGCGGCTTTGGTTTTGAGCAAAACTTACTGTTAAGAATCGAGGAGATTAGAGCCGAGGGCAATTACATGGAGTGTATTCTTAGAGCTCGATTACCCTTCAGCTATGTACACATAGTTCAGGTGTTGGTTGATTTAGTCACATGGCTGTATCCAATAATGGCAATTACGTCCAATTTATCTTTTCAAATCGGAGTACTGGGTGTCATATTTCTGACTATGACATATCAAGGCTTGTTTGACTTGGCCAAGCGATTTTTAGATCCATTTCACAATGAGAGCTTTTGGTCAGGTTTTGATCCTATCAGAGTTGACACAATCATAGCTGAGACAAATGCAGGAAGCCTGAGGTGGATGTATGGTCTTGATAAATCACCAATACCTTTGACTATCATGCAGGGGAATAATAGAATAAAAGGCGGTGATAAGCTTGATCCATTTGTACTTCCTGATGAGGGAATATCTGCCGAGGAAGTTTCTGAGATGGATCAAGTAATAGAAGAGGCAGAAAGGGATTCTACGGAAGTAGACTTTCATGAGCAGGTTGTCGGTCCTTCGACAAGAGTCGTTATATCAGATGATGATACAGTCGAAGCTGAGCAGCAAACCTATCAAGATGAATTCGAAGAGACTCAAGCAATCATGTCAGCGCCGCCAGGAGCAGACTTCGTCCCTGGTTTGGACGATCAAGATGATGAGGATTGTTTTTTAGGGCAAGATGATGAAGAAGATGAAGACTGTGTACCTTTAGATGATACTTTAGAGCCTCCAACCAATGTATATGATGATTATTTGGAGACACTTACAACAGAGTACGAGGACACAATGAAACAGTATGAAATATCAGCTTTTATTGATAATTTGGATGAGAAAACATCATAACATGTATGGTGAATAAAGTAGAGACGAGACATGTATAGTGAATAAAGTAGAGACGAGAAGAGTATAGTTAGTAACATGCATGTTTCATAAGGATACCATTGATCAGGGAAGTTATTCACAAAACTTGTACTTCAAATCTATGTGTTGGAATAACAGGAGATGGTCACAATGAACATCAAATTTCTATTTTATCTATTGGCACTGGCTGCCTTTGCGACCTTCTTTACATTCGAAAACAAGGATACGGAATTGTCGTATCGTCGCTTACTTCCATTATTCCTGTTATCAGGTTGTTTTGGAGTATCATATTTCTCTGGTGTTTGGCTAACACTGGGCAGTGTAGCAGTATTGGGCGATGGTGGTGGGCGTGCATACTCTTCTTCAACTTCAAACAAACCAAATTGACTGTCTTGGGTCTGCTGACTTCTCAGGTTGTCAGTGAAATCTGTATAGCATTTAGTCAATTGATTTTGCTTCTCCACACTAGTACTTCGACAGTAAACCCTTACAGATTTTTGTATGAACTTGTCCGGTTTTCTATATCTGTCTCCTGGTATCTTGATCGCAATTGGCAGGTCCTCTGGGTGGTTGAGAAGCTTCATGTGTTCCTGCTTTGGCAGGAAGCGCATAAAGTCAACTGGGTTCTTATCCTTCATCCCATGATGGATTTTTCCTTTGTCGACAATAATATCATCGGAGGAGAGGTTGGTACTATCATTATCAGTCATATCTTCATCACTTCGTTTCAATATCTCGGCAACTATTTCATCTTCTGTCATATCCCATAAATTTTCTATCTCACTAGTGATGATAATGCCTCCACATTTTACATACTTCTCATGAGATCTCAACTTCTTGATCAAACGCCTTGCAGGTTTTAACTCTATGGTTTCAGTATTCATAATCTTATCAAGAACAGTGTCTGTCAGTTCTAGATATGTGTCTGGATTGCACATTGCTTTACTGATTGAAAGTTTGATCATGCTATCAGATGAATCGTCCTCGTCATTCATTGATATGATACGAAAGTATGGCTCGGCAAGAAGAAAGATATCACAGATCTCATAGTTTGTCTTTTGTGTCTTTGGATGGGTATAGAGACGCTGATGTTCTTTATACCGTTGCTCAAAGAAACTCATAAGGTTCTGAACCATCTTGGAATCATATGCTATAATCATATGCATATCATCAGGCTCATCTTCATCTGATGACATGTTACCCCAACAAACAAAACTCTTCTCTGTAAGCTTTGACATCAAGTCAGCTATACAGTTAGAGCCATGAGCCCGAATTGTATCACGAGCAAGGTAGTCCATCTTGTCTACATCTAAACCACTATGCCTGTTCGAGACGATATCATATAGAAACTCTTTATGAACATCAGGCCTGCCAATCATTTTAGCAGTAGAACTTGACTCTTTAAACTTCTCCAACGATACTCCTGGAGGGGGTAAAGGACCACCAGCAATGCACTCCTTAATGAAAATCCAGTCCCTTGATGTTAATACTAACTCATTTGGCATGTATCCTACTTCATCGTTGGAGTCTTCTCTATTCCATATACCAAACTGTTTAGCATTGATACCATTACCAACTTGTTTCAATGGTTCATCGAGATTGGATTCGTCAATCTCTAATCCCAAATGTTTCAACATGGCATCAATCATCATAAGCGAGCCATCCTCGTGAGCCCATCCGTCCATTGGATTTGGATCATTACAATCATTTTTGCTATCAAACTTCTGTCCAAGCCACTCGTCCTTTTCTTTTGCCAACTTTAATTGTTTGCGAAATGTACCATCATAAACATGTGAATATGGACCGTGACCCAAATCATGAAGTAGCCCTGCAATCTTTACACATACTATATCTTTTGTTGTAATGTTTAATCGAGGTTGACGCTTGGCAATAGCTTCAAGATATGTGCCTGCAAACGACATCACTCCAAGGGAATGTTCAAAGCGTGTATGCGTCGTGTTGATGTAGGTATAATCACTTGTTCCTAATTGCTTTAGTTGACGTAATCTTTGTACTTGTGGTGTATTCATTAGCTCCTTAGTAAGACTGTAGAAGAGTGTAGGAAGTAAAGATGTATCGATAATCGATTATAACATATGACGAGTTAGATGATTAAGTACATGAGTATAGGAAGTAAAGATATTTATAGATTGTGATGAGTTAGTATGTGTAATTACGACATGATGTAATATGATAAAGTAGATGAACATGTACTCACGGGCAAAGTTCAATGGACCCATGAACCTCTGGATGATTGTTTGTATCCAGATACATGGAAGTAAGGTTGTGTTTGTTAGCATACCGTATATATTATCTGCATTGCAAAAAAATAAACACATGTATATCACGACATAAGCTTACCATCGTTTGTTGTTGCAGTTAAGAACTCTTTCTTGAGCCCTCTAAGCTTAAATTTGGTTGTGGTGACCATAATACTCTATATTGAAAGGTTGTCGTCGATATGTAGAACAATATCGTAGTTATGTTGTGCAAGCTCTTATAACTTGGAGCATAGCCACACACTGAGCTTGGTATGAAGTTTGAATGATTGAATGCAACAACAAAGATACCGTTTAGCCGCTAAAATCATGAGATCAACTGCCCCTTTCATTTCTACTGCCTTCATAAATTTTGTGTGGTGTTGTGCATAGTAAACTAATAGACGTCTTCGACGGCAATATAGCCAAGGTATTAATCAAACTCAATGACAGAGAGGAGACCAAGTATGTTCAAAATCCGTACAAGTAAATATCGGCATGTATTCTGCGATGCCCCAAAGCAAGAGGTAAGTTTTTACTGCAATGAATAAAGTTACGTATTGGGGGCTGATTCCCAATGACAGCTATTGTAGAATGGCTAAACTATGCAATGGATATCTTTGGTGCTATATTGATGTGATATATTAGTATGTTATATACAATATATCCAAGCTATATTCTACGGGGATACCAAAATAACTTTGTGCATATCATATGTACTAAAATTTATACTCACAATAATTATTCTTTCTAAAAATATATAGATATGCCACACTGGCTTTAAACTATCCACAGTAACCGGAGATCAACAATATATCAAAGCATCGAATAAATACTTTGCCATTGCATTATACGGTGGTGGTGGATTAGTATACGTCGGTCGGCATGACCGTCCAGGTCGTTTCGTTTCTGGTTCAACACCAACATTGCATGGACACATGGGATCTATATTAGATTTTGAATGGAGTCCATTCGATGATAGTATGTTAGCAACTGCGTCTGAGGATACTACAATTAAAATTTGGAGTATCCCCGAGGAATGGGAACCCATTGATGCCAAGGGTGTGTCAAAGCCAGGTAATGATATAACAGAAAGTATGGTGGATTTAGTTGGTCATGCAAAGAAGGTTAACTTATTACGATTCCATCCCACTGCTAGTAATGTCTTGGCAAGTACGAGTAGTGATTATACTGTTAAATTGTGGGATGTTGAAGCTGGACAGGAATTGGCCACGTTTGATGATATGCAGGATTTATGTCAGGATATTGTTTGGGATTATAAGGGTGATAATTATGCCACGTCATGTAAGGATAAGGCAGTCCGATTTGTTGATGCACGAGCATCAAAGGTTATGGGAAAGATTACACAGGCACATGATGGAGTTAAGGGTGTTAAGGTTGTTTACATGGGTGAGTCTGGTAAGGTATTGACTACTGGACATTCAAGGGCAAGTGGACGTGAGGTAAAGATTTGGGATTTAAAGAATTTGGATGCACCAATTCATACTGAGAAGATAGACACTGCTGCCGGTGTATTAATGCCAATGTATGATGTTGATACAAATGTCATCTATCTATGTGGTAAGGGTGATGGAAATATTCGAACATGTGAGTTTGAGGATAAGGCACCCTACTTCCACAGATTGAATGATGGATTCCGATCCACCACTGCACTCAAGGGAGCTTGCATGGTACCCAAGCGAGGACTTAATATTATGAAATGTGAAAATGCACGAATTCTCAAGGTTACCAATGAAGCAGGTGTTCAGCCACTTTCATTTTACGTTCCTCGAAAGTCAGATGCCTTCCAACCTGATATCTTCCCTAACACGGCAGGTGCCAATCCGGCACATACTGCCGAGGAATGGTGGGGCGGATCAAGCAAGGGTCCTATTTTGGAATCACTCAATCCTGCCACCAATGGCAGTGCCAATGGAACGAATGGTGTTGCCAAGAAGAAATTCCAAAGTGTTGGGTCATTAACAGCAAAACTTGCCAAGTCTGATGCAAGAATTAGATACTTGGAGGGTAAGCTGGATGCAGCAGGGATATCTTATGACAAATAAGAAGAGTAATGATGGAATAGTTGCTCTTGCTTTTGTTGCTAATAATTTAGGGGTTTGAGATTGTACTTTTTTGAGGGTAGCTTTTTGTGCACGTCACTAGATGTTAGTTGGTGTTGTGTGCGCATTTTGCTAAAGCATTGATTTGGTGTTGGCTGGTCACTGTGTGTGTGTGAATGTGACAAATCAGAGACGCTAATGACATGGTATATTAATATTTCATATAAGTGTTTGTTGCATCAATACATTATCTACTTCTTATCTTTTAACTGTGCCGATAAGATACCACCCAAATCTCGTCATCTAAGAGGATCTTTGTTTATTAATAGAAACTATTAGGTATACATGTGTCATATCTCATCTTCATGCAAAATCATGTTAGGTATACCATCTTTCACTGGGAATTTTCTTCCAGTATCTGGACAAATCAACCATCCCTCTACTAAGTATACATCGAATAATACTCTGGAAGATGCGCGTTGTATGGTTTATGAAGATAAAGAGAGGATACAGTGACTTCTGTTAGAACATGTGATTTGCAAAGGCAATCAAAGCAAATTCAGTTCAAATGAAGTAACCAAATCAACACGACTGCGTTTTGAACACTTGAATTCATACGATAAAATAAAACTAACGCGGACTTTCCTGTACAGATTTGCAATTACTGTATCATCCAAATCTAGTGTTTCTTTATTGGATACATCTAATGTCTCTGGTAGTTCTGGTAAAGCCGGTATTTCATTATTGCCGCAATGTGGACTTAGGTCTTGTACTGCTTTCAGTAATGCAGGATAATTAACCTTTGGTAGAAGATTGAGTAAAAATTCTTTATCAGGAGAGCTTTGTTGTTCACATCTTATGGTTGTTACTTCAATACTAAGTGGATATCCTTTTTCAGTTCTATAATGCATTGATATATCAGATATATTATATAGATATTGGTATCATACAATCATAGAAGGTAAGAGACATCAATATATAAAAGTAATGCATGTATGATTGCAGTAAAAACTTGATGGAAGATCTTGTGCGACTCGCAACAATAACCACCGACACAAAATCACTTACCCTTTGACACTGGACTTTAGGAAATTATGAGTCAATAACCGCATTCTTATATACTTCTGTAGGCTAATATACTTCTTTATCAACCTAACCTAACAACACCATTCATATCCAATTATTGAACAATGATAGTTAGATCAAATTTGTATGTCATACCTAATTGTATGTTAGTTTCACCCCGCTAGTGGTTGAGGTGTGACTAAGGTCATGATTTTATCTGATTTTATGAGCAATGCAGCGGAAGTGATACTAATATAGAGGGTATTTTACTATATACATCATGCACAGCATAATCTCCTTTTCAGCCCTGCTTGTAGCGATACTAGCTACCACCAATATATTATTAGAAACATCGGCATTTATTACAACAACACCTCCGACATTTAATTTATACTCTAATGCAAAATGCACGCCATTATGTGAAGCATCTTCCTCTATTGAAGACGAGACGAGAACTCAAGATGTAAATAATAATGAAACGAAGACGAAGAGGAAGCTTGCGGTATTACTGTGTCCTGCTCAGTTCTGTGTTCCAGTGGATTATACTGAATTACTCGACACAATACAAACACAACACACAGATGTTGATATAGTTGCAACTAGAGTAGCGCCCTTACCTCGAACAGAATGGATAAAGGTGGCAAAACAACTACCAACAAAAGATTTTATTGATGCAAATCTATCTGTAAAGCGGACTTTAGATTGGTACTTTGATGCAATTGAAGAAGGACTGGCAGAGCTTTTTACAGAGGATGTTGAAATTTGTATTCTCGGCCACTCAATAGGAGGATGGGTTGCTCGAGCTTATTTGGGAGGTCTTAGTGGGTGAGTTGTTTTGTGTATGATTTATATATACATGAATATATGTTACTTGAATTTATGTATGAGTATATATTATGTTATTACATGTTATGTATCGATACTAATATCATCTTCGTCTTCGTCGTTATGCAACAACAAACAATAATATAGATCATCAACTGCAGTATACAGACATGCGCAAGATAGAATATCATCGTTAGTAACTATTGGCACACCTCACATATCTCCAGAGTCAGCATTGGTAGATCAAACTCGAGGACTACTTCGTGAAATTGAGAGCTCTGCATCATGCTCAACTCAATCATTAACTGATCGAGGAGTCAAAATCACATGTGTCGGTAGCTCTGGCTTGGCAGGAAAGATTATTACTACTGATTTGGAAGAAATAATAGCTGCAACAAGTTACTTGCCTCTGCTTGGGTCATTGAACAATGTAAAAGGAGACGGTATTGTACCGACTGATCTTGCCTTCATGAAAGGAGCTAGAAGAGTTGAAATCGAGAAATGTATGAATACTGATTCTCCAGTAAGGCATGCGCATGTACTTCCTACGCCATGGAACTTACTTGATGGTAGCGCACCGAGTTTGAAGTTGCCAGATGATATTGTGTGGTATGGATCACCGGGAGTGCTTGAACAGTGGTTAGAGTATCTTGAGTAAAGTAGGTTAGAATGTACATATGTACAAATAGGAGAACAATAGTAAGCTAGCAAGTGCCAAGCTATTATTACAGCCCAAGTCTCTACATACATTTGGATTATATTATTAGTGCTTGACCCCCTAGCTCAGCCGCCTCAGAGCACTCCACTAGTGCAGCACACTTGATTATACAAACTCCTAACTTAGGGGTATCCTCCACGAAGCGGTATCCTCAACAAAAGTTGAGCATTTGAGATTTGAGATTTCTTCTTCAACTTTGTATACTAACAAATATCGGCAACTGGATAGAGTATACTCCAGATATCTACAATAAGACTATACTATATATTATATTACAATTAACAATCATGCGCCTACTATTATCATCAGCTCTAGTCTTATTTGCAGGCTCATCAACGAATGCATTCGCGCCTCCAACACAACAAAGAACAATTTGCAATAGTAGATCAGTATCATCATGTAGTACTCCACTCTTTGAGGCAGCCACTGCTGATGCAGAAACAATGGCAGATAGTGGAAAGCCACCAGAATCAGCAGATAGTGATGCTAATATTGATGATGTAGAAATTCCAACAAATTTACCCAGTGATGTTGGTATGGATTATGTTCCATTGGCTACAATGTTGGCTACTGGACAATTAGTAGAGGCAGATCAGGTAAGAGAATACGATATGCAATCTTCACATATGTATGTTACAGTATAGAGGTTGGATTTGCATTTGATTGAGTTCATGTACTGTAGTTGGGAGAATAATTGTGCACGTATGTCAGTATGTGTATGCAATTTTATGTATTGCAAATATTTAGAGTGGATGCATTGGGAAGTACCGATTTGCTATTCAATGTATTGCAATTCTTAACATTTTATCTTTTCCCCTTCAATATATTACAGTTCACCCGTGATGCACTCATCGTTTTAGCTGGATCCAAAGAGAAGGGACGTGACTTTGTTTACTTTACTGAAGTGAAAGATATCCCCTCAACTGATCTTGCTACTATTGAACGTTTGTGGAATAAATTCTCTCGTGGAAAGTTTGGTTACAGTGTTCAAAAGGTTAGTAATTATATGTGGTGCTATGTATACTTTCCATTCGACTTATCAAACAAGCTAACGCAAACATCTCATACAATACATATTAGAAAAAGTACAGACAGAGCAAAGAAGATTTTGAAGTATTCTGTAAAAAGATTGGATGGTTAACCACTGATGGTGATGTCGAAAGGAAGAAGCGTTGGTTTGGTGCATCTGAGTTTATATATGATGTTAAGAAGGCACCAGAAGGACATCTTCCATTAACGAGTGCATTGAGGGGTACCTCATTGATTAAAGAACTGCTGGCACATCCAGTCTGGGATGACGATGAATGGAAGAAAGAGCCAAGCAATTAAGCAGTCATGTTATGTTAGGTTTGGATAGATGATGTAAGATGGGGGTCAAAATGTGAAGTAGTTTACATTACAACTGCATATATTTTTTGTCGGCACATAATGAAGGTTGGCTGCAGGGAATTAAGATAGCCACGTATGTGTTGTGATTGATAATATAAGAAGAAATCTTATGTGAAACCTTATGTCTGTCACTTGACCTAGTTTAGGTTGACTCCTAATTTAGGGTGAGTGAAGTAGGTTCAAGAAACAATACTCTTTTATATACATTAGTTGTGTTTCTATTCTATGTGTGGATAGAGCCAATTGAACTGGGGAAGTCTATCCCAACGTTCCAAAATAACAGACTCCTCGGTGGTAGAAGAATAGATGCATGTGTGTGTGTGTGTGATTGGTATGTGTAGTGTGGGTGGGTGGCCAAACCCTCTATGTAGGCCAAACGATAACATATAAATATATAGACCTGACAACCTCAACGACTGTAGTTCGTAGTAGTGATAGATTTTGGCACTGAAGTTGGTAAATCATTCGAAGATGTACCAACAGAGGATATACACTGTCTCTTATTCGGCCTCAACAAATTATCATCGTCCTCGTCACCAGTTGTCGATGTTGTAACGTCTGATTCAGCACAACTTATTGAACTGATGTTTACCTCACCCCGTCTCTTCTGGAAAGATCCAGCAGCGGCAAGTAGAGATTCAATTTGATTAACAAAGTCGCCCTTTGATTGGGCACTGTCATAAGTTGGGTCGTTGACTTCTTGATAACTTTGTTGAGAGGACATAGGTGCAGCTCCATGTGGTGCGGTAGTAGAGGAAGGTGCAACCATGGGAGCTAGCTCTGGAGTGATTGGTTGTGGAAATTGTTCCGCCTCCTCTTCTGCCGATGGTATATAGGCATTTATCTTCGTGGCATGTTCCAACAATAATGCATTCTCACTCTCAAGCTGTTTAATCATAACCTCCATCTCCTCCATGAAGATACGCTTTCTATCTCTTGTACGCTTAGCGTGCATTCTGTTACGTTCACGTCTAATCTGATCCAACTCGGCAGGTGTACATGATGAACGATCCTTACTAAGTAAGTTATAATCAATACCCTCTAATTGTTCTTCCTTGGGTACTTCTTTATTATCACCATCACTCTCATTATCTATAGTAGAAGATGACTTTCTCTTACCAGTGTGTTGACCGGGTAGGATGAGTGCTGGTAGTTCTGGGATTTTAGAAGCATCGGGTATATCATCTACTGATCTCTTCAACAATATCTCAACTTCGGGGTTGGTAGTATCATTATCGGCGTCGTCGCTACTACTACCACCACCACTATTTTGAAATATACCCACAAGTATGTTGGCAGTATTCTTTTCATTAATTGCCTGCTTGAGATATATCTGTTCTTGTTTCAATTCATCTGCACGACCTTGTAACTTTTGCATATGTTCTTTTTTCCTTTGACGTGTCTTACGAGCATGCATGCGGTTGCGCTCACGGCTAACATGAGATGTACGGTATATGCGTTGAGGCCGAAGTGTAGGAGATGAGGAGGGAGGAGTTGTCATGGTTAGATATTGATATGGTATATGATTATTGATGTTCACGGAAATATGATAGCATTGGCACAAAGATTCGGATTCAACAATAGAACTTCAACAAAACCGTCAAAGCCAAATGTTGAGATCGATGACGAGTTACATAGTTATTGCAGCAAGTGAAAAAAACATCTGCTCAGTGAGTCACTGCTCTTCTATCAGGTACTGAGCTCAAAGTCGACGCTCCAAAATTCCTGATTGCAGATGTTTTTGTGTGTGTCCTTCTCAATAAACTCATCAGAGAGCAATGCTAGTAGTATGGTCGACCTTAACCGCTATATTGGCATCGATAACTCTATACAATAGATCCAATAAAATAATATTTAAATTACTCACCTTCTCTTCTGTCTATCTGCAGAAGATACCTTCTTCCCGTTGTCGACATCAGTGTCATTCTCAACTTCAGAGTTGATGTTTGATGTTGTGGTATGTTGGTCTGCTTCTGTTGTATGTAGAGGATTGGGAGTGGAGCTGGTAGTATTGTATTCCATTTTATCTACCGCCGCTCCTAATGTATACATTGATGTTTCGTCGTATATACCGCTACTGCTTGCAACAGTCATAGGCCTATTATTATTATGTTGTGTCATGTCAACCGTGGCAGCTGAGAATACTCGTCGTGCCGCTTCTGCAATTCGTACATCTGCCGATTGCAATAGCTGAGATGCAATGTCTTCATCGTGTGATGTCATATTGCACTGTATGTATTGTCCGGCGGATTTATTTTAGGAGTTGTCGACTATCTACCGGTTGTGTGATTGTTTTGCTATTTTGATTTGATTTTTATGGCTTTTATTGTGTCGGTGTAGGATACCGCCGGTACTAATTGGCAGAAGAAGAGTAGATAGCTAGGTAGACTTAGTAGCTTATCATAGCTTGATAGAGTCACCTAAAAGATGCAAAAGCATATATCTTCCTATTATGTAGATATAGGTTTCAGAGTCATTCATTTCTTCTATGCGGCGCTTACTATAAGTTTGCTTAGAGTATACTCATTTAATATCCACTCTAGCATAAGTAGTATCATAAAGTAGCCGAGAGTCAATCTGTATATAACATCCAATCACATACTAAATTAAAAGATCAGGCTCAGGACCGCTCGTCAAACCCCGGAGCTCCTACCAGAGACAAAACAAGTCCAACGCCATATCCAGTACCTCTCTCGGCCTTCGTTCCTGGCCCGGCCATATCGACGTGAAGCCATCCTCCCTTATAAGACTTGTGGATATGGCTCTCTATAAAATGTCCTGCACACGAACATTGCGCGTTGGATCTGTCCTTGACGCTGTTTTTCATATCTGCTACTTTTGAACTAAACTCCTTCTTTAGTAACTCTGGTGCATACAATAAAGGATAGCAGAGATCACCGGAAGCTAGTCCGGCTTTGACGGCCAATTGTTCAAGCTCCTCTTTGTTGGATAATATACCGGCATGCATCTTTCCTGTACTAACAAGCTGGGCACCTGTTAGTGTCGCCATATCTACTACAAGATCACAGTCATCATAATGCTTTGTTGCATGTGCTACTGCATCGGAGAGTACCAATCTTCCTTCAGCGTCACTATTGTTGATTTCAACAGTCTTTCCTGAATATTGTGTGATAATATCATCATTTCGCACTGCTTTCGGACCAATCGCATTTTCTGCCAGACAAAGTAAGAGACGAATTCGTCTCGGAGTTCGTAACTTAACCGCGGCCATGAAACCTCCTAGAACGCCTGCTGAACCTCCCATATCGTGCTTCATCCCACACATTCCCGGTCTACTCTTAATTGCCAGGCCGCCTGTATCATACACAATTCCTTTCCCAACTAAGGTAATAGCTGATGCATTGTCATCAGCTATCTCTTTTGGAGGTTCATATGTCAAAATCATTAGACGAGGGGGTTCTGTTGCTCCTTTCCCTACATTGTAGATGCCTCCATAACCCTTCTCTTTTAATTCTTCTCCAGTTATTTCTTCAATCGTCACAGTGTCATCATTTTCAAATAGAGAGTGGCATTCCTGTGCATAAGCTGTAGTTGTTAGCTCCTCTGGATGTGTGTCAACCAATCTACAAGCTAGGCTAACACCTTCCATTGCCGCTTTAGCTGCTTTAATCTCTATTTCATTCTTCAATACTTTGCCTTCATTATCAATAAATGTAACATGAATGAGTCTATCCTTCGTCTCTTTTTCACCTTCATCATCTTCGACTTCTTCCTCATCTTTCTTTTTTGTACACATACTAGTCTTCTTTGAAAACAACGGAAAGCTCCTAGCCAAGAATGCTGCCACCGGCGCCACAGGGAACTTATCTTCAACACAAACCATGATATGTACAATACCTTTAGATGGACATGCTGATTTTACCATATCTGTCATGGCATGTAAGCTCAGTGGATGGTTATTTCTACTAACTTTATTCTTTAAACTTAATAAAGACATTCTATGTGGAGGTCTAGGGGCTGCAGGCCCAACGGTTGGTACAACAATATGACTGGTAGATGATCCATTACCGTGTAGCTGTTCATGCATAGATGATAGTATATCAGGATGTGGCCTGAAACCCCACTGAAAGATGATGAAAGAGAGGTGATAGTAGCTTCTGTTAGTATATGTAGCTTAAAAGCGGTCACATAATGGACTAAAGATCAAATGAGCTTCATATTGAGCACATGAATTCACATGATGAAACATGCAAACTTTCCAGTGATACATAGGAATCTGTTTTATCAATCAGAGATTTCAAAGTAGAATGACGACCAATAACAAGTGTAGATGTGGCCTTGTCACGAATATCTTCTGATGGATCAAATGATAAGGTAGTCTTTGCACTAAATAGACGAGTTGTTGATGTGATGGATAATGACGATCTTGGGGGTATATTTGCTGATGATGAAAATGCAAATGATGACCTAAGAGATTTAGATATCATCATGGCAAACATCATTGTATATATTGAGCCGCAGAAGACTCCTCTTTGTTTCAAGTACGTTGCCGCCATGTTAAAAAAATGGAGAGGTTGGCGGGGATAAAAGATACCTGAGGCAAAAAGCATTGCTTGCTCTTCTTTATTGTCTCTGATTGTATATAAGTTCACAAAGCTATGAAGATATCGGCATAGAACTGGTAGAGAGTGAGTAGCAGTTCTGTTATGATGTCTTCTGAAAGTACTATTACAAAGATAGCTGTTGAACAAGCACATGTCAAGAAGCTCTTTATTATATTTGCAATATCATTCATAGCAGTACATCAAGTTATAATATCAATAATAGATCCAGGAAGTATTATATTAGTAGATAACATTGATGATACAAAAGAGACTAGAAAACAACAAAAGACTGTTCAATACTACTTGGATAACTTTGGTGTTAAACAAGTACAAGAAGGGAATGAAGAAGAGAATGAAAAGATGAGAGTGGTAATATCAAGTATGGAAGATTATATGCAGAATTGGATTGACAAGTATGATCATCTAGAGAAATTGAAACAAAAATGGTAGGAAGTTGTGTGTAAATGTCATTTGCATGTTGCATTCCGTAATATCTCATATCTTACTCAAATACAAATATACGTCATAGTATAAACACTCAGGATAAGTGTGTATTCTGGGCATCAATAGGCGAATGCGAGAAGAATCCTGTAAGAAGTATACTTTGTTTATTATATCCATCTATTGTCAAATCTGAATACTAACCCCACACTTTATACACGATATTAAAACAGGGTTTTATGCATACGGATTGTATGCTTGCGTGTCAGAAATGTGACAAACTACTAAGAGCTCCTGAACCCGTGAAAGAAGGTAATTCACAGTGCAGTACTAGCGCTGGAGATAGTGCGTTTAAAAAGAAGCTGTGAACTTGTAAGCAAAGTTAATGCTTATAAACAAGTTAGTATGCGTAAATAATCCTTCTTACATATCAGATTTATATGTATTGACAACTATCTTGCCATATGCCCCAGATTGCTTCTCCTCTTCCGACAGTTGCAGCACTCTATTGATGTACTTGGTCTGCTCTTCTTCATCGATCCACTTGGCAAAGACTGAATTAGATATGTGAACCAAACTTGGGAAATCACTCTGCTTTGCAAGCTTCTTGAATGTTCGTGCAGTTGGAAAGGCAATGAATTCTTCATTATCCATTCGTACTAATTCGCACTTGTCTTCTTGTCCGGTCTGTATTCTATCATGTATTGTTCTTAAAGCATCTTGATCTCTTCCTCTACCTGATATTGTTAGAGCATCTATTTCCTTTCTCCACAGTTCGAGGCATCGTCTTGATGATCTCCTTTCAACAATAAAGGTGCCACCCTGAACAGGCCATTCTTTGCTGAGTGGAGTAAAGAAGAACAACTTTGATTGCTCTTCATCTCGTTCTTGTCTTGAAACTTTATATTTCTTTTCTATATCGGTGAAGAATTGTCCCATATCATTGCCAGCCATAATGTCGATATCGAGATAATATATCAATTCTACCGAATCTAACCTCTTGTCCATGCTCATATAGTCTATAATGAAAGTCTTGAAACGTTTTGGTTTTAATGACGTGTTGTCTCTTGTATACTTTATACGCTTACCATCCTCTCCATTTAAGTGCTCGTCCAGAGGATGCATTACAATTACATTGTCGTCCCATTCATTTTGATATCGCTCTGGTGGGGCATCAGTAAGTAAAATAATGAATCCATTATAATTTCCTCTCCGACGTAACGAAAGAATGCAACGCTCCTGTAGATGATATAGTGAGAGCATTAGCATGGAAATGGCATGTGTAGTGCACGATTAGTAAAGCATATAACTCACAGTAAGTGTACTCGCTGCGGCTTCTTCTCCAAATGATATTAGGAAGATAGCATGAGTATTGTCATTAGCAGACGACTGAGTGGATACATCGCCACTGTTAGTACTCGAATTCTCTTCTTTATCATCGCCCGATCCTGCATTTGCAGTAATATCGGGATCTTCTTCTCCACTTCTATTATCATCGGTAATCTCTTCCCTTTCCACTGCATTATCCGTTGAGTCTGTTGTTGATGGGATGCCATAATCACTGTACTCTGTTCCATCTTTTCGTGCAGCTACAACGGCTTTGAGCCACTCTTTCTTTTCATTTTCTGGTCGTTTCCACATCTCTGTCATTCGTTGCTTTAGAAGTAAGTCTGTTGGTGGGAAGAGCTCGTCCTGTAAATGTGAGGGCAAACCTTCTTTTCCTAACTTCATTTGGTCTTTTATTGCTCCATCTAATTTAGTTCGGCTTGGTCTACCTCCGGGTACTCCCCATATAGAAAGCCCTTGAGTTCTAACCAAATGATTGTACGAAGAGCAGTATGTACCATTCAAGTAACTGGGATAGAGATGAGATTTGGTATTAGCATAAGATGTGAGCTCTTTTATAACAGGCACAAGATACACTCACCCATCATTTAAGGAAGCCTTGTTCAAAGGTTGTACGCTTGGATACTGATTAATCATAGAATACAATTCAGTTGCCATGAAGGTTCTTTCTATTTCATCAATGTCATATCCAGCACATGTCGGATGGCTCTTAAACTTGCTAGTCTTGAATTCCTCTGGCATCATATCATTACGCCACTTTGCTGACATTTGTTGACCACAGCATTGACGTAATATCTCCCAGCTTGAAAAGTAATCTATGAGATTTGTCCTATCTTTCTCTGTTAATCCATAACCTGCTACATATTCATCTACTAATTTAGGAACCCCGCCTTCTTTAACTGATTCCATATCCTGTATGAATGCAACAGTATGCCCATCTCTTTCTAATTCTGTTCTCATTTCCTCTGCCTCTTCTCTATCAATGGCAGCTGTAAAGACAACTGCATTATCACTCAAGAAATTATCTAAACTAATATGTGCCTTGATTATATATGTAGTACTTTCTGCTCTTCGTAATTCTTTATATCCTTTTGGTCGTTGCCAATACTTCAATTCCACATCAGCAATCTGTTCTGGATCATTCTCAACTAGATAGAGGAAGTAACTAACTGCGACCATATTGAATAGTAATGTAGTTGCAGTACGTGGTTTCCCTTGTGTTACAATATGTCTCTTGATAGGAAATTTTACATGTTTAGTTGTTGTTGACGATGATGATGAATGAGCTACGACATTATCTGTGTCTGTAGCACTATGACGATGCTTATGTTCGGAAGGTAAAAAGTTATTAGCATAATATTGACCCTCATCAATATGATTAGCTTCTTTCAATTGCTTTGATATGTCACCAACGAAGTGGTGAGATATTGCAATCGTTGCAATTATTGCATAGAGAGATACTAATGTTAATATAGATGGACGTCTCATGTTTTTCATTGTATATTGTAACCGTTCGCTAACCCCCGGCTAGTACTTCACTTGTTCATATTATACTCCGCTTGTTAACAATCTGATCCTTATTGTATTTAAATCACCCACATAAAGTACGATATATGATGATGCACACTGCAGCCTGCAGCACAAATACCTACTTATGTATAAACGGCTACCATAGAGAGTTGAGTGTCGATGAACAAGAAAGAACATACTTGATGCCACCCCAAACTTCACACCACATGAGTTTTTGGCTCTAAATCCACTGTAGTGCTTTCAATATTAGTATCTAGGAGATTAATCAACAATCATATGTGATCGTCTTTACATGAGTTATCTATTTCTAAGACCAACATGACTAATAATGTCCAAAAGCATCATGAATAAGCAAGAAAACACCAAAAAAACGCCCGAATTCAGTGTGTAGCATATGAATGGATGTGCAATGACACAGGGTCATATAAAATAATCAAAAAACATTGTTTAGGTACATACATAGATGATAGACAGTCAAAACACTTTTATAAGACCAATTACCTACTTTTAATGCCACAAATAGCAACAAAACGCCTGAGAAAACACACAAATGTCTATCACGCCAATGACCGCTGCACCAAAAGCATCAGCTCAAGTTGAATAAGCTTCTTTGGGGTACTTGTGAAGTATTTTGATGGGTGGGCTACGGTCATACTGCCTGTTGATGTAACTGTGCAGCAAAGTGGCGTTTTGCGCACAAATAGCAACAAAACGCCTGAGAAAACACACAAATGTCTATCACGCAATGACCGCTGCACTGAAAAGCATCAGCTCAAGTTGAATAAGCTTCTTTGGGGTACTTGTGAAGTATTTTGATGGGTGGGCTACGGTCATACTGCCTGTTGATGTAACTGTGCAGCAAAGTGGCGTTTTGCACACAAATAGC
>Ga0214477_100615_pt1 | contig 23764 bp, 19 predicted proteins | sample M1_20Mar14CPVII9_FD_165058 | JGI IMG/M metagenome (GOLD analysis project Ga0214477, IMG submission 165058) | Marine eukaryotic communities from Monterey Bay, California, United States - M1_20Mar14CPVII9sort6BwellC16 | ecosystem: Environmental > Aquatic > Marine > Unclassified | place: USA...
GAAATGATTTAGAACATGCCGAAAGTTTAATACCATGTTGCAAAGTATTAAAGAATATAGCACTTGCTGCCAATGGTCAATATATAAACTTGATTTTGGATGTTATACCTCCTGGAAATGATACCAAAGATGTCGAGTGGGCTTTATATGAATTGATATCATTTGGAACGCTAGGTGCTGGTAATTCTATTGATGCAATTGGAATTGAAGCAGCGGCTACTACTAGTGCAATATTGTATGATGCTGGACTACCTCAACCCAACCCTGCTACAGTTGCATGTAAGACGTTACTTCCAGCATTATGCCGTGGATTAGTCTGTCCAACGTCGACCTTTGACTTTAAACGAGAAGTGGCATGGGCAATTTGGAATGCATTATACTTTCCTCCAGCATTGTATGATTCTCGTGATTTTGTTAACTTTCCCCATGTTAATTCCGAGATTGTTGATATAATACAGAATGAACTCTTGGAATACCTACTATCTACAGCAAGGGCAAGTGATATTGGTACGAGCTTGATAGATTTGATTAATACAAATGATAGAGATGCAATGGAGGCATGCTTGAATATTATCAACATACTACTTGAACGGTTTGGTAATCCAACTTCGGCTAGTACTTCACTTATTGGACATGGATTGGTAGTAGTCTTTGATGAAGCTGGATTAACAGATGCTCTATGGGGTGTTTGTAATCATGATTCGGACGAGAGTATAGTTGCTGAACTTGCTGCTGAAATCTTGGATAAGTATTATGACAAGGAGGACGAGGAAGACGAAAAAGAAGACAACATGCTCCAGCCTTCTTCAACTGGTAACCAATTTCAATTTGGTGTACAACAGCAGACTGGAATTAATTATCTAGCACCATCAATGCCCCCTGTAGGAAGAGGACGAGGCAAGGTGATACCGGCATGGATGCAAAACAATCATTAGATTACATTCAAGACTCTCCCTATTTCAAGTCCTCCCTTGGGACGTGAATAGCTTGGAGGACGAGTCATTGTATCTTTTGACATCGTCCTTCAAGAGTCTAAGCTCACGGTCAATAGATTGAACAGTTTCAGTGTCTCCATTTGAAACCTCTCTGGCCATTTCAAGATCCTTCTCGGCAGCATCAAAGTTGTGTGTCAGCCTTAGAGCTCTTGCTCGGCGAAACCAAGCCTTGGGATTACGATCATCAACTTCTATTGCATCGGTACAGTATTCAATACATTTGCTGTACAGCTTTAGGCGTAGAAAACATGCCGCTGCATTCAATAGACAAAGTTCACGAATAGCATCAGCTTGTTTCCTCTCATCTAGACTACCATCAAAGCAATATTCAAAGTATATCAGAGCTTTCTCGTACAAAGCCAATGCTTCTTTGTAGTTGTGCTGTGTGAAGAGAGTGTTGCCTTGTTCTTTGAAGAGAACCATTTCATCCAATCGATCACAATTCGTCATTGCCACAACTGGAAGATGCGCGTTAGCAAGATTTTGATAATGAAAGAAAGATGATAGTAACTTCTGTTAGTAAATGTCGTTTGCAAGGGTAATCAACTAAGTTAGTGGAAGGCCGAACGGAGTAGTCAAGATTCCCGAGGCTTCATTATTAACACAGAGTTCATGCAGCAAAGCGATACAAACGCGGACTTTCCTGCACGTTCGGCACGTTTATCTCCTGAGCATGAACATTGATACCGGTGACCGCAGGTCTTTTCTGACGAGGAGTTGGGGTTGTTGTGGTTATTAATCTTTTCATTTAGTTTCAGTAGAGCCTTCTTGGCGTCATTGGTCTGTTCTCGTAACTCTTCAACATCCTGATAAGAATCCCATTGACTATAAGATTTTGTAAGTGTTGTATTGTTTGTTGTATTCTTGTCTTCTGCAACTGGGCTGCTTGCTTTATCAAGGCTGTCTTCCAATGATTTGATGTGTTTCTCAAGCTTGTCTCTTTCCTTTTGCATCTCCTGATGAATAATATCCTTGATACCAGGGCTAAACATTGTTTAGTTGTTGAGGAGTGACGAAGTGGTGTTCATGTTACCATCCTTAGATGGTCATTTTTCATGTGTATCATTTTTTTTAAAGTATCGGTACATACCTCACTTCCAACACTTCACAAATAATCGAAAAGAACATCCAATATTTCACACAACAGCCGTCGACGAGACAACGAGCTCGCCACCGGCGGCATAGACAGGATAGCGGTAGTGGCATATTGGTGACGGCGATGACAAGCAGTTAGATCCTGAACGACACTTAACTATCAATATGAGTAGTGGCAATACAACACAGGCCATTCAAGTTCTACACAAAGTAAGATTACAGCTGCTTGAGTTGCAAAAGACAGAGCCCCTCGAGAATATTGATGCACACCGCGATGATATCAGTAATGAAATAGGCATTGCTCAAGATAAATTGCGTGAGTTGAAAGAGGCCGAGCAGAGAAAAGCTGAATTGGAAGCTCTTTGCAAGTCTTCCCAGCACTTGGACAACAAGATGGAGTTTGCCAATCAATCAAAAGAGTTGGTTGTTGTCAAGAACAAGATCAATGAGCTCAATAATGAAATCAATCATGCCATTAGAAATCACGAGATCGTACGACAAAATAAGAAGCGAGTATCATTAGAGATTGATCGTCTTGACAGCATTCTACACACCGCTCAAATCGAGCTATCCGAGTGTGGTGACACTCCAAGCCTACATTCTGAAATTCAAGACTATGTGCCTCTCGACATTGCACGTGAGCAAGCTCTATTAAAGCTAAATTCAACAATAAAATCATTGGGTGAAGTCAAGGAATCATTGATACGTGAACAGACCGATCATAGAGAACTGGTGTTCAATCTCAAGACTGAAATCAAGACGACTAAGGCTGATATCGAGGCAATGAATAACGGTACTTACACTCCAGCAGTGGAGTTTACGTCAAGGCTAAACGAGAGGAGACAAGCTCAAATTGATGAGCACGATAGTAAGCGTACTGATATTGAAAAGGAGATTCATGAATATCAAACTCAAATTACAAATGCTGATAAAGTTCACGATGCAAACAAAATGGCTCTGTCTAATGGGGTCTCAGAACTTGAAGAACAACTATCCAACATGACATCTTCCTACGCTGCAGAGTTGTCTAATCTTGAATCTACCTTGACCAAGCTGAAGGAAGAACAAGCTGCCAATTCTGTAGTTCTAGAAGAGCTAGAAAAGCGAATGGCGTCTGAGAAAGAAGAGGAGAGGTTGCTGCAAATTGAGGCTGACAAACGTTTGCAAGAGATAAAGGAGGAGAAAGCCATCGAAGAGAAGGAATACTTTGCAGCACTATGGATACAGCTACGCTGGAAGGCATACTTGAAACGCAAAGCATTAAAACTATCAAAGAAGAAGGGTGGTAAGAAGAAGAAGGGAAAGAAGGCTAAAAAGTGAGTACGTCGGTAGATTTCAGTACACAGGAAGGCGTAAAGTTTCTTCGTCTATGGTACTTCTAGATTGTGACACCCAGAGTCTAGCTCGAAGGACGATTGCTTTAGCTCTAGAGATAGTCAAGATCCTAATTCTAGGTCAAACATGCAATTCTCCCTTTATACTTCATTGTTCTTCTATATCTATCTAATATCCCATAGACATACCAAAACAAAGAACCCGAGTGTCAAAAAGAATCAATAGACTTCTTCTTACAACCTTTTACAACATCAAGACAAAACCAAACTTGAAGTCATCTTCCTCCACTACCAAAGAGCTATACTTTCTTTCTTCTTTCATTTTATGAATATATATGAATCAAATCTCCTAAGGGTATCAATCCCCATGCCAAAAAACCCATACCCAATCCATCGCCAACTAAAACCACATTCTTCTTAGTTTCCTCCATTACGCATCTTCTTACGTGCCGCCTTCTTCATACCACGTGTCGAAAAGTTGGGTAATGCCTGTTTGGCAGTACAATAGTTACGAGGACAGGCATCACGACAACAGAATTCACCAGGATTACCGCCAATGCAAGGTTGACCAATAGTTGGACATTCATCCGTAAAGTCGGTGGGATCGGGTGCTGTACATCCTACGAAGCTAGCGGGTGGACAGTTGAATGTTGGAGGTGTTGGTGGGGGTGGAGTTGGTGTGGGTGGTGTGGGTGTTGGAGGAGGAGGAGTTGGTGGCGTTGGAGTTGGTGGTGGATTCTGTGGACGAGGCTGTAATGTGTATTTTGTTGTAGTTGTGTGTGACATGTGATGTGTTCATAATATTTTTGGGATTTCATATTATAGAGATATAGATTCGAGCGTTAGATACATGAATTGCAATATAAAACAATCATTAATCAAACAATTGCAATACTTACAGTAGGACGACGTGTAGGCCTAGGAACGGGAGGTGGATTAGGAGGTGTGGGTGGACGAGGAGTGGGAGGCCTAGGAGTAGGCGGACGAGGTGTAGGATTGAAACTTTGCAATGAACGTTGCTGTGTGAAGAACTCAATATCCTCGGTATCAATTACAGTATTCTTCTTATTGAGTCGACGTTGTTTACGGTTTTCACGACGTGAAGTAAGGAGTGTTTGACGATCAACAGTAACAGCTGATGATGCCGAGAGTGATAGGATGGCAACGATTGCAAATAAACTTGAGTTATGCATCTTTGGTTGTTGTTGTTTATTGTTTATGGGTCCTCGATTGATAGACTGTTCAATTGAACTATGTGACAATGTGCTAGATAAATGCCATACTACAACACTTCAAATGGCGTTGAGTAAGCGTCTAAGTCCACTCTCTACTCGCTTTAGATGCGGCGGCAACATTGCAATATCTAACGCATACGTTAGACAAGAAAGCAGAAATAATTCAGGAAATTGGCGAGGACGGTATCTTACTTCTCAACTCAACTCTCAACTCGAATCTAATTGCCAACTTTCCCACCGAGAGATAACGGCCTCACAATGGCACATACCTATCATTGCAATAGCTAGGTAATTCATTATATTCCACTCATTCAGTATTGCAACATCCCCAACACAAAAGCTCCTTGAACTGCAACTATACAACAAAATTCCAATCGCACATAAAAATGAAGAATCTAATTGCAATCACGGCCATTGTGGTACTAACAACCTCATCTACACTCGTCACTGCCAAGGATACTATTAAGCATAATAATCTACAAGAATATCGTCGTAATAAACAACAACGACACGAGTATAAGAAGCAACTCCGTCGAGCACAAGTACAACATGTTAATTCTAGTGCTAATACACCACAACACATGAGACGTCGAAAGTTACGAAAGAATAACAACAATGTAGTTGACAATAGTGAGAATAGTAGTGGTCTCGAAGAGGATGTTGAATTCTTTACAAACTTAAATTATCGTAAGCTACAAGGTATGAGTATACCAATGACTAACCCACCCAATCCTAGTCCAATTATTCCCCCTCCAACACCGGGAACTGCCCCTCCCGTTCCTGTCATTACCGAACCACCAGTTCTAACTCCACCTACTGCAGTTGATACTCCACCACCCGTACCTGTTTCGGGCGTAGTGTGTGCTGCCGGTGAGACATGTACTACACCTGGTGAGATCTGTTCTGATGGTACAACCGATACATGTTGTGATGGTAGTGAATTAGATGCATTTCAATGTACATGTGGTACAAATGGTTTGTTTGGTAATTGTGGTAAGACCAATGGATGTGATGATATTACGTGTGGTGGTGACACTCCTAGTCCTACACCTGCTCAAGCTGGGTTCAATTGTCCTGCGGTAAGTTTGTTTAAATGAATGTGTGTTTCATGAGAAATGCGAGTGTCACGACATTTTGCTCACATGATATGAACACTTTTTCTTTTACCGAATAACAGGCAAGTTTCGTGGGGTGTACAGCACCTGATCCACAGGACTTTGAAGATGAGTGTCCTACTATCGGTGAACCTTGTCCACAGGGTAATGCCGGTGAATTCTGTTGTCGTGATGCCTGTCCTCGTAACTACTGTACTGCTAAGCAAGCCCCAGCTGTGAAGAAGTCGGGATTCTTATCAGATTTATTGACAGAGTTGGAGTTACCCATGGATGAGATTGCCGCTGCCATTCCAAAGTTCACTGTGCCCTTGGAGTTTGGAATGGATGAAACGTTGGAGGCATTGTCAGCACTTGAGGAGGAAGATATCCCAGTAAAAATGTCACTACCCTAAAAGTTCAATGATGAGTGTGTAGAGATAGATGCACATAATATGTACAAAGAGAAAGAAGGAGAGGGGAGCAGCTATTGCTTCCTGAGAGAAGAGAAGTGTATACGAATATGGTTTACATAATGTTCATAGAGAGAATGGCGGGAATGTTTTTGTTGGGTCGAGCTACTGTTTAGATAAGTTGGATATATGTTATAGAAAGTAAAAGTGAAGGATTGTGTGTTTTGTTACACCTTGAATCTAAGATTGCATGTAGAAGTATGTAGGTGATAAACTTTCAGCCTGTCTTTGTATTGACATCTACTGACGTGCGGAGAGCTTAAGTGATTTTTATGTAAAAAGCAAAGCGGTATCAAGATCATTACTAATTATTGATCTCGGTACTCGGTACGAGATTTAGCAGTACATTTATATTTTAATTATAGCTCGCTAATACTGCTCCAATAAATCTATTTCTAGCATACTTCTCCTCCATTAGCACCTTATTATTCAAACCTAACATATATGCTCTTTCATTCATAATAGCATAGATTGACAGCCGGCATCCACACAGACTCTAGTCAGCTGTGTTTAACTTTCACCATCCGAGTCCTAATCCCCAGCTTGTATCATAATATGATACTTGAGTCTTCTCACACGGTCGATGGTGTAATTCATACCTGTCATAATCTTCTTTTGATGTAGCTGTCTCATGAGTGTCAATTGTATTTGGACAGTATGATATCTGTGAAGTGCATATCTTGTCAGATGATGCATATGATATGTCATCATCTGAAGTACTAGCTGAGGTAGACAAAGAGTTGTCTATATCAGATGACGAGGAGTAATTACTTGATGTAGCATTACATGACTTGGTTCTCATTATTGAATCGTAATCATCAAATGACGAATTGCTGCCCGTCGTTGATGATGATGCTCTTGTTAAGAAAAGAGTCCTCGGGGTAGTAGTAGATGATGGCCGAGTAATGGACAAGATAGACTTTCTTGATGAGAGTCTCGATATCTGCTTAATAAATGGCTGAGATCGATACATTGTGTAGCTTGATGAAGATAGGGTGAACTGCAATGCAATTGCAAAACAAATGATTAGATCTTTGTAGTTTGGATTTCAATGAACAGTTCTTCTCTCGATTAGCCACCCCCCAAATCACTACTAATATAATACAAACTGATGGTATAAATCCTATTGGTGCCTTATAATAATTGATGATGGCCAGCGGTAGATCGTCCTGGCAGCTTACATATTCGCCATCTGCACCTTATTTTTTAGCTTGTTTTGTTGACACCCAAACCACATAAAGGTCTTGCCTTTAGCACTCAGATTTGGCTCTAAGGCACAGCCTAAGACACTCACCGTATTGGGAGTCTAATGGCAGTAAATGGGAGATGAACGTACAGAGTCGAAGACTGTCTCCATCGACTCCAAATCCACATTACATTACTCGATTGTCGATAAAAACTACTTGATTGGCTGCTGCAGCATTAGACAGTAATCTTTCTAGTGCAAATTTAAGTAGCCTCTATTATATCTATCAGTATCAATCTTTGGTGTCCTGCCCTTCTTCTGCTCCACTAAAGTTTGTGGGCTTTGTCGTTGTGGTTGTGGTACAATACAGGTCCCTAATCAATCAACAACTAGCAGTATACTCGAAGAAATAGTATTTCTCGTAGTGTTGGCCAACGTTGGTTTTCAAAATGAACAGCCACATAACCAGCCTCTCTAAAGAGCATACTGAAGAAAGCCACAAGTTCTCCGGTGGTTCTAGTTCGTAAGCTCCAAGGTAAATCATACATCCATGTAGCATAATGAAACTCAAGTTGGAGCTGATCAGGAAGTAAATGCATCAAATCATGTTCTCTTGAGTATCGTATCATATTGGTAATCACGCCGTATTCATATCCTTCTATATCCATCTTCATATAGTTGATCCGAGAAGATGATGTGTGGTTATTGTTGTTTGTAAATCCGGCTGTATTAATCAGATCAAAGTAAGTATTATATTGCCGATTGTTTATTGAGTAACTTTCTTTTCGGTGGCTAATACATTGACTGTAAAACTGAACTTGTTCTGTGTCTGGTTTGTTCTTTGGATGTGTTACTGTGCAATCAAATGTTGCAACATTGCATTTTGTTTTAATCATTTGATTTTCAAATCCCCATTGATCATTAGAACCAATTGATACAACATTACACTCCTCTTTAGAAGCTAAAGTAGTGATATCAGATTCATTCCCAACTCCTTGAAATACCTCTTGTGTAAAGAATGGTTCATGTTGCCATCCACAAATATACTTCTGCTCATAACCATTCCCTAACACTTTAAAACCAATACATGGGAACGAATCTTGAGGAAGAGTTGGCCCAAGAGCGATATCCCAACGCTCATGTGTTTCAGGATCTAGTACATTTACAAATCTACCATTATTATCTTGATTTGCCATTGTACCCGTGAACTTGCCGGGTAGTTTTCTTAGATAGTATCCACCATTTCCATTATCTTGAATCCGAAGAGCCGAAATGATTTCATCTGGTATAGATTGTTGTTTCTGATTAGATTCTGTATTATCAAATACAAATGGTGAGAATCCACGTTTATCATATGTTTCACCAATAGCATTATTCAAGAAGTGCTCCAACGCCTCTAAGTTACCACCCAAGTTATGATATTCATATGCTTCCCAATATAACTTCTCGAGGTATGTTCGATTATTCGGACTATAGTAGTTCCATATTCCTGGACAGAAGTTAACTTCCTTCTTATTATTTGCAGTTGTAGCTGTTGGTAATGAGAATGTGTGATCTATATCATAATTTGATGATTGTATGAATTTGCCCGTCGATATCCATAAAGTAAATATACATATTGAGATAGATAGAATTAGAAGAGAGTGAAAGTTACTGCTGTTTCTCATGAGAGTATATTATGAGGTATTCTTTTGCTTGACTTTATTTATTACAGTAGCGTTGATTGTTTGCAAACCGGATATCCTACCGCACTGATATGATCTTAATATTAATTCATATCATTAATCATTACTGTCTGTTGCTGTATCACATATAATATGTTGGTACAAACTATCTGATATAGCCTCGCTTCGCTCGGCTAGCCTGCTTGCGCAGTAAAGTTGCCTTATATAAGGTACTTTGTATTAGTGTTGTTGTTCTTTATCTTCTTTGAAGAACAGTGGAACTATTCTGGGAATGCTCTACACAAAAAAGAGAAGGCTGGATTTTGATATCATGGATACTGGCAAAATTTCAATCCCAAAATGTTTAAGCGATGTTTGGCGATGATATTGAGCTATTTTATAGAGCGTTCTTGATATGTACGCTCGCCAATTTATCGCATGCGGTACTCAGCGTTACCGATATTCAAGCTCTAGTAATATGATCAGCAACCTCCAATTTTTCTACAACTCTCATAATGGTATCCTTCTCATTTTACAGTTCAGTATCTAATGCCATCACATCAATATCTGATTAGCGTTTTACATTAATACGGCATGATATCCTATCACACTAATATCAGGCGGTGCCGACGAGTTTCCAAATGGCATCGTCATCTATATTCGATTGCATTGTCATTATGGATCATAATAGTAATAATATGCACATCATTAATATTAGGTGTATCTTCTGCAACACATAATATTATTGATCAGCCACATGTAGAGGATAGTAATACATGTAATACACAAATAATACGTAAAAACACCGATGGGTCAATGACATTATATGAACAGACATATCCAATTTCAACATCTAACAAGTATGGCTATAAAGTATCTAGTTCACTCAATAAGATACAAAAGCATGCATCTACTTTGCTTACAAGACTTTCCGATACACAACAACAACATTTAATAATGAGTTTTGTGTTTGATATTGTTGAAAAGTTAATTGAAGAATTATTATCATTAGCTTTGTTGCATAAAGAACAGTGGGAAACTATTGTATCAGCAGACTCAATGACTATAAATGAACGAAATGCAATGGATCACTTTAGCAGAGCAACTAATGCATGGAAAGTTATAACGATTATATATCAATGTTTATGGCATACAGTACAAGAGTATGATCATGTCTTTACTAAATTTGATCAAGAAGCGATTGTGTCTGGAGAATCTTCCGTACTTTTATTATTGGCAGATATGCATCATCAATCTTTTTTACACCAGGGCAATAATGGACAAGCTTCTATTGCATATAAGTATCTAGTCCAAGCAGAAAAGAAGACTGAATTATCATTAACGTTACTGGCTGATGTTATCGATAGTAAATATGATTTGGGGATGGATGTACAGCTGCAGGTTAGACAGGTTACTGAAAGTATGGCATTCGCCAGCGTGAGGATAGGTGCATTATTGTCTGATATGTATGTAGCAGGATATATTATGGATGAAGATTATAATCTGCACTTCAATCCTCAGACCACAAAGGCACAATTAGATGGTGCATCAACAGGAAAAAGTACATTGAGTGATGGACAAATAAGAATACTAAATTGGGCTAAAAGCAAGCTATTCAAAGGACATGCCCTCTACAAGAATATGGAAAAGAAACGATTAGCAGCAGGCGATAATAACTATACAGACAACCAAATGAACATAGCCGATGTATCCAATTATATAGGAGTTCTTTTTGGCTACCTTCTGCAATGGGAACTGGCAATTAAGCCTCTACATGACAGTCTGGAGATATATGAGTCATTTCTAGGTGAGCACCAAAGTAATCAAGCTGTAGATGAAGCTGTAGAAGTAGCTACAAGCATGGTTTCAACAACACAGAGTTTATGGGAAACTTTTCTAAACATGCCAGGCTTGACAGATGCAGCCAAACATACATTTCGGAAACATTTGGTATTGCGTCGATATGTTGAGAGTCAAATACCAATGCATCATCTATTAGTAGATGGTGACGAGCAATACCATGAAGACTCATATAGTCACAACAATCTTCTCTACTCAATCGATGGTGAAAATGAGGAGCTGTATGACGAAACTTTGAAAGAATACCAAACATTGCTTGATGACTATCTGAAACTGATCAGTGAACTCCCTCCTGACGGAAGTTATTATGACATGGGATTTGATGCATACGGCGATTCTGCCAGTAATACAGTACAACACGATAAAGTATATGAAGGGAGTATCAGATCAGCCATCGGTTCCATATATCTAGCAAAAGGTCAAACGATGAAAGCAAAGTTTGAGATCGAATCGGCAGTGAGTCTGATAAGAGAGGGAAGCTTAAACGGTGAGGCAAGGGAATATGAAGATGTAAATGGAGAATTAATTGACTACTCTGTCGAGCTTGAGCTTGCTAATGCACTGCTAAGCCTTTCGTATGTTCATCTCGGATTGAGTCAATTCAAGAGTAGTTTCGACACTTTCGAGGAGGCAATGGACATATTTCAAACTGAACTTAAAGAAGGTGAAAGTGTGATGAATCACATAGACTTGTCTGAAGAGAAAAGTAGTGTCATGAGTAGCTGGAGTGAGAAACTGACAGGTTTCATAAAGAGTAGCTTGGGAGGTGATGATATACAAGATGAAAAGAATGTGAATCAGGAAGAGAGAATATCAACAACAGTGAAAGATGGTATATCAATCAATCTAGACAATTATCATGTGAATGGTAATGATACCAGATCCGAATTATAGCTAAAACTAACCAGTTGCACTGATCCAATCTCCATTATAATTATACTCTACTCAGCACTTAATGCCATCAAGATATGTTTAATCTCCGTTGTCATGCACTTCTCTTTGTCAGACGAGGCTAAAGACCAACAGAGCAATGCTTTCTCCGACAGATGACCTTCTTCATTGAGTGAATACAAAGAAGCCCTGAAATGAACTACCTGACTCAAAAGCTGTTCCACAATCCTTACAACTGATTCGAGGTTCTTCTTCACATCATACTGGAGTGAATTCGAAGATGAATCTGGGTTATCATAGTCAAAGTTGATGTTGATCATTTCTTTCCCTTTTACAATTGGAGACGTCAATGCCATAACATTGCATTGATAGAATCCACTCGATTTGATGAGAATGGCAGCACGGGATGGCCGATCAAAAAGCTGATGAGATTGATTGATGATTTCTCTTGCAATATCATTCGCCATGGTCTATTGTTGCTTTAGTTGAGTTGATTTTATTGTTCAGGAAATTATAAAGTCAAAGCTAGACAGCACCACTTCTCTTTATGGTGAAGAGAACTCCAGTGTGAAAATGTGGGACACCACACAATAACATCATAGGATGAGAACAGTAACGATTTCTTAACTGTTTGTCAAAGCTCATAATAGGAAATAGAAGAGAACAAACATGAAGCTAATAACTACCACAACGTTGATTGCTGCTGTCGTTGGTGTCAAAGCCACAACCAAAAAGAAATACCTGAGAGAGCGTAATCTTCAACCATTATCTGGAGCCAAAGCATTTAACCCGATACTCCTCGGACCAGGTGCCGCCGTGCCTTTGTTTAAGCAGTGCCTCGAGTATGGACCGGTAGGTATGCATCCTTGCAATCCGACCGAGACAATTGTTGCTGCGTATCAAGATGTAGACGAGAGGGTCAAGAACAAAGATGTTGAGATTCTTACAAACCATTGGTTAGACTCCGACATATCTTATTTAGACTTTCGTAATGGAAAACGACTGTCACATGACAATGACTATCCTGGAGGGGATTCTGATGACTACTTGTTGTATTGCTGCTCACAAAATCAAGCTCTCAGCTAATCGATCTTTGAGCATTAAGGAAGGAAAATTGTAACCAATAGTAAACTAATCATTTCACATCTTTTTGTATTTTGTTCCTCTCTCCGAGGGAGTTGTCATTTGTGGGTAATTTCACTTGACTTACTTTCCATTTGATCCCAACAACTTTAGATTCGGCGGTAAATCAGTGCGAATATAAGCTTTCTTCTTATTCTTCTCCTGTTGCACTTTATACCATTCAACAGTTCTCCTTATTCCCTCATCAATTGTATACTTACTCTTATATCCCAATAATCGATATGCCTTGCTTACATCTGCATTAGTAAATGGTACATCACCCGGTTGTGCTGGCATTAATTTGATATTTGCTTGTTTACCCACATGTTTTTCTACTAAGGATATGAATTCATTTAATGTAGTGCCAGATCCCTTGCCCAAATTAAAGATTTGATATGAATATGGTCTGTCAATTGCACGTAGTACACCATCTACTATATCATCAACATATGTATAATCTCGACTAGTACTACCGTCACCAAACTTTTGTATTTCAAGTCCTTTGGAGATACGATTAATAAATTTTGCAGGTGCCATATCTTGTCGACCGCGTGGTCCATACACTGTAAAGAAACGTAAATTTGTTATATTCATATTGTATAACTTGTGATATGTATATGATAGTAATTCACCTGAACGTTTCGTAGCAGCATAGGGTGATACTGGTTCATTCACTTGCTCAGCTTCTGAAAAGTAAGTTGATTCACTTTCACCATAGACACTTGATGAACTGGCAACGACTGTATTGGTAATATTGTATTGCTTGCTATATTCTAATATACTGGTTGTGCCCTGTACATTGGCTTTAACATATAGTAATGGATCTTGAATTGATGGACGTACGCCTGCCCTGGCTGCTAAGTGACATACAAAGTTTGGTTTATGACTTTTATATATTTGTTGCATTGCAGTAACATCATTTATATCCACTTTATACACTGATAGTAAATCACTACCCGTTTTATTTACTTTTAATGCCATTTCATTTGCTTTCTCTTGTAATAAATCTATATTACTTTCTTTAATACTAACATCATAATAGTCATTCATTTCATCTACAATTATGACCGTATCACCTCGATCTAATAATGCATAGGCAACGTGAGAGCCGATGAAACCAGCGGAACCGGTGACTAATACCTTTTTATGATTAGTATGTGGTTGGATTATTGGTATGTGAGTCCATAAATGTGGTGATGGTGATGTAAACTTCTGTTTTTGTATCGTTTTGTTGGTAGGTGCACCATCTGATGTGGTGGTGACTATTTCTCCACCACGAAGCATGGGCGTACCACCATCACTTACTACCGATATAGTCCTATTATATGGTTCAGTATTCTTTGTTGATACATACGCAGTACTATCAGATTGTTGTTCACCGTTGACATATTGAGAAAAGAAATTAGAATGGGAACCAAAGGAGTAAGAAGTGAAGTTTGTCATAACTATTAATGCTGCTAGATTGAAAATCTTCCACCATCCTCTTGGTATATTTGGTAACATTGTAGAGAGACGGGAGGGAGGCATATTGCTTTAGTTGGGTAGATTGACGCCGTTAGTTTGTGCTACTGAAGAAACACCAGATTTTTTGAAAATGGCTAACGATGAGGATACCATATACTGATATCCTGAATTTTATGAGAGTGTAGGTTGCATTGGAAGTGCTTTGTAGCGGCTTCATTGTGTATTATTGTGTGTACTGATATTGATGAATTGAGGACTGATATTATGGCCAAGGTTAAGTTCTATGCTGTAGCTGTCGGTAGGAAACCGGGAGTGTACAATACATGGGGCGAATGTCAGGAACAGGTTAGTTTCAGTCAGTTGTCAAGTATTTTTGTACTTATCATGCACTCTAATTGCAAATTGCGATGTTCTAACATAAATCAAAACATATAACAGACCAGTAAATATAGTGGAGCGATATTCAAAAGTTTCAAAACACCACATGAAGCACAGGAATTTGTTAATGCTCATTCTCAAGTTGGTGGTAGTACTGCCAGAAAAAGACCACGTGATAATGATGATGAGATGGTGACTGCCAGTGAGATGAGAATATCTGCATTATCAACTACTACAACGAAGCAAATATCAACAAACAATGCACAATTACAAATAACTATACACTTTGATGGTGGTAGTAGGGGCAATCCTGGTTTAGCTGGATGTGGAGCTGAAGTAAAGATAGATGACAATTCAACATTCAAATTGACAACCTATCTAATAAGAGAGTATGTTGGTACCTCAGAAACTAACAACTATGCTGAATATAAAGGATTGATAGCAGGATTGCATAAAGCAAAGACATGTATTGAACAATATAAAAGCATGAAGCAAACTGATACAACAATAAATAACAGACCATTATTTCATTTACAATTCTACGGTGATTCAAAGTTAGTAATTGAACAACTTAAAGGCACTTGGAGGTGCAAACATCCCAATCTACAAATCTTATATGGGCTGTGTCAAAAGTTAATTAGTGAAATAAAACAAATAGATACAAATAGTACAGTGACATGTGATCATGTCTATAGAGAACAGAATAAGATAGCCGATGGATTAGCAAATGAAGCTATGGACAAGAAGCGGTCTTGGACTACAACGACTGAATCAAGTGTGGATAATAAAAGTGATGATGACGAAAGGAAGCAAGCTTCGGTACCAGTATCAAAGAAAAGAAAGAGTGGGAGTGTTTGGGAAGCAGAGAAAGGTAGAGATGTTATTGATGTGGATGACAGTGACAGTGAAGAGTCTTATAACTGTTGATCAAGTGGGAAAGTTGGTTTATCTAAATAATACTCAAACTATCTATTTCTCTGACTATTATACCGGTTTAAGTCTACAACACAACCATTAGTATGTAGGCTCTCCATCGCTACCGCCACCAGAATTATCACTTTCATAATAATTTTGTGTATAATCGGCACCATCCGAATCTTCTTCATCCTCAACTGGCATGTCATCTCCAATAACATCATCATCATCTCCAACACCTGATGGTTTTTGATCATCCTCATTATCCATACCACCCTCTTTGGCTGCTAATTCTGCTATAGTTAATCCACCCTTTATCTTTTTAGTAGTGCCTTCTTCTCCATCAAGTATATTATTTGCAATACTACGTCGTTGACCACCACATAATTCTTCGGGCACAAACACGCCACCGCCAACTCCTCTTGTTCTCTTCTTTCCACCCAAACAATGACTCAATACATCACTTGCATCAATATTGGAGGGTGGTCTTTTTCTATCTGAATATCTTTCAACATCTGGCACCTCCTTTGTTGATCCTCTAATGTAGAATACTGAATTTTGAAATTTATGATGCATTTCACGTGATTTGGATATTAGAGATATAGTTTTGGGTGATTTAGGTTTGTTGCTGCTTGAACTTGATGTATCATCTTGAGTGGTTGTTAATGAAGTTGATGTATTAGATTCTTGTTTAATATCTTTATCAGCCACCGCCACCACCGCTGCTTCATTACTACCACTACCACCTACACTCTTTCCTCCACCATTCCTCTTCTCCTTTAATAAATCACTTTCATGTTCAAGTAATCGTCTTTCACCATTGGAATGTAATTCTAAATCAGGAAAAATACCCCCGACAGCAGATCGACCAACATTTTTTATGTCAAGACCTGCCTCATTTGCTGAGTTTTGTAAATATTGTTGTGATGCTGATCGTGGACCACCGCCGCGGCCCCTTCCTCTACCTCTACTGCCAGCCATATGAATATCTCACTGCATGAACAAGTTACTATGCCTCAGTACGATATGCTAGGTATATTGAATGGCATTTACCACCTCTTGTACAATGAAAAAATGAGAAGTGGCGATGAAACGGTGTCCAGGAATTAGAGCACATTTAGCAGTGCAGAAGAGATATCAGTACGTGCTTTCAATTGCAGTAATCTAAAGTTAGTAAACCCAATGACCCTCAAGAGTCAATGGGCAATGGCTAGGGATATTTTGTCAAGTTTCCCTCCTTCCCCTTCTTGTCTTCCCCTCCATTTCTTCCCTCTTCCCTTGCAAAGTCTTCCTCTTCTTTCCTTTACCATCGGCATCGAATAGCGATGAAGGCATTCCCCTGGTGAGTCGATAAATCAGCTCAAGACCAACAACAATGATTTTAGGCGGCTCAAAGAATCCAACTTCCTGAGAATATGTATCGTATCTTCCAAAGCACCCAATCACATGAGGTATCATCTCCACATCCATCTTCATTATCTCATGCAGGTTACTACCATTGCCTTCCAAAAAGTGATACGGAATGATCTTCTGCCGTGCCACATCTTCCTTGTCGCTACCCTTGTTCAGCTTAAAAAGTAATCTAACACGAAGTGGAGCCGTCCCAACTATCATCCCATCAGCTAATGTATGATTGGAGTCAAAGATTGCACGGATGCTTGATTTGTTGCAAAGTAAATTTTCAATTGCAGACCAACCAACATCAGTCAAGCCCCTTCCAAAGAAAGAAAGCTTTTTTAGACTGGTGTTGTTAGCCAGAACACTTGCAACTTTAATCAACACCTCATCAGTCACGCTACCGCTCTCTTGCCCAATCACCCCTAGCCCAATCTCCAACTCGACGAGTCTATCCAATACGCTGTTAGGACGTTGCAGTAAATCGAATACTGTATTCCATCCGGAAGGAGTAATGATAACGTCAAATAGATTCAGTTTTGTAAGGGACATCATAGTATTGAGCGAATCAACCATAGGGACAATAATTTCATCTCCGATTGTGCTCCCTTGTAGATTGAGGCGACTAAAAGCACAATTCTTTAGAGAGTCAAAGAAGTGGATCCAACCATCTGCAGATAATACCGTATCTCCTTGGGCTGTCAACATCGCATAGCTTATGTCAAACTTTTCCAATGTAGTATTACCCTCAAGGGCCTCTGCCAATGCAATACCTCCTTCTACTCCAATGCTACTACGTCCAAGTTGAAGAATTCTCAATGTTGAATTATATGAAAGTCCTCTAGCAAGAGCCTCGCCACCTTCAGATCCAATGTTATTATCACCAAGGTAAAGTTTCTCCAAACTTCCACTAGCTAAAGATGATGCAATGGCATCCATTCCGGCGGGGGTAATACTACCAACGAAAGTTGGAGGATAGGTTTCGTAATCTCTCTTCCCATTAAGTGATAGAGTCTTCAAAGTGTTCATTTTACATAATGACTTCCCTAAAGCAATGCCAACATCATCATCCATATCATACTCATTCAGAAAAAGATTCTGTATACCGATGACCCCCACTGCATCCACAATTTGTGTCATGAATTCAGCTGTCATACCATCACAACACTCCAGACCAAACGTGCTAAGATTAGATTTTGATAAAGCATTTGCAAGTTTCGTAACCGACTTAGAGTCCAATACCAACTTGCCTAGAACCAAATGGTCAAGGTTGTGGTTATTCTCAATAAACGGGGAAAGGATTTTGATGGTTTCGGGAGTATCCAATATGGAACGATCCATGGTCAGATTCTTAATAGATCTGTTTCCAGCAATTGACCGGTAAAAACAATCAGCTGACCGGGAAAACTGCTTATCATCCATTTCTCCTAGAATTCCTCTACCTTCAATACTCAACATCTTCAGCTTCGTATTGTTGGAAATTACATTCTTATCCCTTTCCCAATCGATAGAACAAAGAAAGTCAACTTGTTCTTGGTTCCACCCTGAAAATTCTACCCATTCAGCATCCTCGTCATTTTGTGCCAATAAGTCAAATGCCTCTTCATTAAATTCATATGGATCATCATACCTAGCCGTAGAATTGTCGTCGTCATTATCAACTCCACTGATAACTTCATTATTGTTAGCTTCGTCCATTTCGGATACATTGGCATTGCAATTGTGCCCTGATAATTCACCACCGCTACCGGTACTACTACTCATGATACTACTCTACAAAGTTTTGGTAGTTGTATGAATTGTTTTGTATAGTATTGTAGACAGTTAGAAAAATGGATAAAGAAGATGGAAATTTTTATCGCACTTTGTAGGTCGTGGTGGTAGTACCGTCAAACACTAACTTATACGACCCTTTTATTACCATCTCCTTAAGTATGCCGCTAGCCGCACTACTCTCCCTATGCTACGGCAATCTGCAAGAGTAAAACAACTCACACTTATGAATAAAATGGCGAATGAACGGATCTCCGCACCTCGAAGATTAAATAAATTATCTTGCTGACGTTGACGTGACGACGATATGCTGCAAAGTCTAAGAGCATAGCTAGTATTATCTCGTCAACAACAGGGTAGCAGTGATCTATATCCTCGCTTATCAGTGAAGCTGCAGTTATCCTACATACACGCATTGGTTGCAATTATTTATCGGTATCTTGGCATATCAAAGAAAAAAATGAAGATTGCAATAGCATTGGTGTTGGCGTCCTCGCTAGTGTATAGTTCTCATGCATTTACATCTACTACACCACAGACTAATCTTAAATTTGGTACAGTTTGTAGACAATCATCTTTCCTTAATGAGGCTACAACTACCCTCGATGCATCACCTACTGAAACAGACAACTCGTCCGAAGAAGAAGAGGTCACAACTTCTTTAGAATTTCCTCCTCCATTGACTAAAGTACAGCGTGTACAACGTGCTGCCAAGTTCTGGAGTTCAGCTATACCAATTGTATTATCGTACTATTCTAAAGATGCAGAGTTGCGTGTCAAGGTACGTTTGTATTTTGTGCATATCATGTGTGCATATCATATGTTCATACTTATCTGTATATCTTTTACTAATTACATGACATATTGTGACTAATACCTTCTTTGATATCATATAATCTTATAGAAATCATTCACCGGTGTAGATTTAACCGAAGAAGAGGAACAAGTAATATGGAATGAAATGCATTCTTCAGGTGCCCAAAAGTTGGCTGATACGATCACCTCTTTAAAGGGTTTCTATGTCAAGACAGCTCAGATTATTGCAAGTAGAAGAGATTTGTTTCCCCCAGAGTATACCGATGCATTAAACAACTTTACTGACAATGTCGATCCACTGCCTGTTGAATTGATCAAAACTGTTGTATCACAAGAATTATTAGTTCGAGGAGAGAAGTTTGAGGATATATTTGCAGAGTTTGATGAAGTACCATTAGGTGCAGCATCAGTAGCTCAAGTTCATCGTGCAGTGTTAACAGAAAAGTATGGATCAAAAGAAGTAGCTGTGAAAGTTCAACGTCCATCAATTGAAAGCAAACTACTTGGAGATATTGCAAATTTGAAAGCAATTGCAAAGACATTTAATGATGATTTGCCATTAGATTACTATACAGTATTTTGTGAGCTGGAGAAACAATTGGCAGATGAGTTCAACTTTCTAGCGGAGGCTGTGGCAATGGACCGGATCTATGAGACGTGCACACGAGATGCTAATGGTATGCCTTGTGAGAGTCCGATCGTAATGCCTCGTCCAGTATCGGGATTGGTTAGTAGAAGAGTATTGGTCATGGATTACCTTGAGGGCGTTCCACTTTCTCGTGCTGCCGAAGAAATGTTAAAGAGAGGAATCAGTCCTGATAGTCCTGAGTCACAGTTGTTTGGAAGACGTTTATTGAGAAGTTTGACAGACGTTTTCGGTCGGTGTATTTTGGAGACTGGCTTCTTCCACGCAGACCCCCATCCAGGGAATATATTTGTGCTAGATGACGGCAGAATCGGTTTAATTGACTATGGACAAGTAAAGCAGATTGGCGGTAGAGCTCGTGAAACATTATCAAAAGTAATGTGTGCTCTAGATGACCGTCAAAGTGATGATAATCCAGACGATTTGGATAAGATTGGTACACTAGCATTGGAATTGGGTGTCGAGCTTGCAGATGATGCACCACAAGAGGGGCCAGCAGCCGTGGCCATGTGGCTCTTCGATGGCAGCGTAGAACAACTACCAGGAGGTTACGATAAAGGTGAATTGTCTCCTAACTCGCCAGTCAAAGCTTTGAAGAGTTTTCCACAAGACCTTGTATTAGTTGGTCGAAGTAGCATTCTAATCAAGGGACTGTCCAATAGATTAGGAATACCGTGGAGTCTCTCAAAGGAATGGGCACCTACTGCTCGATTAGTATTGGAAGGCAACACCAATCAACCTACATTAACAGAGGATACAAAGACAAACAAAATCAGAATCAAGGACGTGTTGAGATTACTCAAGACATGGGGTAGAGGCAAGGCATCAAGAGCTATCTCGAGACTGCCGGCACCAGCGAGAACAAAGGTTGCGGCCATTGCGTTACGAGCACAAAAGAGAAGAGAGGCAAAAGAGGCCAAACAATAGTAATAGGTAGTTCTATTATAATCAGAAAAGTTAAAGTCTATATATGTGTATGTATTCTATATTAATATATGAGTATATTCTCTCCTGTACTATACTCTATATCAATCTTTACCATCCCACCATATTGCAATATTTCTCCCTGGAAATGGTAGCACCTCTCTTTTAAACCGACTATCCTTCTGAAGCAGGTATTGTATAAACTCTTCATATTCCATAACATGTTTACCATTCAATCGTCTATTTGGAAAGCTAGTGCCAAAAACACAGCAGGGTACTACAATAAACGGTATCTTATATTGTAGTGCTGCATCAATAATAGATTCAGTGGCGTTATCAGCATGCAATCCAATCAATAGTGATGCATTTTTCAATGCGTCTTGTAAGTATATATCATTTGCAACAGTCTCATCTGTGAAACACATGTGTATCTGTGATACTAACATCTGTAACTTGTCATGTATGAAGTCGGAATTTGATATTAGATGTGCTTCCATACTTTTTTGCCATTTGATGGGTAACTTTGATAATACTTTGGATTTATATGTTTGCTCAACATTTGCAATACGTGGTTCAATCATCAGTACTTTTACTTGGTGACACATTGAAAGTCTGGCTGCTGTTTCTCCTTTACCCGAGGCAATGTCGAGAACATGACGACTATCTGATGACTTGATGTGTGGAAATGTATCCACTATCCATTTCACAAACCTCTTATGTCTATCATGTGTTTGTGTCCTCTTCTGTCTATTCGTAGCTTTTGTATTTGTTGTATTGATCATATCCAACTAAATTGAGTGGTATATAATTTATTTGTATGAGTGCATCTTTTGCAACAAATTATGAATGCAGGTTTTTACTATTGCACTGAAGCTTTACTAATAAGAGAGGAGATAGATTAGAACTATCTGAACTAAAGAGACTTATTCAAGGACTACTGTGATTTATACCGTTTGGTCGCCCTATTATCATTTTTTTGTGTGCAGTGATACTTGTTGCGGCGGCGGCGCTGACTTTAGAGGTGGTGATATAGCATAAATAATAGGAGGATAAAGTGGCCGTGTGATAGGCTAGCATTTGCCAGTATTGTAACTTCTATCTAACCACTTGCATAGCATTTCCATTGTCAGCAGTTTTGACACACCAATCGACAATATTATCACCCGCCACCCCCTAGCTCCTTTCTCTTTCGGTAACCATAACATAATATGAATTACATATCATCAATTGTATCTAATATCATGAGTAGTATCACCGGTGGTAGTGATGAAGAATCGAGGCACAATTGCAGTGATGTAAATTCTAACAGCGATACTAATAATGATGACGATAATTCTGAGAGTAGTGTTGATTCAGAAGATTTATATGGTGGTGAACCTTATGAATTTGACGAAGAGGCATTTGACTTGCTAAAACGAAATCATAAGTATGCTGGGTGGGTACAATTCAGTGGTTGGAGTCAGGAACAAGTTGACTTTCTTTGTTCAATTAGTTGGAGAAAGGATGGCAATGTAATTTCATCTACTACCAAGCTGAAAAATTTGAATATTGAAGGGTGTGAAGATATTCTAGAAAATATGGATGAGAAGAAGCGGAAACAATTTGCCCTATCCGCTAAATGCTTTTATCGGTCCATTGCTGAGAACAGATCTATTAAGATTCTGGGCATTGATCGTTCCCTGTTGGACTCAGTTGACACCTTTTCTATCCTTTCCCCGTTTATTGAGCAAAACCAAAATCTTGATTTTTTATCACTTGGCAGGTTGGTATTGGACTCAAAGTCTGTTACATTACTTACTTCTGCTTTAACAAAGTGCAACCTGAGATCAATTAGTCTGGAGCGTTGTGATAATATGACAGCTGAATTTATGACACAGATAGTTAATGCAGTGGGAGTCTGCGGTATACAGAATCTGTACCTGGATAAGTATGATATGGATGATGATGTTGGTATTGCTTTAGGGAAGTCATTATATAAACACAATACTCTGAAGACTTTATCTCTTACGGGTGAGATTGATCACCATTCACAAATTTTCATTGGTAGTATTACCCCTGTTGGAATGGATGCAATTGCGGTATCTTTAGCAAGTGGAAGTTTGGAGAAGCTTTATCTTGGCAATACTTATATTGGAAGAGAAGGAGCTGCTGCTCTTGCTCGGGGACTAGCGGACAATTCAACATTGAAAACTCTCGTACTTCATGATAGTAATGTGGAACTAGAAGGAGGTATTTCATTGGCAGCGGCTCTTGAGGGTAATGCCACATTGGAGGAGCTTGACTTGTCCAACGCAATGTTTCGAGTCCAAGGAGATACGATATTATCTGCAGATGGTTGGATCTACTTCTTTGACTCATTAAGGAATTGTGCATTGCGTCACCTCGATCTAAGAGGGAGCCCTATCGGAGATGAGAACATACAAACAATGGTTGATTCACTCAATACTAGATGTCCCTTACAAAGCTGAATCTAGGCAGTTTTGACGTAACTTCTTCCGGGTGGATTA
>Ga0214477_100616_pt1 | contig 23680 bp, 24 predicted proteins | sample M1_20Mar14CPVII9_FD_165058 | JGI IMG/M metagenome (GOLD analysis project Ga0214477, IMG submission 165058) | Marine eukaryotic communities from Monterey Bay, California, United States - M1_20Mar14CPVII9sort6BwellC16 | ecosystem: Environmental > Aquatic > Marine > Unclassified | place: USA...
TATTTGTTCAGGTGTTTCTTCCTTTTGTTTAGGTTGTTGTGATAAGGTGGTATTGGATGGTGGTTTGAGAGAGGAGGATGTTTCATTGGCTCTTTTTGTATCAGAATTATTATTAGCTGTGGCAGATGATGCCGTGTGATTTGTTGTTGAGGGTATTGATGACATTTTATTATTATCTTTTAATTCCTCGTCTTCGTCGTCTTGACGACTTTCTATTAATGTTTGATTATTATTACTTTGAGAACGTGTTTTAACCCTTCCTTTTGACTTTGAAGAAGGTGCACTTCCTTTGACTTTGCTTTTGTGAGAATTCTGTCTTCTCTTATTGCTTTTTGATACTACTACTTTGGTATTAACTTGATGATTATCTAATTGAGATCTTGTGAAACGTTTAGGTAATTGCTGTTTCATGAACTAATCTGAAGTTTATGGTATTGTGATGAACGATGAGAGGTCTTGGTTGTTCTTTGTATTAAGATAAATATATTGAGTTGAGTTTAGGGGGGATGATGGGGAAGATATTGCGAAGCTGAGAAGAGGTCTTTAATTAAAATAGAAAGACCTCGGAATCGTCGGATAGATATGATAAGGTTGGATCGAAGTAGTAATTGATTGGCTAGGATGCTTTGCTATTAGATTTATGAGTACACTGTTAAAAGAGGAGTTAGTAAGTTGACTTTGGCTAAGGCTCTACATGACTTAAAGTTTCATAGAATTACGTTATATTTCTATTGGTTTGGATATTGTTTAACTTTGTTTGATTAATTTATGTATTTTCAAATCGTGTGATAGATTACCGTATCCTTATTGTCCAGGGGCGTAGATAATGCCCCCTCAATGAAAGGTATGGGGCTAAGTTTAGTGTCGAGGTAGAACGATATCATATTGGCGGCAGGGGAGACAATAGTATACATACGATACAATGAGCACATCAGGAGATATATCCAATAGCAGTACAACGGAATGCGGTGACATCGGCGGTGGTGATAATGATGAAAAAATGAGCACATCATATGAACAAAAAAGTAAAATTAGTGGTGGTGAGAGTAGTAGTTCTTTGGATATCGATACAGGAAGTAGTGGTAAAGCAGTCTCTGATATTGATATAATATCTGAACAACTATCTGATAGTATTATTGCTGATAATACGAACACAAATGCTGACAGTGTAGGAAAGAAGTCTATATCGGACTTCGAAGAGTTATTATTTAGAGACCCTCCTCCTAATGAAGATTGTCCAGTTTGTATGCAGCCAATGCCATATCATTCCGGTGTAGGCGGAGTAGAAAAGATATACATGGCATGTTGTGGAAAGACGTTCTGCCGCGGTTGTTCTTTGGCAGAGAGTAAAGAAATGAAGAAAGGGAGTATGAAACCTTGGTGTTCGTTTTGCAGAGTACCACTATGTTCAGAAAAAGAGACTGTAGAGAGATATGAAAGAAGGACGAGTGTTGATGATGCAAATGCATTTTACCATCTAGGTTATGCTTATTCTAATGGAAATTGGGGTAAACGTCAGAATCATATGAAAGCAATTGAACTATGGAAAAGGGGAGCTGAGCTTGGCTCATGCAATGCAAACGCTTGTCTTGCTTATGCATATATGCATGGGGAAGGTGTTGAGGAAGATCACAATGAAGCTGCGTATTACTACAAACTTGCAGCAATTGGAGGGCATGAAGTGGCAAGGCATATTCTTGGTATTTTGGAAGAGGTGAATGGTAACTTCGATCGAGCAATGAAACACTATATTATTGGAGCAAGGAGTGGAGATGATAAGTCATTGAAGGAGACTGGAAAAGGGTACAAATATGGGCTTGTTACAAAAGATGAGTATGCAAGCACATTGCGTGCTCATAAAGAATGCCAAGATAGAATGAAGAGTGCTCAACGAGAGGAAGCCGCTAATTTGAAAAGGACAAGGAACTAGGTTAAATATTGAATACGTAGATACCAAACCACTACCTATATCAAATCAAATAGTAAACTAACACGTCGAGTAGCAGTTGCATTGGCATACAGGTACCAATAGACAGGTACTAGAGATTACCTGCTTGATATTGCCACAAACGGGTATTGGGAGTCCCATTTAGCGAGCAAGATGCAATTAGCCTTTAGAACTAATCTGCAGTAGTTACGGACCATAGTAACAATAATAAGAAGCAACAATGGATATAATCAATATAGATGATTCATCAAGTGATGATGATAGTATTCATCTACAACGTGGTGGTAAATCATTATCGATACCCAAAAATAATAGTAACAAAAAATATACCCACTCCGATTCATCATCAGATGGTTCAGATGAGGAGAGTGAAGTTGATATTGATAATTACCTTGAACAATGTAAGAAACGCAGAGAAGAAGTTAGAGCTGCTAAAGATGTAGGAGGGGATGATAAGAAGGCTGTTAAGGGTGGTACTAATAAGAAGAAACGTAAGAAGAAGGTGGTACAAAAAAACACAGATGACGATTCATCTGTTGATTCATTAGATGACATTTTGAATGGCAAGTTGCCACCCAAGAAATCAACAAAGAAACAGAGGGGATCATTATCAGCAGCTTCCAAATCAGCAGGTAATATTACATCAGATTTGGTGGATACTGATGACGAGATTGAGATGATTGAAATGGCAGCAAGTAGCAAAAAGAAAAGTAGTGCAACTGGGAAGAAGAGGAAGGCTAGTAGTACTACTACAGAGGAGGCGAAGAAGAAGAAGAAAAAGAAGAAGAAGAAGGATCCAAATGCACCTAAAAATCCACGGTCTGGTAAGATACGTATATTGATATGTGTGTGTTGCTTTTGTTAGGTGTATATATCTCACAAAACAAGCCCCAATTTTATATCCCCGTAAATTATACATATACAGCATACACATACTTTACAATGGCAATACGTCCAACCATAAAAGAGGAAAATCCCGAAGCAGATTTTGGTGAAATTGTAAGTTGTATTTAGTTTGTGATTATGTTACAATTGTGTGGTTATTAGGATTGTGTTGTATATGTCATATACATTTTACTCACATGATATGCACAAATTATTTATACAGGCAAAGTTAATGTCTGCAAAGTGGAAAGAGATAGAGGATAAAGATGAGTATGAACAACAGGCAAAGGATGATAAGGTACGCTATAATAATGAAATGAAGGATTATACTCCGCCACCCCAAGACGATGATGAAGATGAGGGTGGTAATGTGGGGAAGAAACCAAAGGCCAAACGGGCAAAGAAGGATACGTCCCCATTACCCATTAGCAATCGTTTAAATGGCCCGGTTGACTTCCCATCCAATAATAGTATGGACATGACTAGTAGTGAGGATGAGAATTGGAAAATCATGATGTTGATGGATCTACGGGAATTCGGACAAAGGACTAATGGTACTGAACTTTTGAACAATGTTGAGAATCATATCAATCAACATTTCAATGGAAAATACTGTGAACAAGTTTCACTTCCTGTGGCCGATTATATGTTCGTAGCAAGGAAATACAATGATGAGGGTGATGTGGAAGATGAACGTATCCTACCATTATTGATTGAAAGGAAGAACGTGAATGATTTACAGTCATGCCTCATCACTGACAGTAAGAAGTATGCCCCGTTGGGTTTCTATGAGGCACAGATGTACAAGTTCCAATGTTGTGGTAGTATCAAACACAAGATATTTCTTATCGGTAAGTGTTGTGTTAATCAGAGATACCTCTACTCTAGCTTCCACAACTTGTGCTTTCTCACATATCTCTCTCTCTCTCTCTCTCTCTCTCTCTCAATATCCACACCCCTCCCGTACAGAGGGAGATGAGGACAACCCACATGAATTCTCTAATAAGAATACTTCATCGTTTGGTGTTGTATCTCCCGAGGAGTATGTGAAGAGGCTGAAGAGGGTCAAGACTGCACGTATGCAGTTGGAACGAGGAGAGTGGAAGGGTATTAAGTGTATTAGCACTAAGTCAAAGCAAGACACCATTTCGTTTCTCATTCAACAACTTACAAATATCAAGAAATCGTCGTTTGTCAATCCGGAGAATCTATCAGATTGTTTAACAATGAAAGTCTTTAAACAAAAAGTCAAAGAACAAATGAATGGAGAAACTTTCCAAGAGTACCTTCGACTCATTAGCCAGAAAGGGATCGGTCCTGTTAAGGCAATGAAGACGCTTCGTGATCCAGAGTTGGATTGGGATAAGGACTTTGATCCTCCATCTACCATTATCAAGAGGACAAAGTCAACACTGGAAGATAGGCCAGTGTTTTGGAATGAAAGTTCTTCAGAAGCCACCACACGTCAAATGACGAATGCCCAAAGATCAAATACATCACCTAGCACGATGTCATCCTATCAGAATGACCTTATTGGTATTGGACACGAGCCTCCTTTTGCATCAGTTGACACGACAAACAATAGTATGGGGATTAGTCAGGGTAATATTGGAAACAATAGGCAAGGACAAAGTTCAAGTGCTGCTTCTGCTAGTAGTAGTAGTAGTAGTAGTAGTAGTAGTAGTGGCGGCGGTGGTATCAGACTTGGGGGGAAGGCAACCTCGGCTAGTGCAGCAAAAGATCCAAGGAAAGCCGCACTTGATGCAGCTGAACGTCGATTACAATATCAGAGGACGGCACTACCTGTTCAAGGAGGTACAGAGAAGAAGTCTAATGATGTGGTCGTCTTGGATTCTGACGATGATATGGATGTGGATATGGATGTAGATGATGATGGTGTGATTGTGATCGATTGAGGGATGGGAGGAGGAATACATTTGGCAAAGAAGTCTATGCAATGAACAAAGGAAGGTAAGGAGCTGAATGAAACATAGATAAACAATAAGTCTTCTCTATACATACACACAATTGACAATAGAAGAGTACATGTAGAATCATGATCATTATCCTTCTTTATTCATGACACACTGGAGCTACTACTACCCCTCTAGACAATCTCGCCAAGCGTATGTATATCACATGTCAGCTTGAAAACCACTTAATCAATTAATCAATATCGATGCATAAGTACTGCTTGACTACCGAGACCTAGACTACTACTTCAAGCTGATCATACACAATACCCTTTACATAATCCTTGAAACCACCCTTACCCCCAACAACAAGAGAAGCAAGAGCCCGAAGTCCACGCTTGCTCTTCTGGGCATGTTCCACAGCACGAGAATCTTCCACAACATTCTCCACAAAGAAGTTAGCCAATGCATCTGTTTCTTCAAACACAAGATGACGCCAAATACGCTGAGCATAATGTGCACATCCGTTCGTCAAGTAATCATACTCCTCTTTGGGAATAGCCTCTACCTTCTCTTCCGCCTCAAGGATATCACCAAGGGATGCCAATCCAAGACGATGTTTAGGAAGGTCTTTGGTATCTTCCTCTACGATCATAGCAATCTTCTTCTGCCAATTAAACTGATCCATTGCAATGTTTTGTGGGCAGATCTCATTTTCATTATTATCTTCAGCCTTGGTACCAACAAGGAAGAAATGGGATACTCCAATAACAGCAGATAACTCGACACGATACATCTCATCAAAACAGTTAGATGGGATATCCTTCTTGGTAATACTAGCATCTTGACTTGAGCAGTACACAAGTTCATCATCTTTAATGATATTGTTTAGGGCAGTATCATCAATTGCTTTTGATGATTGCAATGATGATGTGGACAAACAGCGGGGTGACCATTGAAGAAGCCGACGACGATCGTCAAAGGGTCTGCCTTTAGCTTTATCGCTAGCTTTATCGTTAGGATTAGGCTCTTTTGCGACGATGACTTGAAACTTGTCGCTTAGACTATCTGCTTTATCTTCAGGAACTTGTTCAGTTGCAGGTAAATCACCTAAACATTTACGAGGGAGAGGAATTCCACCATCACTAGGGCAACAATCCGGATCAGGACAATCCTCATTGGCGCCAGCCGATGCTTGGGCAAGAAGTAAAGCAATTGATAGTATCTTCATTTTGTTTTATGATATGACTGGTCAGTGGCAGGATATAACAATACAGTAGGGAGTTGTTGCAATAGCAAAGAAGGGCTATTGATAGCTATTGATGTTGATTAGTTGGCCGAGAACTTGGAAGCTGAAGGAGGGATCACTCTCGGAAAGTCACAGTGACAAAAACTCAAACCTCTGCCAGAGTTGGTGCTTTAGATGTCAAGCATCTGTGTACTGATTCTTATCAACACATTGCAAGCTAAAGCTATACTACTATTACTCTCCCGCTACATACAATAGCTGGATATCACATATCAATGAAGTATGCCATTCAAGCTGCAGCAGCAGTTCTTTCAGCTGGAGCTTATGGCCTAGTAAAGGCTCAGGAAGCTAGAAAGCAAGAAGAACAAAAGCAACAAAAGTTACATCTACGATCTACTTCTCATTCTCATCCTCGTCTTAATGTTAATTCTGAGAGACATGCATCACGGATACTAGAAGACAAATGTGATGGTTGTCATGGTTGCGAAAACCGAACGACAAAAATACCTAATCCAGGTGATGCTGATTGCACAAAAGCTACGGAAGCCTGTGGTTTTCTCGGGCGTTGTCTACTTGTGAAATTTGTGAAACAAATTACTATTGCGATGGCGAATATCAGGGGACTCATCGTCGCAAACTAGAAACAGCTCCCTCACATGAACGATTGTTAGTTGGTGATCTTATCAAATCATTCGCTAATATTTGTCCCTTTGACACCAAAGGAATCCCTGGAGCACATCCTATGGCAGGTAAATTTGTGGCGCCGGAAATGGATAAAGATAATTGTGATTGTTGTATTAGTGATCATCATGGAGGAAAGCATTGGACAAAGAAGACACTTTCAAAGTTTCTTCAAGAAGATGTACATCATAGCGTGCTTTCTGATCTACATGCATCCCATATTGCTACTCGTATTGTCAAGACACACTGCCCAAAACAGAAGAGAGGGAAAGCACATAAGACCAACAAGTCTTCTAAATCAAAGAGAGGAAAGGGGGGTAAGGAAAGTATTGAGGATATTTTTGATTGAGAGAAGAGATATTTTGTTTGTTGGTTTAAGTTTTATGAATTGGGAGAGGATTAGAGATAGAGAGGGATTAGTCAGATAAACAAGTTTGAGTTTTAATTTAGTAGAGAGAAGGTAGAGTATTGATAACCAATAGCTTGTCTATTTACTTATTAGCCTATGTTATGTAAGTGTAAGCACTTGTATTCATTTACTTGTACTTGTGACTGTGTCAAATCATATATATTAATATTATGGACCATTTCAAAGCATCCACTCATATCAGTCCAGATATGTATTCATCCCTTCGGAGTCAGAGAACAAACAAACACCCAAAGTGATATGACTCCTCCTGGATAAGCAAAGCATCTCACTGCAATACCAAACTCAATACGAGGATTCATATTGCAATGTATCTCAGTTGCATCAATCCTATCAAGTACATCTTGAATAGAAGTAAAGGGGACTTGTAATGTGAATCCAAACACTGTCCTTGTGTTGGTTATACTCCCGGGCAGTTCAATATCTGTCGTCATACTACTACTGCTGATTTGTTGCCCACTCATCTTCATAACTTCTAACTTTTCAATTGTACGGCCAATTATCGTACCAACATCTGATCTGAAACTAGTTGCAACTCTTCTAGCAGAACGAATGGCATTCTGTAATGACTCACTAATCTCACTCTGTAACTCTCGTGCATATTGATGATCTGGTAAACTAAAGTGTAATGATTCATCCTGCACTGTCATTCTTGTTGTTGTATCAGGCAACTTGCCACGATGTAATGGAGTCCATTTCCGTCTATTTGAAAGGTCAAAGATCAGCTGAAATGGCTTTTTGCCTCGTTCGATATTGCTGTAAATGTTATCTATTGATGCCAAGTAATATATCTTCTGTAACGGACACGTATCATCAGTTTGTAGATATGATGTTCCAGTCAATGCATTCCAAAGTACCACCTCATTACTACTCTTTGATTGTCTCATTACCCAGGCCTTGTCATGGTGTAATGATATTGGAAATATGAGACGAGTTGATGACCATAAGACGCAAACAAACAGATAATCATTAGACAAAACTTACAGCTTTGCCCTCGGGTATTGAAAAGCCAATCACGAGATAAACAACAGCAGCAAAGTCAACAGGCCTCTTCTTGTTGAGAGACAAGAAGAAGTTTGCCAAGAGTATTGCATGTTCTTGAGGCGTACCAGCTAATATATTGAGACACTGTTGACTTGTTAGTACTGTTCGTTCATCTCTTTCGTCCAATACTTTCCAATCACGTCGGCGAAACAAGGGTAGTAGGCTCACATAATGTGCACAACTTGCCACTGAATCAAAACCGTGTGGTGGTGCATGATGTTCGGTGAGGAATCTTGACACAAGATGTGTATTTCCACGACTATCTGGCCAGAGGACTTGGCAATGATCGTCAGTATTGTCATATCCATTATTGAGTAGTGACCACTTCTCAACACGAGCTAGAAGCTTCTCACTCTCGACACTTGGAAAGTCTAGACAAGCTCGTGGTGGAATGATTGTAAGAGGTTGAGTAGTGGCATGAATACGAAGCATGGTGGTAGAATTGCTTGTTTCTTGGTGTTGATCACTCTCTGACTTTGACTTGTCATATCCAACAATAACATCTGGACTATGACAAGGTACAAGGCCATCCTTTGAACCTTGTCGAAGAATGATGCTCAATGGTAGAGATGCATGACCCTAGTAGGTGTTAGAAAAGGAGGAGAAGATTAGAACAGAAACTTAAAGTGCACAAGATGTGTACATGTGTCACGAAGAAGAAGAACATATCACTTACGAGGTACCTCAACTCGGTAGATCTTGTTTCCTCGTCCTCGTAGAATCCACCCATGCGTCTAAAATCAATGACAGTACAATCAAAGAGTGACAAGTCAATAGCCTCATCCTCATTATGCGTTGATGAGTCTCCTACTTCTAAAATGTTATTCAAAGGCAAACAGATAGTTTCCTTCCACTGTATAGATCCGCTATTGTTGTTAACTACGGCTTTGGTTTGATATGTCTTGCCTCTAAACTTGATCTTGACTAATACTCCTATGTATCTCTCTTTCTCGTAGTCGTCATCTTTGTCATTTGCTGATTCATTGAGTGGAGGTTCACCACTATCATGATTGTTCTTTGGCACTAGATGTTGACTACTTCTTTTACCATCATCAAGTTGGATTGGTACATTCTTTCCACAAACAATGGTCAACAGCAACGAGCAACTGCCATTATTATTTGCCGTTAAACTTCTTGATGACGGTACAGGAAGCTGAAACTGCTCATCATTGACAAAGAAACGAGATAGGCCAACATCATGAATGATATCTGATTGATGATGCTTCTTCCGACGTGTCTGTTGTGTATACTCCTTAATTCCATTGTAAACTTCTAACAAGTGTTGTTGCTTCACTCTACTGCTAATTCGATCATAATGTACAATACTGCTCGTAGTATTGTCATTGAGTAACTCTTGTTCGTTTTGAATCAAGTCATGATAAACATCACTGTTTTGTACCTCACGTTCAGTCAGTGGTATGGACAATGGAGCCGCACTAGGATTTCTTTGACGTTGTTTGATCAAGACATGACGAAGTGGTTCCTCAATCAAGCTTGTATTGCTAAACGATATACCGCTATTCGAACCCTTGAATTCCATTGTTGTAGATTGACGATGATTGTGATACAAGTTGCTGTTGTTTGTTGTCGTCTCCTTATTGTTGACATTGTTATCACCATTCTCATTATTAACAACAGGTGGTCTAATCAATGATTGACGAAACATTGAGGTTGATGGAAGTTGTTGAGGAGGTGCCTTGCATGTTGTTGGGCCACTCTGTACAGAACGTACTCGACAGCTTGATGTAATTGATAATGCTCCTTTCAATCCTTGTTGCAACTCATTACTACTACTTGATGATGAGAATTGAACATTCAATGACATTCCATCTTCTTCCTCCTCCTCCTCCTCTTCAATAGGAACAAAGCACGTACTAATCAAACAATCAGGTAAGAAGAAGAAACCAATCGATGACTTCTTCCATATCTGAAGACATACCGATGTTGGTTTATGTGATGTCAGTCTACAATTGAACTTGTGACTTAGTTTGACAACAAATGTTGACTTATCGAGTTGCTTTGCCTTTGTATCACCAACGACATTGTTATTAATGATCAGTCTAACAAAGTACCGTTCTGACGTGATTCTGCGCTGTTGTAACTTGTCATCCTTGGTGTTGTTATTAGGTGTTTCAATATCATCCTTATCTTCCTTTGACTCGACATGAGTCGTCTGGTATTCTTCATCGTAACGTTGTGAGTCAATGTCAACATTGTTTGTATACGTCTCTTCTTTATCAATAGTAGAAGAAGAAGATAGCTCTGGATGATGCGTAAACTTGATATCGTCTACTTGAATGATTAGTTGTATCTCTTGATGAACTTTACCACTAGTCATCTTTGTCGGTCCTATAAGACTACTAGGCAAGTATGATTTGTCAACTTTGGCAGCTGTTTTGGTGGTGTTGGTTGTATCTGTTGGTACAGATGTTGTCGTATTCAACAGCATATCACTGCCTGAAGAGGATTCACTAACTTTCTTCTTCTTTTCTAATGCTAATTCTCTACGAATCCTCTCCTCCATTCGTAATTGATTACTTGACTTGTTGTTCTTCTTCATACTACATTTACTGCCAAATAGATCAAGTAGATGCACTGTAATGTAATTGTATAGCATGAATAAAAGACTAATCGGGCCACGACGGGATGTGATGGATAAGACATCATCATCAACTCCTGATTGTTCGTTTTCCTTTTCTTCTTCCTTTTCTACTTCGATTAAATTTGTAGCCTTGGACAAGGACGAGTCATCCTCGTTAATCTTCTCTTCTTCTTTCGTAACCACTGCATCATTAGCTACCTCGTCTTTCGTATCACCATCACTTGTGGTCAAGGTAGAAAATCCACCAGGTGTGCACAACAGAATCTGTCTATCATTATCTTCACTACCCGTGAGTAATAAACTTTTAATACTAGCAAAGTTAAATTGCATTTCATTAACAAATTGATTTGATTGTGGTTTGCAAATCATTGTATTACTGAGTGTATTGTCATTGTCGAGCGGTGAATATGAGGAGATTTCTACTTCTTTTTCATTGCGGCTGTCATTTTCATCTTGTTCCTTCTCTTCATTATTGTCTGTACCGTCGTTATTGAGCTGCTGGGAGTGTTGTTGTGATAAGGCACCTACGTCATCATCGGCGGAGGATGGGGATTGCAGTGTGGCATCACGGTCGTCGTTTGTAGTGTGCATTGTTGTTGAACCTTGACTCATCATATCAACATCTATTGTTTATTTAAATCCAATCATTCATTCCGCCCTGAACAACTACTTGAGTGTCCTACTTCTTGTACACATTGTTTCCCCGGCTGATCTACAGGCCTCGTTAGTCTACCGCATTACTGATACTAAATGTTTGTCTCGTAGGAAGATCTTCTTTCCTATTTGCTTATTTGTTGTGAAGTGGTGCTTTACTTAGATAGGTAGGTACCTCTTAAAATCATCTCTCTTCTCTCTCTTCATGACAATACATACACATAAACTAACAGCATAACTACTTATTCTTATCAAACAATAAAGTACTAGGAGCTTTTCCAAACCCTTCCGGTAATTCATCTTCATTCAACTTTAATGTATGCAATGCAATAACTTTACACATTGCCATATGATGTATCGAATGATGTACGACAAATCCTAATTCACGTCCAATAGTTGTTGGTAGTGCTATTTCTTTGGAGGAAGTTGATGATAAGTTGAAGTAGGCTTTGATTGGTTCATTTGTTAACTGTGTTGTATCAATGTTGTTTCTGTTTGTAGTAGTAGGTTGTTGGAGTGATTCAAAGACATTCATAATATTGACAATACGATCACGACATAATTGTAAATCTGATTCTAACGTCCCGCCACGAACTCGTAAGTCATAATGCAACTCTGGCACTATATTCTCATCACGATCAACAGCTAAACTTTGCTGCTGTTGAGCAACCAACGCGGCTAACTCAATATGATCCAACGAATGTCGATAATGCTGACCGATTGATGCATTGACGTAAGGACATACCTTTGCAAATTGCTTTGTTGCCACTGTTAAATTATTTTTAGATACTAGGACATCTAATAAACCAATCTTTTGTGATAATAGGGCAATGTTAGATCGTATTAGTGGTTGTAGTATGTTGTTAGTGGAGGTCATGATGTTTGATGTGGTTAGTAGGAGGCTTGATTTGCAGTGAAATCTTCAAGACATAAAGAAGAGCGGTATCCTTATTTTTCAGTGTATGATGATAGATGATGATCTGTGTGATGATGTGTTGTGTATTCAGTTGAGTAGATAGAGTTGTTCTATGGCCGAAGGAGGATTGCTTATACTGCCGCGATAAGAACTTAGTGTTTAGTAGTGCAACTGCAGTATGACATCATCATTTATCGATGACGAATCATCTCTAACACCCTTTCGAAAGAAGGTATATAAATTAGTACATCAAATACCAAAAGGTAAAGTACGATCGTATGGATCAATTGCAAAAGAATTACAAACTTCAGCACGTGCCGTGGGTACTGCAATGGGAAGTAATCCATGGGGGCCTTGTGATAAAGTACCATGACATCGAGTTGTTGCTTCTGACCGGACGATTGGTGGATTTGGTCATACTATTGGTGAAGAATCATCAAAGGTACAGAAGAAACGACAAATGTTGGAGAAGGAGGGTGTTGTATTTGATAGTGATGGTAAGATTCATATAGATTGCTTTGTTCATATATCGTCAACAGTAGTATCATCATCGGAAGCAGCATCAGTAGTGTCATCGACCACTGCTCAAGGAAATAAGAAACGAAAAGCGAATGATAATACAACAAACAAGAAAAAGAAGACTAAATCAAAGTACTTTACGGCAACCTCACAATCAACAACAACAATATCAGAAGCAACACTAAAACAAGAAATACTAACTCTACTACAGAAACGACAAGTTGGTAAAACATGCTGACCAAGTGAAATACCCCGATCATTATCAAATCAAAACAAACTACCATCGAATATTAAAGATTGGAGAGACTTAATGCAACCAACACGAGATGCAGCACGGATATTAGTCAAAGAGGGTAAGATTGATGTTATGCAGAAGGGTGTTGTTATTGGTATTGATGAGGAATATCGGGGACCGATTAGGTTACGATTGTGTTTGGATAATCATGAGTCTTAGTTAGCTTTGGTGCGGTGTGTTACGGCGGTGTGTTACGATACATGTGCTCGAGAGGAGTTGATGAGTTGGGGTGAATGACAAAACTGGCAGTCCGCTTATGAATGTAGTTTTTGATATGCCCCTATTATATCATTTAACCTAAGTACTTTCGTAACAAATGTGAGCTACTCTTAACTTGCCTTCTTATTCTTAACTTTGCTCGGCTATTGTTCTTTGTTTACTCTTCATCTCATTCCTGATGTTTTGATACAACCGTAATGCACTTGCATATTCATCCTTTGTCACATATCCAGATTTGTATACTTCTCCGACCTTCTTCAATGCCTCATCATGCCCGCTCCTTGCTGCAATCACAAAGTGTTTCATTGCTCTATCCATGTCGCCATTATGCTCTTCGATCTGTCCCAAAGTGTGTCTTGCTTCTTCGTGTCCCTTCATTGCTGCAAGTTTCATATAATGAATACCTTTTTCGATATCTTCCTCGACACCTTCACCACTGTTATACATATTGGCAAGTGAAAAATGAGCCTCAACCGAGCCAAGCTTTGCAGCTTTGATCCACAATTCTAATGACATTCTCATATCTGACGGGAAGGCGGAGCCATCCGGTGCTATACCGATACTACCATCAAGATATCGTCTTCCTAATTCATAGTTGCATCAGCATCATTTAATTTCAGTCTCTTTTTTACTCTCTTGGTCATTTCTTTATCAGTAAAATCCATCGGCATCCTACAAAACGGACACCACTTCTTTATGTTCCCTTTCACTACCTCTTCAGCCGCTGCTAGCATACATCCGAAACACACTGTCTTCCCACAACATGCCATATATATTGTTTGTACTCCACACGCTCCAAAAGAATAAGGAATCGGGAGCATGCAGATCGGACACTCTTTCTTCGGCGGAGGATCCGCAAACAATTTATCATCATCGTCAGATATAGACGCATTAGCTAAACTATCAGATACGGTATCGATATCTACATCAACACCGCTCCTTGAAGTATGTCCATCACCATTAATTTTTTGTTCACAAGATGTGCTCATTTTCTTTCGGGTATATATACCCGACTATTTCTCTCCCGGATACGCCGATATAGCACTGTACTATTACTTCTTTATAAGCACTATTCAGTCCAAGTATGCTTTAGCAGGTGTACAACCTTCATTCTAGAGTAGATGCTATATTGTACATATAATTTGATAAGAAATTAGGATACCGTTTTGACAAAACGCATTGAATAAGAGGATGAGGTTAGGGCATTATGCAGAGAGCAATCAGATAATGACACGGTCTCTTATATTCTTCCTACTGATATCTTCATTTTCATATGATGGTCTATCTTCATTTGGGTTTGTGTCAATTAAACCGTCAACGAGGATATCAAAATTATACATTTCCACACTTCCATCTCCATCAACTGGACGACCCATCAACGACAATGATAATGATATATCAATCGATACCATTATAGATGTCGATACTGATAATATAGATGATGTAAGAAGAGTTAGATCGTTAGCAAGAAGAGATAGATTGGCACAATGGAGAGCAACAGTTACAGAGAATGAAGAGGAAGTTCGTGAAACTAAAGATAATTACTTTTTACTTGCTGCCTTCCTACCGACATTATTTGCATTCTTGAGTTGGGAAAAGATTAGTTTTCTTTTATCGGAATTAATAGATATGTTTGGTGTTATCAATACAGAGAGTGGGAATGTCTTTGCCAACAACTTACTTAGACCGACGATTACAGGAGTTGTTGTTCCTGTAATATCAATTGCATTGGCCACGTTAGTATCCACGACTGTGAATGTATTACGTCAAAGACAGGTAGATCTACGTGCATATGTCAATAAAGAAGCATGTGAACTTAGATTACTTCGTAGGGCAGTGTTTGGTATGTACGGTACTCGACAACATGCCGGAAGAAGAGCTCGAGCTTTGGCACTGCTATGTGGATATGTTGAACAATTAATAAAAGAGTGCAATGAAGGGGCTATTGATGAACTAGAAGAAAGACAATTGACCGGAGGTATATCTGTCAATGAACTAGATAGATTATCGTCTATGCTTCACGGTGTTGATGGAGCAGCAGCCGCTCGGCAAGGCAGGAAAGTCCCCTTGGTATTGTTTTATCTTGTTAATTCATGTGTTCATATGATGTGTTGGTGATTTGAATGCTTACTTTGGCCTTTATGTACCTTTATTTAATTACCTTTGCAAAGTACATGCACTAACATATGCTACAATCATCTCTCTTTCATCTCCATAAACCGCTAAACGCACATCTTCCAGTGTCGGTACTGCCGATGATCTAATCATGAGTCTCAATGGCCATCGCTCGGATAGAGTTGCTTTACTTCTGTCAGTCTTTCCAGTGATTCATTGGGGCATCCTAATTGGTTTGGCAGTAAACATCATCATTGCCTTTTTGCTCACATCAAATCAGACTGTTCTACAGTATCTTAACTCAATACAGCTACGATTTCTGTTCGGTACGATAGTGGGTGTTTGTTCGGGTACTGCTACACTGTGCTACGATTTGGGTAATCCATTTAGTGGCACATTTAGTATTGCAGGTGCCAGTACACAATTGGCAGATATTAGAGTATGTTTAAGAGAGGATATTAGAGAGGCACTGGCAGAGAGTGGGGAGGTGTCTCCGAAAGCAAGAAAGTTGTGAGTAGTGTGCAAATGCATAATACAGTGAAATGATTCTCTTGTTACTCATCTATACTCTTGTTCCTTTTAGCTTCCGATCTATACTTGGTGGGACCGACTTTTTACCTCCCAGTGAGTTGGCTAGAAAGAAGGATGACAGCGATGAGGTAGATCTCAATCCATCTTCCAGATATGGATATGGATTACTATCTACGCTCTACTTTCATCTACTTACTGGACCGCTAGGTGCTAATGTTAGGTTGATAGGAGATGCAATTGCATGGACAATCACTATTATAGGAAGAAGGTTGAGAGAAATAGTAAATTGGAAAAGATGGCCATGGAGAGGGAAAGATAGAAGAAGGAAGAGGCCAACCTGATAATGATTTGTCTTTATTATCTAAGATTTAGCTATTTATATTTCGCCGTGACTCTAAATGCACTCTAGCTTCTTCCCTTTCTTTACTCTTCATTTGATCTATAGTCTGTTGGTATGCCCGTAATGTGCTTACATACTCATCTTTTGTCACTAATCCAGCTTTGTACCCTATTCCGACCTCCTTCAAAGACTCATCGTGTCCACTCTTAGCTGCAATCATGTGGTGCTTCATTGATCTATCCATATTACCATTGGACATTTCAATAAGACCTAGATTATGCCTTGCTCTTTCATGTCCTCCGATAGCTGCAAGCTTGTAATGTTGGATAGCTTTTTTCTTGTCCTTCTCGGCCCATTTGCCATAATACAAACATAATGCTAGTTCATAATGGGCGTTGATTGAACCAAGCTCTGCTGCTTGATTCCACAATTCTAATACCTTATTTAAATCTTTCGATAAACCCAAGTTCCCATCTCTATAATCTGTGCCTAGTTCATAAAATGCCTCAGCCTCATTCAGTTTCATCCTTTTCTTGATCCTTTTCACATACTCTTTGTCTGATCTTGGCAGTGGTACTCTGCAATATGAGCACCAGCGTTTCAGATTACCTTTATTCATTTCATTTATCGATGCCTTCACACATCCTGAGCAAACCATCTTTCCACAACATGGATGATAAATCGGGTTTGGTACTCCGCATATTCCTGAGGAATGTGGCATTGGAAGGAAACAGATCTGACAGTCTTCTTTTGGCGGAGGTTCTTGAAATAACTCATCATCTTCATTAATACTACCATCATCTGATATATCAATCTCATCGATAGCGGTAGACATGGCATCAATACTATTATCCCTCAAAGCATAATTTGATGCACCGTCTTTGCAATTCGACATTATTGTTCATATGTGTGCACACTTTTTTTGCTACTCTGCTGTCGACCCGTGCGGTGAATATTGAGCAGGGTATTCAATTATCATCTGATGCACTCATTTCTTATACCCTTCACCCAATTCAGTACATATTAAGCAAATAATAGTGCTCCTACAGTACACTCCCTCAACTACAAGCTGCTAATTTAGTTACTTGTTACTAAATTACATTCCTCGATTATATTGCAATTTTGCAATCTACTGTTTCTTCTCAACTCTAGGGACTAGTATATAGTATAGTGTAGTAGAAAGTTGAGTGGGCGGTGGGTTCTCCTCGTCCGGCTACAAATTGAAATTGTATAACATGTCACAATACAACCAAAATCCAAAAAGATTGCAAACAGTAGTTATACCAATGTTGATACCCTATCTGCGGATATAAGTAAGATTAATGTATCTAACAACGGTGGAGATCTATTATCAAGTATTGATGGTGGTAGCGGCGGTGATGGCGGTGGTAAAGGATTAAAGACATCAAGCACGAAAATGGACACATCATGTGAGCAAAAGAAATTGGATACTGTAACTGATAGGGGGATCTCTGATGATGAGTTATTTAAAGATCCTCCGCCGAAAAGAGATTGTTCAATATGCATGTTACCAGTGCCTTGGGCTCAAAACCTATGTGGAGTGGTAACATCTTATCAACCATGCTGTGGGAAGACTCTGTGTGAAGGATGTATGAGGGCATCCAAAGGGGAGATAATAAAGGGCAAAATGAAAGACTTGTGCCTATTTTGCAGAGTACCGCACCCCCGTTCATGCAACGATGTATGGAAAAGAATTCACAAACGAATGAAGTTGAAAGATGCCGAGGCATTTAATTATAAAGGACTAGCGCATCATCATGGGACATATGGAGTTCCTATTGACTTGAACAAGGAAGTGGAATTGTTGGAGAAGGCCGCGGAGCTTGGATCAGTGACTGCTTATAACACTCTTGCTTCTATATACTGGGAAGGTCGAGGACTTGATGATGGTCAAACGGTCCGTGTGTTGATTGAGAGAGATGCGGAGAAAGCTGTACGTTATTACAAGATTGCAGCAATGGGAGGCCATGAAGGGGCAAGGTCTTGGTTAGGTATAATTGAGGAATTCTTTAATAGTAACATGGATCGAGCAATGAAGCACTATATCATTTCTGCTCGGAGTGGATTCAGTCTAGCACTTGAGAAAGTAGGAGAAGGTTATAAAGCCGGTCATGTAACCAAGGATGAGTATGCAAGTACATTACGTGCTTATAAAGACTCTTGCGATGAAATGAAGAGCGAGCAGAGGACCATAGCTGCGGCAATGCACAAGGAAAAAGGTTGGTAGAGGGGGGAAGAAGGAGGAAAAGGTGTAGATAAAGTCAAAGGGAAGATAAATTATATTAGTGATACTTTAATAAACCTCAGTTCTCGACTTATTGATATGTAGTTTGTTTCAGCTGTCACTTCTTCGGCTGCCTCTATTACCAACAAAAAGGATGAGATATGGAACGAGCAGTACAAATGATGTCATCGTGAAAGATACACCGATTCTCCCCCCTGCCTTGTCAACCTACTGAGACCGACAATTATTGGTGTGGTTGTTCCAACTATTGTGTTAAGATCTAATAGACACCATCTATCATTCAACCTCTAGAGTGCTGAGATTGGAGTAAGCTCCCCCCATTCCAAAGCATCACCAGGTACAGTTGCGATCCTCGGACAACTTCCCCTTTCGATTTTGTCTTTTTCAAAGAGGCAGTTGATGTGAGCTCACCTACCAAATCGGCTAAAATCATGACCTCTATGATCCATCCATATTGCATTGCAACTATACAACATCTATCTCTTTTATCATATCATACACATCATCATGAACTTATCAACCACATCCGTCCTGCTTTTCCTCCTCTCTCATAATGTGGCAGCGGATACCAGTACTCTCCGAGGAGGTCAATCAGATTCAAATTCAGCATCATCAAACATCAATGACAATCAATATCATCGTGAACTTCCACCTGCGTGGAAGACTCAGGGTTGCAAAATCGATGGTGAAAGGATTGGCATATACATCGGTGGTGGTATCGGTAAGTTCATGTTGATATAGTTTGTGCACATCTTGTGTCCCTCAAATGCTCATATCTTATGTTCACTATTTCTCTGTTACTGTTAGGCCCATCATCTGAGAAGTGGGCACAAGCTCTTGCATCATTTTGGCAAACTGGTAACCGAGGCCCTCCTGGAAGTGGATCAGTCGATGGCTTATCAAATGAAGAGACCAAACTTAATGTAGGTCGTACAACATACAGCGGGGATAGTTCTGCCACATATGTTACATTAACTGATCGTGAAATTGATGATTGTTACAATGGCGAGTTGAATGAACTTGATTTATTCATTATGCCCGGAGGTACTGCCTATGGAATCCAAAATACACTCGAAGAAGAAGGTAAGGCTGCCATTACAGCCTATTTGGACCAAGGTGGTAACTATGTTGGCTTTTGTGCCGGTGGGTATTACATGGTTCGTGGATATTACTGGAAAGGTGAGGATGGTTCACCAACCGACAATTGTAAGAACCAGTTTTGTTATTATGGAGTTGAGGGTACAAGGAGTTATGACCCTGCAACAAAAGACTTTACAAGAGTAGAGTGGGGCGATACTAGTTATCATTCTAATCTATTGGCATATGGTAAGTTTGTTCTATTCATATTGTTTGTTGTCTATCTGTTCCTCTCTAAAATACGATGTCAAATGTTGTCGCGTCTCACACAATAGACATCTAAATGTTGTCGTCTCAAACTGTTTAATCCAGGTCCACTTGCCAATGTGATCGTTGAGGGACCGATTGAGGAGATGGCTGGCCCTTGGGACCCACCCCATTACGACTCGGTAAGTTCATCTGATAGAGTTTGTACACATCTTGTTTTTGTGTTGATCTTGACATACATAATGCTCATATCTTATGTTCACTTTTCACTTGTTCCTCTCCCGTTCATATCTTATGTTCACTTTTCACTTGTTCCTGTCAGGTACTTGTGGAACCTAAGGACACTTCAGATATCCCGATGCTTAGGCAGGTATACTATGGAGGATCGACAGAGGGCTATATCTACACTTCGGCTGGAGATTGGGGATTAGAACTAGCCCACTTCATCTCAGAAGACGAAGATCTAGACTACCCTCACGATAGCCTATGGACACTCAAAGAAACAACCACAAGTTCCGGTGGAAAGATTGTCATATCAAGTGCACATATCGAAGCATCTCTCTTCTATACATCCATTGGTGATGGTGGCATGACCGAATGTCAACAATATAACAACTATGTCTTCATGACTCGTGCTATCAGTGATGTCTTGGGCATTGCTCAACCACCTGACTATGATATGTTATGTTCAACAGACCGCAAGGCTGGCGGAGAGGCCAAGAATACCCGTGATTTGTATCCTGGTGGACTTGCTTTTCAAAACAGTCCGCGTATCGGCGGCGAAACTACCTCAACTGTAGGGACCACAAGTAGTGCCACAACTACCTCAGCTGCAACAACCACAGATGGGTGAGTATGATGATATGATCCGCACTAATAAAACTTTTTGCCATCCCTAACTTTGATTCTTTCTCCATAAACAGAACTGGTTCCACGGTTACAACCGATGCCACTACTGCTGGTACGACAGCCGTGACAACAACAACCACAACCCAAGCTCCTGGCATAGGAGGAGCTTGCGGTGAAGGACTAACTGAATTGCTACTACTTGATTTTGAAGGTAACCAATTTGGCGTCCCCACAGGAGTTACTCTCTCGGGTGGAGCGTTGAGACCTTGGGCTGTTAATTCAAGGGGATCTTGCAATGGATCGAGTAAAGGTTTAACCGCAGGTGTTGACACTAGTGGAGCCAAGGGTGTTGATAGTTTATCAGAGTTGACTGTCATAGCCCCAGCAGGGACAAAGAAGATGTCCTACTTTTACTCGTATCCTGCAGCCCTCGATCGTGGTGATGATTTTCATGTTAAGGTTGATGGTACCATTGTCGGCCAGTACGAAACGGGCCCTGGGGTATCTTGTGCTTCTAATTGCGTCGATGTAAATGGAGGTTCTGTAATCAAATTCATCTGTAAAGCCAGTGGTCTTAATGAGCTTTGCTCTATTGATCAGATTCGTTTTCAAGGATAAAGGTTCTACCATCTTGGCGTATCATACCCGGGACATTCTTGTTTAGAAAATGAGCTCGTTGAGCTCCCATGTAAAGTTAATGAACCCTTCTTTGTATTAGATCACTTCTTTAGCCACTCTTACCAACAAAGAAGGAGAATTGTTCCAACAAGATTGCCATTAACATAGCCATACTATGACCTCCGAGTCTATCTCTAGGCACTTCTTCAACTGCAATTCTTACCAACAAAGAAGGAGAAACGTTCCAACAAGTATTGCCATTAACATAGCCATACTATCACCTCCGAGTCTATCTCTAGCCTTGTTTGGAGGAAGTGCTATGACTTTCTTCTTTCTAGTTGGCTTGGGTGTTGCAGGCATTGCCGTAATCGTTGGTGATAGACTAGGACTCCTCGAAGGTGGAGGACTTGGAGAAAGTGTTGGTTGATAAGTAAATGGAAGATTGAATACCTCAAAGACCAATCGACGGAAGTGATCTACTCGATTTTCCATATATATCTCATCACCCACTGGCCATTTGTCAGGACATAAGTCATCATGACAGTTTCGTGTAACAATGTTCACTACCGATTTGATAAAGTCCGTTCCTACCATACCATCATTAACAAATTGTTGTAATTGATCCATATAATTCCAACCAGTGATTGGATCGACATAGGATTGTATCCGATCAGTCCACTCTAGTAATCCTAGTACCCAACGAAGCTCATTTGACTTTTCATGATTACATATTGCCTCCGGATTGACGCAAAAGTTTATATCAGGATATACATATATACCTCTATCCACAGCTCCTTGTCCAAGGTATATATCAAGTTTGCCAAGAGTACAAGTACCCTTTGTCAACATGACGCCTCGTCCCCACCAACAACATCCGGCAACATCAGTCCTCCCTAACGTATTTGCATATGGAGATTGTATCACAACTTCATCAATTGTATCATAATATCCAACATATATCTCTTGTCCAACATTAAACTCTCGTGGTTTACACATGAAGGGTGGTAGATTCTCTTCTACATTATAATCATTTGCAACAACTTCCATAAAACTATCCACCTCACAATGAAATGGTTCATCCGCCATACATACTTCATCCTCATACGATCTTCCATATTGACCACATGCATTACTCAACGGATACTTCTCATGTGGACTTTGTTCATAATCAGTATTCCACTCATCACAGGTATCATACCGGATACCCATCTCTTTAACATTTGATAAGAAGGCGGCAATGTTCACTAATCCATATTCCATACCTGATATTCGTGGTAATCGTCCTGGTATATTTGATCCACTGAAGAATGCCTTGTTAGATGGGAGTTGTAGTGCTGAGACATCTAAAGCAATTATAAAATCGTCAAACTTATACTTTGTACTAGATGTTCCATCGGGTTTATTGAATATAAATGATACTTCATCTTCATGTTCAAGTATATAGTTACGAAACATTTGATATGTGGAAGTTTCTGGTTGTATTGTTGGTTTGACAGTTGGTGATAATGACGTTGGTTCTAATGTAATTGGTGAATCTGTGATCGTTGGTAGTTGTATATCAATATCAATAGTACAAGATACACTTTCAGGACAAGTCCAACCAGCCGGTACTATAACTTCTTCACTACATTTACCACTAATTGCACCAAATTCAACAATAAATCGTGTATTCTCAGTTGGACAATCATATTCACTTACTGGTATACCAAACTTACATTCAATATATGATTGACAATTTGCATTTGGTTTCGTTTGATATCCTGTATAGTTTGTTGGACATGGATTAGTTTCATCACAATCAACTGTTTCATCTTCATTATTACCGGGGGTTGGTATATTATCATTAATTGTTCCGTCTGGCACATTTACTATTAAAGTAGGTGATACTGGCTTCTGCGTTACAGTAGGCCTCGATGTAGGCCTCTGTGTAGGACTATCAGTTACTATTCGTTCCGGCGGACAATCTTCTTCTTCTTCACTATCAATGCAAGTTACAGATGATACCCAATTGCAATATTGTTTAGAGTCGTCGTATATAGTATCACCTGAACATCGAAAAGTGCCGCCAATTTGTTTTGAGTTAATGCATTGGACATATTCGACACAATTTGTATTTGGTACTACTTTGAAGATTGATCCTGTTGTTTGTGTACATGGGTCACATGTTTGTGAGTTGATTTGTGGTATGATGTTGATGACGAGTAGTATCAGTAATATGGGATACGAAGAGGTAGATATCATAACTCTGCTAAAGATCTGCTATTT